>TARA_B100001093_G_scaffold519209_1_pt1 | contig 10682 bp, 8 predicted proteins | sample TARA_B100001093 | Tara Oceans TARA_B100001093 (sample SAMEA2623116) | marine metagenome | biome: marine biome (ENVO:00000447); feature: surface water layer (ENVO:00002042); material: "saline water (ENVO:00002010), including plankton (ENVO:xxxxxxxx)" | depth 5 m
GTTTCCAACCTAATTCTGATAATATCTCTGCCATTCTCGGAGCATCTCGTTTTCCTCTTGGGTTCAAAGGTCGTTGATGGTCAGATAAAGCTGAATCATTCCAATCGCTTTTCGCATGGCGCATGAGTATGACTCTTCGCGACATCAAACATTGGATTGAGCAGTCATTGAAGAGTCTTGCCTTCACTGTTCATAGGCAATCCAAGCGCCCGATTCGGAATCGTAGTATGAGAGTGAACCATCAGCAGCCTTTGACCAGTTTACTCCATTCTCTTCCCACTGTTGTGGTTCTTGCCCAATCGAAGGAATTTCTTTCACCGCTTCATATTGCATGTTTGAATCGGTTGCTGAGTCAGTGAACTGTTGTTCAGCAAAAGGAGAAGCGTCTGTAGCACCTTGATTTCTTCGAACAACAAGTAACGCTGCGATGGCAATGAAAATCAGCAGAGCGGCAATTGCGATGATTAAGCCACCACTTCCACCACTTTCAGTGGCTTTCTCCGAACGTGCAGGGTCTTCTGGATAGTAGTCATAGGTGTCTGAGACCCCGTCGCCATCAGTGTCTGTAGTTTCATTACGGTCAAGAGGGAAGTCATCTTCTGCATCATTGATGCCGTCTTGGTCAGTATCCATTTGCGTTAAAGCGCATCCATCATCAAATACAATTGAGCCAATAGGTGAGAGTGGACAATCGTCGTCAATATTCTTCACACCGTCTTCATCATCGTCTTTTTGGTATTCTGAACATCCGTCAAGGTCAACACCATGTTCTTCATCGGTATTTGGACACAAATCTTTGACGTTGTTGATGTTGTCGTTATCAGTATCCAGTTGTGAGTCTGCACAACCTCTGTTGTTGACTTGTTCACCTTGAGGCGTAGCAGGGCATGAATCAATTGTATTGTCAATCATATCCTTATCATCGTCAATTTGATTGTCAGCACATCCAGTTGAATTGGTGATTTGACCAATTTCGGTATCAGGACATAAATCGTCACTGTTCCAGATTGCATCGTTATCATCATCTCGCTGGGCATCAGAACATCCATCTTCATCGACTTCGGCACCTTGTGCGGTCGTTTGACACAGATCATCCATATCATTGATGCCATCGCTGTCAGTATCTCGCTCTGCTGCCGAGCAGCCTACGCCATTTACGAGAGTTCCTGGTGATGTTGAAGGGCATTCATCCAGTTGGTCATTGATACTGTCTCCATCGGTGTCAAGTTGTGAATCTGCACAACCAGCTGCATCCACAGCATAACCCAGTGGTGTCATAGGACAAGCATCAAACGCATCCATAACGCCATCGTTATCTCCATCCTCTTGTGAACCGGAACATCCTGTATCGTCTACCGTCTCGCCTGCTGGTGTGGTAGGACACGCATCAAGGTCGTTGGTTACTCCATCGAGGTCATCGTCTTTCTGCTGAGCGCTGCATCCCTTCGAATCGACAGTTTGCCCAGCAGGAGTGTTGAGACATTGGTCAGGAGTGTCACCGTTTGGATTATCTCCATACCCATCGCCGTCATCATCAAACCATTGAGTTGGCTCGGATGGGAATCGGTCTGCAGCGTTTCCGTTTTGGTTGTCACCGTACCCGTCTCCATCAGAATCTTGCCACTGTGTGCCATCCATAGGGAATGCATCGGGGTCATTTCCGGCTTGATTATCACCGTAACCATCGTTATCTTGGTCAGTCCATTGGGTAGCATCACTTGGGAATGCATCACCGTTGTTTCCAGTTGGATTATCTCCATAGCCGTCACCATCGGAATCTTCCCATTGGGTAGAGTCGGTCGGGAATTCATCAGGAGATGTCCCGGTTGGGTTGTCTCCATATCCATCACCATCTTGGTCATTCCATTGGCTTGAGTCAGCAGGGAATGCATCACCGTTTGTACCTGTTGGGTTATCTCCATATCCGTCTCCATCAGTGTCTTCCCATTGCGTTGGGTCTGCAGGATACTCGTCTGCATAATTGCCTGCAGAATTATCTCCGTAACCATCACCGTCTTGATCAGACCATTGAGTTGGGTCGTATGGGAATGCATCAGATGAATTGCCGTTTGGATTATCTCCATAACCGTCTCCATCTTGGTCATTCCATTGTGAACTGTCTAATGGGAATGCATCGGGTGAATTACCAGTTGGATTGTCTCCATAACCATCTCCGTCAAGGTCTGAATACTGGCTGCTGTCGGTAGGGAATGCATCGATGAGGTCGTTGTAACCATCACCATCAGAATCTTTCTGAGAAAGTTCGCATCCATTCATATCCACAGTTGCACCAGCAGTCGTGTTCGCACACAGGTCATACTCATTGGCAACGCCATCGTTATCATCATCAAGCGTCAAAGAGAAACAATCACTGTCTCCAATTAACTGGACATTGACATCAGAATACAGATTGACGACCGCACAATATATTCCACTCATGTTTGGTGTTGCGTAAGTGAACGCTGGCATACTCATGTTTTGAGCAGTCGCAGTGAAATTCGTGAGAGCAGATGATGCAAGCGAAGCACCCGCAGCATCGGTGACTAAAATTTGGTATTTGTATTGGTCTCCAGTCACGAGGTCGCTGCCTTTGACCATGACATCATTGGTTGCAGAGGTTGAACTGGTCGAATAAGAGTCAATGAGCATGCTTGGCAGTTGAGGAATGAACTCATCATTGTGGATTCCAATTGCGCCTACATTTGAAGTTAAATTGACTTGAGTGTTGTTGAGGGAAAGGAACGCAACAAATCCATGATCGTTCATGGTCGTCGGCCCATTCCATGTAATTTGCCAAGACTTATCGGTGACGGTATCGGTAGAGAAGGTAACATTCACTTGGTCAACAACGGATGCTGATAGTGCTGTATCGACGTCCATAGAATTGGTGAAGTTGTTGTCGAATTCAACTATATCATAGACAAGCCACCAAATTGTGTAATCGGTATACATGGTGAGGTTCGATGCATAGATTTCACCAGTCGTCGATGAGGTGACATCGATTTCAAGCATTTCGATGTATATGCAGTCGTAATCTTCGTCAAGCATAGCGCCAGTTGTATCTTTCAATACTGATACAGAGCAATATTCTGATTCTTCCACTACAGGAGAGGGTAGTGTGGCATTGACCATCATCGTCGTTGCTGTTGCATTCAGGGTTCCATTTGTGGAAGCAGACCAGTTATCTGGTGAACTAATGAAAAACTGAGCGCTTGAATAATTGTAAGCATAAGAATTTCCGACGGTTAATCCTGTAAATTCAAGTAATGAATCAGTGGTGCTGTTCATGGTAACTTCAACTGATTCAAAGGTTTGGCCCCCTCCAGGTAGATTTGTTGTGATTGAAATGTCATAGACATTGGTGTCGCCACTGTATCCATAGACCTGCAGATACGTCGTTTGATTTGTGGATGAGAGAACAGTCATCGATTCAATATTTCCGGTCGAACCAGAGCTCGAGAGATAAGCCCCCGCTGCACTGTTCCAATCGGTATCGATGTCCCCGTTCGCACCGTTAAAAGTGATGTTTGCATAATAGGTCACACCCGTGATCATATCGATTTCAAAATAATCCTGATCGCTTGAAGTGTGAATCGATAAACCAGTGCATGAAAGAGGCAACATCGAAGCTTGTGTAGCAGTTGGTGTAGCGTCGTTTGATTCAAGAATATCCGAAACGAGTGTTCCTGAGCCAGCACAGTTTGATGGCGGTGATGTTCCATTGCCTCCGCCAGTACCGTTGCCAGAAGAGGTGCTGAAAGTCCAAATGTCAAGGGTGTAGAATCCATAGCCGTCATAACGCGACATTTGTACATAAACGGTTCCTCCATGAGCAGTGGCTGAATTATTCGTGCTTACAGATTCGGGATTGAACATGTATGAGGAATCCATGGTGTTTCCATTCACATCATAGATAGCAATATCAAAATCATTGAAATATGTTGATCCGTTTGAAGAAGTATATGTTGAATTAAAGGAAAGTTCCAGTGCCATCCCTTCATTTGCTGAAAGATTAACTGCGACCCAATCTTCATCATCATTGACATCGAATTCTCCGAAGTCAGAGAAATACACAGGAGCGAACCCTGAAAGGTTGGCAACAAATGTTGAATTGATGCCTGACATGTTATCTGGTAGATCAAAACCGGTTGCGAAATCGTTTTGATTTGGCCCTATCGCTGAAGCGGTAGGAGTTGCGAGGGTAAGCGTTGTAAACACGAGCATCAATGCCAAAAAAAAGGCGTTGGTCTTGCTTGCGGCTGTAGTTCTCGTCGACGAGGGCATAAACAAGCGATTCCGTGATAGTTTAAGAGACTCTCTGCCGAAATTAGATTGCTGTAGGTGCAACATGGCCATCGTTCTTGTCTTCTGGCTTGCGAACTCTGGACCAAACTCCGCCCATCAATTCATCATGGCATTTTGTGCAATAGTAGAATCGACGGTATGCTTCTCGAAAAGAATATGCCTTCTTTCCAGTTGCGACGAGGAAACCTTCGGGGGAAAGTCGAGACACAATGCCTCCTTCTTGTCCACATCCAGGGAAATCACACACCGCTGGTCCGCTCATGATACGCACAAATGCTTGAGGGTCTTTAATGGTCGTATTCATTGTTTGCTCGAATGAGATTTGGTAGTCTGACTCACTCTGTTTCTGGTGCTGGCTCAATGATGACCAGCGGAATATTTGCTTCAATTGCTTGACCTTCCTCGCAATTCACTGAAGTTACTTTACCGGTAACAGGTGCCTGAATCTCATTTTGCATTTTCATTGCCTCGAGAATCAAAATCACTTGTCCTTCAACCACTTCGTCTCCTTGCTTGACTTCAACGGTGACGACTTTACCAGGGATATTTGCAGATACTGTTCCTGATTTTTTCTTTTTGCCGCTCCCACTTCGCTTCTTCTTAGCGACAGGTGCCGCATCGGGGATCTCGATTTGGAAGGTTTTCCCTTCAACGGTAGCAGACCATGAAGTCCCTTCGCCTTCAATGGCGACTTCGAATTCAGTTCCATCAACAATCACTTTTCGAGTTTCCGTCATTTCTTCACTTCCATGGCGAGCGGCCAGCTCGTTTTTGCATCAAGGATGCTTGACCCATATTCATTCTTCGATGGTCTTGAGACCAGGCAAGACCTGGCTTTCGTGCAATTTGCCCTGGGTCTTCACCTTCTTGCGATAGCATCGAGATGACCGCAGCAATGGCTGCCATTCGCAGAGTGTCATCGTCAGTTGCCATGTGATCGCCTCAAAGTGGAATATTACCGTGCTTACGTGCTGGGCGCAATTCTTCCTTGTCGAGCAACATTTCGAGTGCTCGGCAGAGTTTGCTTCGAGTCTGGTTTGGTTCGATTACGTCATCCAAATACCCGAGCGCTGCTGCAGTGTAGGGGTTTGCAAACTTCTCATTGAAGTCATCTGTGAGTCTTTGCCGTTCCTGTTCCGCATTTCGAGAAGAAGATATGCGCTTGCGGTGAATAATTTCAACCGCTCCATCAGCACCCATCACTGCCAGTTCGCCTGTTGGCCAAGCTACGTTGTAATCACCGCGAATATGTTTCGATGACATGACGTCATATGCGCCACCGTATGCTTTGCGGAGAATTACGGTAAGTTTGGGGACGGTCGCCTCAGCATAGGCGTAGAGGAGTTTAGCGCCATGTCGAATAATGCCACCCCATTCTTGGCTGGTGCCAGGCAAGAATCCTGGGACGTCTTCAAGTGTGATGATTGGAATATTGAACGCATCACAGAAACGAACGAATCGAGCTGCTTTATCGCTCGCATCGATATCGAGACATCCTGCCAACACTTTCGGCTGATTTGCAACGACACCAACGGTATGACTGCCAAGATGTCCGAATCCAATCACGATGTTTTGAGCCCAGTCCGCTTGAACTTCAAGGAAAGCACCATCATCGAGAATTTCAGAAATCACGTCGACCACATCGTATGCCTTTGTCGCTTGATCCGGCATAATCGTATCAAGAGCATCACACGACCGGTCTATTGGGTCACTGGTTTTCTTATCAGGAGGCCGTTCAAGGTTGTTTTGAGGAAGCATATCGCATAAATCTCGTGCCAATTGAATCGCTGCCTCATCATCAGGTGCCGAGAAGTGAGATACACCGGATTTGGCACCATGGGTTGAAGCGCCACCTAAATCTTCGAAGTTGACTTCTTCATTGGTTACCGTTTTGATAACTTCTGGTCCGGTAATGAACATGTAGGATGATTCTTCAACCATAATGACAAAGTCGGTTATTGCTGGAGAATATACTGCGCCTCCGGCACACGGCCCCATGATGACTGAAATCTGGGGGACGACTCCCGATGCGCGAACATTTCGGAAGAAAATTTCTGCATAACTACCCAAAGATGCTACTCCTTCTTGGATTCGTGCTCCACCAGAGTCGTTGAGTCCGATAACAGGGCGGCCTGTTTTGAGGGCCATATCCAACACCTTGCATATCTTGAGTCCGTGCATTTCGCCAAGTGAGCCTCCGTATGAAGTGAAATCTTGAGCAAATGTGAACACTTGTCTACCGTTAATAGAACCGTGACCGGTAACAACACCATCCCCCGGAATAATGTCCTTGTCCATTCCAAAATCACGGCAACGGTGCTCAACCAATGCATCAATCTCTTGGAATGTACCTTCATCAAGCAAAACTTCAATGCGTTCACGAGCCGTCATTTTGCCCTTGCTGTGTTGCCTATCGATTCGGTCTTGGCCTCCGCCCATTTCACTGCGAGATTTACGATTTCGTAAATCTTGGAGTCGTTCTTCTGTTGATGCCATAGGCTTCCCATGAGGGTCTACGAAAAACCCGCCCTTATGCGTTGCCTTTCAAAACGGTCAGTATTGAAGTTCTCAAAAGTGTCCAATTTTTTGCAATTAGGCTTGATTACGGGCCTGTGGAACTCTTTGAGGGGGTGCGTTGATAGGGAGGCGGTATCTGCAACAACCATGAGCGAACCGTGGCGCATTGTTGTAGCAAAGCCCGGTCTTGATGGTCACGACCGTGGTGCCAAAGTTGTAGCACGAGCATTACGTGATGCAGGCAATGAAGTGATATACACAGGTTTGAGGCGCAGTGCCCAACAAATCGTTGATACAGTTCGTGATGAAGACGCTCGTTTCCTCGGACTTTCTTCACTTTCAGGTGCTCACCAACATCTTTTCCCAAAAGTCTGCGAACTTCTCAAACAACAAGGATTGAATGATGTAATCGTCTTTGGCGGAGGAATCATTCCTGTTGATGACAGAGAGCCATTGTATGCTTGCGGAATTCGAGCAATTTTCGGACCCGGAACTCCAACTTCCGAAATTTTAGAATTCATCGACCAAGCCACTCAACATGAGAATACTGGTGTTGGCCAAGACAGCGATTGGTATTGGACCTCATCGGCATGAGGTGTTTGAATGACGGGTGATTTTCTCGCACAAGCCAAATCGGGCGACCGCCGTTCGCTCGCTCGAACGCTGAGTGCTCTTGAGAATGGAAATTTGGACATTCAACATGCGCTCAGTGTTCTTGGTCCAGTTCCTCCTTCTTCACAGGAGGATTGGCAAACTCTAGCCATCACAGGTGCTCCGGGGGTAGGCAAGTCCTGTCTTCTTGATGGCTTACTTCGTTCATGGGCTCAAGAAAATATTCGAGTTGCTGTGCTGGCAGTCGACCCCTCATCTCCACGAACAGGCGGGGCTTTGCTTGGCGATCGTGTACGAATGACAGTTGTTGACGATGTCAACCTCAATGGCCTGATTTATTTACGATCTGTTGCAACACGAAAAGCGTCCGGTAGTGTTCCAGTCATCGTTGAAGACATGACCAAAGTGTTGTTGGCTCTCGGGTGGCAGAAAGTCATCATTGAGACGGTGGGTGCTGGTCAATCGGAAGTAAGATGTGCTGCGCTTGCTGACCGAATTGTTGTCGTAGAAGGGCCAGCGAGAGGAGATGGAATACAAGCTGAAAAAGCTGGTTTGCTGGAGTTAGCCGATGCTGTTTTGGTCAACAAGTCTGATTTGCCTGGTGCTGAATTGCACGCCGATGAAATTCGAGAATCCTTTGAATTGGGAATTGGCTCTACACCTCCAGTTCATCTCACCTCAGCATTGCAATCGACTGGTGTTCAAGAGGCGGCAGCGATGCTCCTCACGCTCTCTTCCTCTGGTCGCTCAAAACGTGCACGCTGGCGAGAACGATTGCTCGCTCACCATGAGCGAAAGATTCTCGAATCTCCAAAACTCGACGAAATACTCGAAAAACTGGCGAAGGGTTCAATTCTCTTGGATGAAGCGTTACAAAGTATTGGAGGATACCAAGATGAGTGAACAAGTCGAACTGACCAACCCTGTCGAACTTTCCGTTGGGGGCATGAGCGGACACATTTTCCGTAGAAGTATCCACGTTGGAATGATTCTACTTCCCTGGATTTATTTTGAACATGGTGAAATGATTTCAGACAAACTTGGCCTTACCCTGCCACAGTTTGTTTCAACCATGGTTTTCATTCTGTTTATTCTTGAAGCCTTACGTCTTCAGTTTGGTATTACCATTTTTGGTCAAAGAGAATACGAGGCCAATCAGATATCAGCCCTTGGATGGGGTGCATTTGGTATTGGAATCGTTTTTGTTATGGCACCAGTTGAAGCATATGCGTGGCCAATTATTCTTTCCTTGTCCTTAGGTGACCCATTCCTTGGAGAGATGCGGCGCCGAGGTATGAGCACTCGTGATGTAGTGCTCTCCTCAACCGCCTTACTGATCTTAGTTTGGCTTGCCTGTTGGCATCTCTTTGGCACACCTTGGTGGCTCGCGTTTTTCTTTGCCCCATTGTGTGTAGCATCAGAATGGCCCCGCCTTCGGTACATTGATGATAATGCGACGATGGTTCTCATCCCACTTGGAATGATTTTGTTGCTTGAACCGTTCTTGCAACTTATGTGAGCACATAAAGAGTGCAACTCTCCTTCATATCCATATGTTCAAATGATGGATTGCATTGGCAAGGTTAAGGGATGACCATGAGTGAAGAGACAGAGAGTTCAGAACCTCCTCAAATTGCTTACTTCGTTGTGTTTTCTATCGCAATAATTTTCCTTGCCATCTCTATGGTGCGATACCCGCTTTGGGGCCTTTAATTTTCAAGCGATGCTTGAAGAGGGTTCCACCCCTCGACAGTTCATGTGTGGCATTGGTGGGATGTTCGGAGAACCCGACCCTGCTGTTGTACAACGGATGAACACACTTCTGCGTCATCGAGGACCTGATGGAAATGCAGTGTGGTCGGATGAGCATATCTCGCTCGGTCATACACGGCTTGCTATCGTTGATTTAATCGGCAGCAATCAGCCACTAAAGGGCTTACATGGAGAAGTACTCATTGCGAATGGTGAGATTTACAATTACGCTGAAATACGTTCCCAACACCCTTCATACTCGTGGAATACACAAGGTGATTCTGAGGTTATTTTAGCGCTTCACAACTCTTCTCAATCCCGCTCAAATACTCATTTGACAGCACGTCAACACGCAGAATGGATTTCTCAACTCAACGGCATGTATGCATTTGCTCTTTGGGATGCAGATGCACAACAGTTACTTCTTGCTCGTGACCCGATGGGTATCAAACCTCTTGTTCGAACATCGGTGGACGGTTCACTTCTCTTCGCCAGTGAAAGTAAGGCTCTGAGAGCTCACGAAGGGCATATTCCCCGACTTGACGAACAGGCACTTGTTGCACGCCTTGCTTGGGAATATCCGCTTGACGGAACGACCCTCTTGAAGGATGTTGTTCAAATTCGACCAGGGACTGTTGAAGTTTGGAAACTCGATTCAACAGGTAGGGCATACTTGTCTGACAGAGCAACCATCGAATCGCAGAAGATTGACCCTGCAAATGATTGGAATCCTGAACGTGATGCTGGCAATCTGCTCGAAACCTTTGTTGAAGGTGTATCAGAACGCTTGATGTCAGATGTCCCTGTAGGTATTGTACTTTCAGGCGGGCTTGATTCTTCTTTGGTCGCAGCAGTTGCCCATGAAGCGGCAGAACGAGCCCAACAACCCGTTCCAGCGTGTTGGACGGTTGCGGAAAGTGAAGACAATCCAGATTGGATGGCTGCAGAAGAGGTCGCGTCAAGTTTTGATTTAGTCCACCACCAACATATCCTTGAGTCAGATTCTTTTGACACATCACTGCCAGATTTATGTTGGCACGGTGAAGATCTCGATGTCACTGTATTATTTTTCCAACCACTTTTCCAAAAGATGTCTCAGCATGTGACCGTCGGATTGTGTGGGCAAGGTGCTGATGAATTACACGCTGGATATCCGAGGTATCGTGACCTAACACAGCATGGAAAAACAATCAATTCTCGCCTTGCATCGATGTCTCATCCTTTTGCTCGACAGATCGAAAACAAAATGTTGCCCGTGAACGATTCTTGGTATGTTAAAGGTCATGCAGGAGACTCGCACACTCATTCACTTGAACAATTTCTTCAGTTTGAACTTGACCATGGGCAACTTTCCAATTTTCAATTGCGGCTCGTTGACCGTCACTCAATGGCTCACTCACTTGAAGTTCGAGTTCCGTTTCTCTCTTCCTCTCATCGCCATGCAAGCCATCGGTTGCCGATGGAATGGCGACTTCCTTCACACGGAGAGGAAAAAG
>TARA_B100001093_G_scaffold453345_1_pt1 | contig 10679 bp, 10 predicted proteins | sample TARA_B100001093 | Tara Oceans TARA_B100001093 (sample SAMEA2623116) | marine metagenome | biome: marine biome (ENVO:00000447); feature: surface water layer (ENVO:00002042); material: "saline water (ENVO:00002010), including plankton (ENVO:xxxxxxxx)" | depth 5 m
ACTCCCAAAAAATCTTTCATTGATTTTTCATCAACTTCAGAAATACCAATATGTCTATCAGAAAATTTTCTCATTAAATTATATTTAAAATTAGATATTAATGTTTAATTATATTAACAAAAATTGTGCAGATTTAATAAAGTTTTTAACTTCTTTATTGACAATATGAAAAAATAAATTTGATTAAAAAGATCAATCTTTTAAGGATGAGGATTTTACCTTATTTTCAAGTTGTTTTTTATAGTCTATAATCTTTTGTAAAATTTTAGAGTTGCTAGTGCCTAAAATTTCAGCAGCTAAAATTCCAGCATTTTTTGCCCCGTCAAGAGCAACTGTTGCAACAGGAACTCCGCCTGGCATTTGGAGAATTGATAATATTGAATCCCATCCATCAATTGAATTTCTAGACTTAACAGGGACTCCTATAACTGGTAATGGTGTATTTGAAGCAACCATCCCTGGTAAGTGAGCAGCTCCACCAGCTCCTGCAATTATAACTGTTATGCCATTTTTGTGAGCATTCTTACTATATTCCATCATTTTTTCTGGTGTTCTGTGTGCTGAGACAATATCAATTTCATAATCTATTTCAAAATGCTTTAAAATATTTTCAGCTTCCTTCATTACAGGGTAGTCTGATTTACTTCCCATTATAATACCAACTTTTGACATTCTATTTGCTTTTAACTTTAATAGTTTCTTTTAAAAATTTAGCATTCTTGTATGCATCATCAAATTTATTACAAATAATTGTTATATGCCCCATTTTTCTATTGGGTCTAGTTTCTTTTTTGCCATAAATGTGCAGGTTTGCTGAATTACAACTAAATACTTTATCTAAATTTTCATAATATACCTTTCCAAAATGATTTTCTTCACCTACTAGGTTTAACATAATTGCGGTTCCATTATGTTTAGTTTCACCTAGTTTTAAATTAAAAATTGATCTTATATGTTGTTGGAATTGTGAGCTGTTACAAGCTTCAATAGAAAAATGGCCACTGTTGTGTGGTCTTGGAGCTACTTCGTTAACTAATATTTCATCTCCCATTAAAAACATTTCAACTGCCAGCAATCCAACACAATCAAGAGATTCTGATATCTTTACAGCTAAATCCTTAGCATAATTATTTTGTGTTGGGCTTATATTGGCTGGACTAATAACAAATTCAACTTGGTTTGAATGAGAATTAAATTCCATTTCAACTGTTTCAAAAGTTTTAATTTCACCAGAAACATTTCGGGAAACTATTACACTTAATTCTTTTTCAAATGGAACTAAATCTTCAATAATCATTTCATTGTCAGGAAGTTCATTGATCTCATCAATTGAATTTAGAATCTTAACTCCAAATCCATCATATCCAAACTTTGTTTTTTTCCAAATACAAGGAAATTTAATTTGATTTTTTTCTGCAGCTTTTTTAAGCTCAAAAATATTTGAGAAAAACTTAAAATTAGCAGTTGGTATGTTGTTTTTTTTAAAAAATGATTTTTGTTCATTTTTATCTTGAATAATTCTTAATGTTTTTGATTTTGGATATACTTTTTTACCCAATTTTTCTAGTTGATCTAAAGCATCAATATTAATATGCTCTATCTCAAAAGTTATTAAATCACATTTCTCTCCAAAACTTAATATAGTATTAAAATCATTAATATCTCCAACGAAAAATTTACTACAAATATTTTTACATGGTGAATTATTACTTGGATCTAAAACAAAAGTGGTTAAATCCATTTTATTGCATTCAGTCAGCAACATTTTACCTAACTGTCCTCCTCCGATAATACCAAGTTTTTTACCGAGTAGTTGAGACTTCATCCATACAAAAATACATTAAATTATACTCAATTTTAGAATTTAATTTTTGCGTTGTAAATAGGTATATTTGTTTAAAATAAACAACATGCTAAATATTATCATTTTTGGAAAGCCAGGATCAGGTAAAGGTACTCAAGCATCTTTAATTAAAGATAAATATGATCTTATCCATATTTCTACTGGGGATGTTTTTAGAAAAAACACTTCTTTGGGTACAGACCTTGGTAAAGAAGCAAAAAAATTTATGAGTAAAGGTGAGCTTGTTCCTGATAAAATAACGATTGGAATGCTTGAAGCTGAAATAAAAAGTTTTCATCCATGTAATGGTTTTATTTTTGATGGTTTTCCCAGAACTATTTTGCAAGCAGAATCTTTAGATAAATTACTTACAAATAATAGTTTATCTGTAGACATAGTCGTTGCATTGGATGTCGATAATAAAACTCTTGTAGAAAGATTAATCAATAGAGGTAAAACGAGTGGACGCTCAGATGATCAAAGTGAAGAAAAAATTAATAAAAGGCTCCAAGAATACGATAAAAAAACTAAGCCATTAATTAATTTTTACGCTAAACAAAAAAAGTTTACCTCAATTAATGGAGTTGGTCTCTTCTCCGATGTTACCAATAGACTTGAAAGCACAATAGACTCATTAATATTATGACAGAGGATAATTTTGTCGATTATGTAAAAATTAATGCTAAATCTGGAAATGGGGGGAAGGGTTCTGCTCATTTAAGAAGAGAAAAATATGTTGCTAGAGGTGGACCTGATGGTGGTAATGGTGGTAGAGGAGGTCATATTATTTTTATTTCTGATAAAAACCTGTGGACTCTTTTCCATTTCAAATTTAAAAGGCATTTTAAAGCTGAAAACGGAGGTGACGGAGGAAAATCAAGAAGTTCTGGATCTAATGGTGCTGATGAGATAATTAAAGTTCCAATTGGTACGGTTGTAAAAGATATTGATTCCAATGAGATTTTATTTGAGTCTATAAATCATGGCGATAAAAAAATAATTATTGAGGGTGGAAAGGGTGGTTTAGGTAATTGGAACTTTAAATCATCAACAAATCAGACACCAAAATATGCTCAGCCAGGTTTGAAAGGCTCTGAAATTAAATTAATTGTTGAACTCAAAGTTTTAGCTGATGTTGGTCTTGTTGGATTTCCTAATTCTGGAAAGTCAACTCTCTTGAGTGTGTTAACAGATGCAAAGCCTAAAATTGCTAATTATGAATTTACTACCCTAAAACCAAACTTAGGAATTGTGAAGCACAGAGACTATAATACATTTGTAATATCTGATATACCAGGTATAATTGAAGGAGCTTCTGCTGGAAAAGGCTTAGGGCATCATTTTCTCAGGCATATTGAAAGAAATTCTATTTTAGTTATATTGATATCTACGGAATCAGATGACATTAATAAAACATATAATATACTAACCAAAGAATTAAAAACTTATAATTCACAATTGCTTGATAAAGAAAAGCTTTTGGTTATTTCCAAGTGTGATTTACTTGAAAAAAATGATCTTATTAAAATTAAAAATAAGCTTAGATCAACTTTTAAAAATATAGATATCCAATATATATCCTCAGTAACAATGAGTGGTATTACCGAACTTAAAGACATGATATGGAAAAAGTTAAATTAATAATTCTTTTATTTTCCCTTTCAGCTTTTTCACAATCTGAAATAGTGAACGATAATGATTTAATATCGATAGAAAAAATAGCTGACTCTTTGTACAAGAACAAAGAGTTTTTAAGGGCATCTAAATATTATGAAAAACTAACCATATCTAATCAAGATAATTTTAAATATGTTTACCAATATGCTGTTTGCTTTGGTTTGTATGTTGAGTCTTTACCTAGATTACAGCAAGTTAAGTATGTTAGACAGATGATTGAGCAATTTGAAAATGCATTTGATATTAAAAGTGATGATTTACAAATTAACCGTACATTACTGGAAATATATTTAAGAGTTCCAAGGTTTTTTGGAGGCGGAAATAAAAAAGCAAAATATATTCTTGAAAATATCTATAAAATCTCAGAAGAAGAAGGTAAAAAATCAGAAATATTTTACAATAATTATTAGTATACATGGGTAATGTACATTTCATATCAATCGGAGGTAGTGTGATGCATAGCTTAGCTATCTCTCTAAAAAATATTGGATATAATGTTACTGGAAGTGATGATAAATTATACGAACCTTCACTTTCTCGCTTAATAACGCATGATCTTAAACCGAAATCACTTGGTTGGAACACAAATAATATTAATCATAAACTTGATTTTATTATTTTAGGAATGCATGCTAAACTTGATAATCCTGAACTGTTAAAAGCTCAAGACTTGGAGTTGGATATTTATTCATATCCTGATTTTATTTTTAAAATATCAAAAAATAAAACTAGAATTGTAATTGGTGGAAGTCATGGAAAAACCTCTATTACTTCAATGATTCTACACGTTCTAAATAAGAATAATATTAACGTTGATTATGTATTAGGTGCTCAACTTGATGGTTTTGAAAATACAGTATCTATCTCTGACGAGAATGAGTTTATTATTATTGAAGGTGATGAATACCTTTCATCCCCAATTGACTTATCTCCTAAGTTTCATAAGTATAAAGCAAATATTGCTCTAATATCAGGTATTTCTTGGGATCATATTAATGTTTTTGAGTCTCCTATGGTTTATTCAAATCAATTTTCTTCTTTCATTAATACTATTATTGATGGAGGAATATTAGTTTATAATGAGCTTGACTCTACTGTTAAGGATATTGTATCTAACAATGATAGTTTCGTACGTAAAATTGAATATGGTATGCCTGACTATAAAATTCTAAATAATCAAATATTGATTAATACGGACGAAGGTGAGATTCCTCTTCAGGTTTTTGGTAAACATAATTTATCTAATATTGAGGGCGCTAGAAAAATTTGTTCACTTATGGGAGTTTTTGATGAGGATTTTTATAATTCAATTTCATCTTTTACAGGAGCTAGTAAACGTCTTCAAATCATTTACAATGATCAAAAAAACTTATTAATCCGTGATTTTGCTCATTCACCAAGCAAGTTAACTGCCAGTGTTAGTGCTGTAAAAGAAACTTTCAACGATAGTTTTATTATTTGTGTTTATGAACTGCATACATTTAGTAGTCTAAATTTAGATTTTATAAATCAATACTCTGGTACTCTAGACAATTGTGACTTACCAATTGTTTTTTTTGATAAAAAGAATAAAAAACTTGATTCTGTTAACTCAATCAATCATGAAATAATCTCCAATGCATTTGGTATTAAAAATTTAAATATAATTGATAATTCATATGATCTATTTAACTATCTTATATCGATGGAGTATAGAAATACCTGTCTATTGTTAATGAGTTCTGGAAATTTTGGCTCTATGAGTATTGATAAGCTTAAACACCATATTTCTAATGAAAATTAAAAATATATTTTTTGATTTAGATCATACTTTATGGGATTTTGAAAGAAATTCAGCTCTAACATTCAAATTATTATTTAGTAAATATAAACTCGAAATTGATCTAGACTCTTTTCTAGCAGCTTATGTCCCTATAAATCTTGAATATTGGCGCTTATATCGAAATGAGACTATTTCCAAGGAATATCTAAGATATAATAGACTTAATGACGCATTTAAAAGATTAAATATTAAAATCCCTAGTAGTTTAATTAATAAAATATCATATGATTATATCGAAAATTTACCAAAATTTAATCATTTAATTGATGGAGCTCACGAATTATTATTATACTTAAATAATAAATACAAACTATTTCTTATTACCAATGGATTCAGAGATGTACAAGCCAATAAGCTTAAAAATTCTGGAATTGATAATTTTTTTGATTCTGTATATGATTCTGAAAGCATAGGAGTAAAAAAACCAAATCCATTAATATTTAATCATGCGCTAAAAGATTCAAATTCTATTGCAAAAGAATCTGTAATGATTGGAGACAGTTTTGAAGCTGACATCTTGGGTTCTATTTCTGTTGGAATGAATGCTATTCATTATATAAATTTTGGAGAAAAAGAACATGATAAATGCATTATTGTAAATAGCCTTAATAAAATTAAGGATATTATTTAAATCGCTTGTCTTTTAATTTCTGACAATATAATTCCAGTAGCAACAGAAACATTCAATGAAGATATTTTTCCGTGTAATGGTATATTAATAGACTTATTACAGAGCTTTAGAACAGATTTATTAATCCCTGAACCTTCTGAACCCATAATTAGAGCTGTTCTTAACTCAAAACTATGGTCATATAAAGCTAGTGTCGCTTTTTCATCAGCTCCAATTATATCAATTTTATTTTCTTTGAGAAAGTAAATAGCATCTTTTATGTGGTCAACCTTACAAATAGGAATATTAAAAATACCACCTGAAGATGATTTTATTGTTTCACCATTTATGGGAGAACTTCCAGATTTTGCAATTATTATTGCATCTACAGCTAAACACTCTGCACTTCTAACTATTGCCCCAAAGTTTTTAGTATCTGTAATTCCATCTAATATTAATAATAGAATAGATTTTTTATTATTTATTAGTTTTTCTAAATCATTGATATTTAAAGTAGAAATTGGTGAGATAGTTGCTACTACTCCTTGATGGTTATTTTTTGTAAGCTTATTAAGTTTTTCAGTCGGAACGAAGGAAATATTAATACCTTTTTTATGAACTCGAGATTTTATACTTTCTAATAAAGAATTATTTTTTTCAATAAATACTTTATCAATCTCTACATTATTTTCTAATGCTTCATATACAGCTCTCTTTCCATAGATTAAAAAATCTTTATTTGAATCCATTAATTAGAATTAAAATATTTTACCAACTCTATAAGTTTGGTTTCATTTTTAAGATCTAATTTATTTTTCTTTCTAAAAGATTTATACTTCTGATCATCAAAAACTTTTAGTTCTGATAGCCTTTTATGCTTCGTAGGCACTCTTATATACTTACCATCTATTCGAAAAAAGTAAAACCCATCATCTTTCCACTCAGGATTATTCGTTTTTCCATATCCAGATGTTGGAGCACTTATACCAGCTTCAATAGGTTTTTGAAGTTTTTTTCTTGGAAAGTAATACAAGCTTATTTCGTCTAATTCTATACATTCTCTTAAAATTCCAATCTCTCCGTACTCAACAGAATTAAGAGCATGAAGTTTATATTCTTGACCATTAATTTTTATTTTAACTTTATCATTAACTTCAATTGGTGTAATTTTTCCATTTTTTCCTTTTATTTGAAAATTTTGAGCTACTAAATCAATTCTTATTTCCCCATCATATGTATTTCCATTTTCAAAAATTATTTGTCCTTTATCAAAATCTGGATTTAAGAAAGGTGTTCCATCAATTTCATTATCATATTTGTTAAGTTTATCTAAAAGAAAAACATTTCCACCCCTAAATAAGTTTTGTTCTGTCAGTTCTGTAAAACTTTGTCCATTTAGACTGTTTACAATTAGTATTAGTATAAAGATTTTTTTCATAATTACTTATTAAAGCTAATTTAAAAAAAAAGCGCCCCAATAGGGCGCTTTTTAAAATTTATATGTAATACTGATTACTTAGTATCCCAGTATAATTTTGTATCCTGGTTGTCAGGACCTTGAGCAGCAACAGCAGCATCGTAGCTAGCTTTGTTTTGCGTAGGTACTAATCCACCATAACCATTTCTTACAGGAACTCCAGTTCCAGTAATTGCAGCAGCAGGAGGAGATAATACAGGATAATCAAGTCTTCTCCATTCAGTCCATGACTCATATCCTTGTAAGAACATATCTACCCACTTTTCCATTGCAATAGTTTCCATTGCATTAGAACCAACAGTAATACTGTTTGCATAAGCAGCTGCAGCAGAAGATGAAACACCCCATCTTTCACAAGAAGCTTGAACACCAAGTCTAACCCATGTTTGAGTATCGCCTACAGTTGTCCATCCTCTCTCATAAGCTTCAGCCATTGCAAAACATACTTCAGAGTATGTCGCAATCCATCCACCTTGTTGAGTACCATCATAAATGATTCTTCCATCAATTCCAGAAAGATTAGTATCTAAAACACCTGGATTTTCAAGACCATACTCAAGACCAACATACTCAGTACCGTTTGAAATAGCAGTACCGTCAGCCATGTAAGGTAATCTTGGATCACCAGTTGCTTTTAAGTGATCAATTAATTTTTCACTTACAACAAAATCATATCTTGTTTGAAACCTATCTTGCCATGGATTATCAAAAGCATCACTAGTAAGATATGGATAGTGTAAATCACCACCACTTGAAATAACTCCGCTATTATATGCTGAATTAAATACACTAGAAGCAGTTGATGAATCTACATCAGCCATTCTTAAAGCAATTCTCATCTTAATAGTATTAGCCATTACTCTCCATCCATTCATATTACCACCAAATAGAATATCACCTTTCAATCCTCCGTTATCCATCATTCCCATAGCAGCATCAAGATTAGCTAATAAAGAAGTAAAGATATCTTTAACAGAGTCAAATTTAGGTGATGTATTCTCAGAACCTTGTAAAGCTTCTGAATAAGGTATCATACCCCATCTGTCAGTCATATTAAGATAATAGTATGCCATCATAATATGAGCAGCAGCTTTTTGGTTACCATTACTACCACCACCAGTAACTTCAGTCGGATATTTTTCGTTTAAATCAAGAACTTCCTGAAGATCTTTAAGAGGACCAGTATAATAACCATTGTATGACCACTGTTCAGTGTCATATCTTGAATATGATGTATAAATTACATCAGATACAGTTTGAACATAATAGTTAGGAGTTACAGGACTAACAATGTTAGGCATCCATGTCATAGCATTTGTTAGAAGTGCATCCGTTTTTTTAGACGTAGGAGAGTTAGGGTTAACATTCTCATCTCCAAAATCTACAGTTTCACATGAAACTATTAGGAAAGAGAAAATTAATGTTAAAACTCCAATTTTATTTATTAAATTTTTCATTTTATAAAAATTATATATTAAAATGTTAGACTTAAGTTAAGACCTACTGTTCTTGATGGAGGTAACTGACCACCTTCAACATTTCTATATCCAGTAGCAATTGATCCAGATCCTTCGATCTCACTTGGATCAAGCCCGCCATGAGGAATATTAGAATATAATAACAATAAGTTATTACCGACTAACGCAAGATTAATATTTTCAAATGGCGTACCATCTATCATATCTTTAGGGAAATTATATCCTATTCTTGCTGTTCTTAGCTTAACATAAGAAGCATCATATAACCAGTTTTCATGATTTCCGAAGAAATGCTGGTAAAAGTAGTAACTAGCAGACACATATGTATCAACTGGTTCTCCACTCGCTGTTACACCAACTACATTAACTCCACCACCTGCTGATACAGCATCTCTCAAAGGATTTCCTTTAGCATTAAGACCTACAGTATCCTCGTGAATACCTGAGTAATATGTAAACATATTTGTTGTTGAGTAGAATGTACCACCTTTTTGGAAGTCAAATCCAAGACCTAAATCCCAATTTTTATAGCTAAACGCAGTACTAAAACCACCAGTAAAATCTGGTAATAAATTACCTAGAGTTTGTTGACTTTCATATGTAGCATTACCAGAAGAAGTTAAGATTTGAGTACCATTGGCATCTCTTGCTTTCTTTCTACCTACCCACATTCCCCATTCTTCGCCAACTCTTTCTTGTAATTGTAAACTATACCAAGATGCCCAGCTGTCAAGAACTCTTACATCAATTCCATCTGCAAGTTTGTCTGTGTACTTGTTTAAAGTAGCAAAGTTAAATGAAAGATCCCAATTGAAATCAGCAGTTGAAATAGGGTTAAGGTTTAAAGTAACCTCAAAACCTTCAGCTGAAGATTCACCAGCATTAATAGCTAATCCAGTAAAGCCAGTTGATCCAGTTACAGGAATAGATATTGGTTGATCTTTATCTTTTCTATCAAAATATGTTACATCAATACCAATTTTGTTATCTAGGAAACTAAACTCAGCACCAACTTCAAACTCACTTCTAGTTCCACCAAATAAATTAGGGTTAGACTGAGTGTTAGGAACACTAAATCTTGGATTAGTTCCATATGCAGTACCAACACCATAAACCTGTGAAGTAGCATAAGTTCCAGGGAATACAGGAGCCTGAGAATAACCCGCTCTTAATTTAGCAAAAGTTATATCAGCACTGTCAATTAATTCACTAAGAATTAAACTACCCGAAAGACCCCAAGTCTCAATTCTATTACTATCAGGGTTAGCAGTTGAACCCCAGTCATATCTGTAAGAAGCATCTAAATATGCAATACTGTTGTATCCAACAGATACACTGGCATAAGTAGATAATACTTTAGATTTTGATAAAGTTGATGAATAATTAGGTCTATCAACCGATGTTGCTATGCTGTAAAAATCAGGTATAGATAATCCACCTACAGTATTTGCAGCAATTGATTGATTTCTGTTTTGAGTAGCTTGGTAACCCAATATAGCAGAAACATCGAAATCATCGAATCTTTCATCATATTGTAAAGTTGCAGCCAGTTCGTTTTGAACATATCTTGATGTTGATTCATTGTAAGAAGCTTGATCAATACCACCCCAACCAGTTCTTCCGTTGTATTCGTATGAATTAAATCTTCTTCTAGCTTCAACAGATGCAGTTATATTATCATTTATTTCAAAATTAAGTCCGAAATTTCCAAACAATGTGTTTTTTCTTTGGTTGTTTTCATCACCATAGAAATCAAATTGAGGAGCATCCCA
>TARA_B100001093_G_scaffold519208_1_pt1 | contig 10674 bp, 10 predicted proteins | sample TARA_B100001093 | Tara Oceans TARA_B100001093 (sample SAMEA2623116) | marine metagenome | biome: marine biome (ENVO:00000447); feature: surface water layer (ENVO:00002042); material: "saline water (ENVO:00002010), including plankton (ENVO:xxxxxxxx)" | depth 5 m
GATACACTATGTAATTTATTTATGGAAATACAAAAACCATATTCTAATCATTGTCCAGATGATAGGGTTAATTTTTTGAATTATTATTATGTTTTATATAAAATGTGTGAATTATTGGGAGAAAATATATTTTTACCATATTTTCCAATGTTGAAAGACCCTGTGAAAAGAATTGAACAAGATGAAATATGGAAAAAAATATGCAAAGAATTAAATTGGGAATTTATTCCGACTATATAGAATCTAATTGTTCTCTCCTATGAATAGGATGTATTTGTTCATCAAGTTTATATCTTAGTAAAGAAGCAAATCCAGCTGTAGAAAATACAAAACAATGCCATAACGAATGATATTTTATATATGTCGAATTATACCAATGTTGAACAGCAATACAATACATTACTATTGCTGTAACACCACAAACAATAAATAAAAATGATAAACATTTAAAACGAAACAAATATCTCCAAACCGTCCGCCATTTAATTATTGCTATTATTAAACTACATATTGATAAATACCATGTAATTATTAATGATTGATTTAAATTTTCCCACAAATATACTATTAAAACTATATTTTCTACCGCAAAACTTGTTATATAGAATTGTGGTTCTCTTACTCTAAATCCATATAAGACAGTAGTAAATATCAAACTACTACAAGCGTAACCATCTAATAATGCCCAATTGTCGTAATCATAATCCGTAGTGAACACTTGACTTTCTGGTAAACTATGATGCGAATGATAAAGTAATGAAAATGTTACAGCATATAAGAATTTTATAAACATAAATATACTAGGAGTATCTTTTCTCATCTTCCAATTCCAAAGAAATACACCCATAGGAAATAAAGCTACACCATGTGTTGTTAATAACCAATGATTCATTAAAATTAATGTTACAATGTCTTTATATAATCTATTTAAATGTATAAGTAAATAAATATTAATGAATTTATTTACTCTTCTTCCTGTATTATGGATATTAAATTATTTATCATATTATGCTGTAGATATTTATTTACAAATAAATTATGAAAAATATTTTAATTACGATGATGATAGAAAAAATTATATATTGAAAAATTTTATAAAAACCTATGTTTTAAAATATATTACAATATGTACCATCCCTCTAATTCCACTAACAATATTAAATATTTATGATATGACTTCACTAGTTCAATTGATGGGTTGTATATATACTAGTGGTGATACTATAGCATTATTTAAAGTAAAATTAAGTAAATCAACAAAAATTCATCATACAATAACAAGTGGTGTAAATATTTTGAATTTATTTATAAGTTATAAAAATCCAGTTCATGTACAGAATTTATTGATGATATATACAATATTATCGTGTTATAGTTATGATGTAAATTATTGTTTGGGTATGAGATTTTTGGTTTCAAAAGATGAAGAACAGATAATGAAGGTAAAAGCTAGAAATGTATATTCAATATTATGTTTTGTAAATTGGAGCATTCATTTAATTTATTTGGTTGTCAATTTAAAAAATATAGATATTATGATTGTTCTATATTATTTGATGATGAGTTCAATAGTTTATGATGATATAATATTGTTAAAGTGGTTAACAGTGAAACAATGATTATATTTTTTCCATTTTTTGAAATCTTCCACCTCCAAGTGCGTTTTGTACCATAGAATCTTTTTTTAACTTGGAGCGTTCTTCATCCGTTAATTTAGGTTTTAATATATCAGCCATCATATCTTTATAACTTTGTTTTTTGGTTTTCTTTTTCTTTTTCTTTTTCTTTTTTGATTTTATTGATTTTTCAACAGTTGGTTGACTAGATTTTGTTTCCATGTTTTTATCCATAATTAATTAATATATTATTAATTATAGATTTTTAATCAATTTTATTTTTTTGTGTCTTCCGGTAAAAGAGATTTTAACTTGGGTTGATCTTTATTTTTCGATGTAATAATGTTGTCTCCTTCAAATAATTCTTTCTTAATATCAGCACTAGAAACATTTTCACCGGTTAAAGCATTTTCAATAGTATTATTGACGCCAACTAGATTACCTTCTTTATCAATATTTTGTGTTAATTTATTTTTGTTTTCTCTGGCTAATTTAATATTTTCTTCAATAGCTTTTCTTTTAGTTTCGAGAACGCGTTTTTCAAATTCTTGTTTTGCTTTTGCTTCGTTTTTATTTTTTTCACTCATCAACTGGTTTAATTCTTCCTCCATGTATTCAACTCTTCCAGTTTTATATGCTTCTGGATCCCAAGGCATCCACATTCCAACAGGACCTACATAAACATTATGATGAGGGTCAACTTCTCTTAGCAGTTTACATCTTAATTCCGCTTCTCCTTGTGTTGCATAAACACCTCTAATCTTTAACCCTCTAGTATTTGTTTTAAACGCATTTTCTGTATCAAAATCTTCTTGTAATCTTTGTTCATTGTTGTCTACAAATGTTTTATATTCATTTCTAATTTTTTCATTATCAAATTGGTCTTTTTCACTTTTTAAAAATTCTTCAAAATCAGAAACCATATCATTAAATTCTAAATTATACTTAAAAGCTAAAAAATTGAGAAACTGATGATATTTTTCTATTGATTTAGAAAAATCAAAATATTTTAGGAATTCTTGAAAGAAAAAATGATTTTTGTCTTGTAGAATATTTTCTGGTGAAACAAAAGAGATACAAGCAAATTTCTGTCCAGATATTGCTTTATCTTCATCCAATAAATCAACATATTTAGGATTATTTTCACCATTAGGTAATTTTTGTCGTTCAAAAGCCAAAGAACTCATTATAGAAATATTAATTTTTAATATTTAAGTTATTTTAAACCTAATTATTTTTTTCTAATTAATTAGTATAATATGTCTGGACTTGGTGATATGGTTGACTTCGGCGAATTAGTTCGTCGTGCTGTTAAATATCTTGTTGAAGGTATCATGGTTGCTATTGCAGCGTATGCTATTCCTAAAAAATCGTTAAATGTTGATGAAGTTATGTTGATTGCTTTGACCGCAGCAGCAACTTTCTCTATCCTTGATACTTACGTTCCATCTATGGGAGCATCTGCTCGCTCTGGTGCTGGTTTCGGTATTGGTGCTAATTTAGTTGGTTTCCCACGATAAATAAAAAATATTAATTGATATTTATTAATTAATATTTATAAATTTCTTTCTGTATTCACCGTATCTTTCATTATAAATATTAAGTGCAGCAAAATGTTTTAAATTATTCACATTATTAAACGTATTACTACAGTATATATAGATGTCAATCCAAGATTTATTTATAGTTTCTGGTGCCATATGCCATATTGTATCGCATAATGAATTTAAATCTTTAGTTATTTTATCATTATTTCGAAAATGTCTTCCTATTTGATTTACAGTTTCTAGTAGGTATAATGTTTTATCCATATTAGTCATGTTATTGAATTAATAATATTTGTGTAATTAATTCAATTTTATACGTATTTAGGTAATTCGTCAAAATTAAATATTTTTGCTTTCTTTCCCATTTTCTTTTTTGAACTTAAAAATTTATCAAATAAATTCAAATCTTCTCTATCTAATTGATTTTCTGGAGTATGATTGTGAACAGTTCTAGCAATCATCTTATATAATTTAAAATCTGGATATCGTTCTTCACCATTCTTTTTATATAAAACATTTCTTTTCTTATCATCTGAACACCATCTTGCTATTGTTAATGCTATTGGATCCTCCTCTTCTTCTATATCATCAATATCATCAAAGAAAAAGTCGAATAGTGAGCACCCTAATCTACACAAATCAAAACTATAATTTGGTTCTAATCTTGGTTTATTATTATTAAAATAAGGTTCTGTATTATATTGTGTGCTTGCATCTCCCTTTGGATGAAAACTATCACTACAAAACTTTTTACCTGAATGTGTGTAAATTGCTCTACCAAAATCTATCACTTTAAATATTTTTCCAAATGTTGGAACTCTATATAATTTTCCATTGTATTTGTAATTTAAATATTTTTTTTCTGTATTATTATACATTATATTATTGGTATGTAAATCATTGTGTGTAAAATTAAACATTTTTTTATAAACCAATAAAGACATTATTACTTGGAAAAAACAAGATTTCCATTCATCAACATCTAATTCGTTTTCTTGGTCTTCTAATAAAGAATCTAACGTATTGTCCATTTTTTCTAGACAAATAATTTGAACTGGAAAATCAAAAACCTCTCCTCTTATATATTCTTCATCGCTAAGTGAACTTGAATATTCAGACATATCACTATTGCTACAACTTTCTAAAGAGTTTTCTGATATATCTTCTATACTTTCATCATCATCCTTTGATGTATTTGATGAACGTGATGAACACGCCGATTCCGTTTCATTACCACTATGTTTGTTATTACTAAGATCTAATTCTAATTTTATATTATCTGAATTATGTATTTCCAGATTTTCTTTGGTCAATCTAAAAACACCTCCAAACATATCCTCTGTTATTGAAGTTACATTTAATTTTATATCATCCTTTACAGATAATTTTTTTCTATGGGTTCTTGAAGCATCAGACAACATTTCTTCGTCTATATCATCGGTTTTAAATAAAATATCCTTATTTTTATGAAAATAATCAGAATCATATAAATATTCTAAGTCATCGCTTATATTTAAAAAATGAGTTTTTTGAACACCTAAAAAAGAACCATAAAAGTCCAATCCATTTGGAAATTTATGATGATGATATGCTATACTGCTCAAATAAGAAAAAAAACTATCTACATATGCTGAATTATTTGTATCCAATACTTTTTTTGGACTATTATTATCATTTAATTTAGGAAGTGCTATTCTCATATCTTTGGTTATATTTTCATACTTTCCCACCATGTATTTTATAGGGTCTAATAAAGGACTAAATTTAAAAAATGATGGTCTAGTTATTCTGTTTTCTTTTTCATCTAATAAAGTTAATGTAAACATATTTTCATTCTTTGATTCTTTAATATCATTAATACTATATTTGTGATTTAAATTAATGTTATCATATGTTTTATCATTTACTGAAAAAAATCTTTTGTAAATTGGTATGTAATTTTGTATTTTATCAAAGCCATAGTTTTCTTTTATTTTTTTAAAAACTTGCTTATTGTTATTTTTTTTGTATGATACAACAAACATTGATTAATAATCATAATATAATTTTTCAGTTTTTACCTAAAGTTTTATGTTTAAAATAAAATAAATAATTAAAATATTATATTAATGAATTTAGAATTAAAAAAATTCGATATGAAAAATATTTCTTTTGACCCTAACTCTGCTTCTGGTCCTGTTATTGTTTTAATTGGTCGTCGTGATACTGGTAAAAGTTTTTTAGTAAGAGATTTACTATATTATCATCAGGATATTCCTATAGGAACTGTTATTTCTGGAACAGAATCTGGTAATGGATTTTATGGTAAATTAGTTCCAAAATTATTTATTCATGATGAATACAATTCAGCCATCATTGAAAATATATTAAAAAGGCAAAAAATGGTTTTAAAACAAGTTAAAAAAGAACAAGAAGCATATGGTAGAAGTAATATTGATGCTAGGGCTTTCGTTATTTTAGATGATTGTTTATATGATAATGGTTGGGCACGTGAGAAAGTTATGCGTTTGCTTTTCATGAATGGAAGGCATTGGAAAATTATGCTTGTTATTACTATGCAGTATCCTCTAGGGGTTCCGCCTAATTTAAGAACTAATATTGATTACACTTTTATTTTACGTGAACCATATTTAACAAATAGAAAACGCATCTATGAAAATTATGCTGGTATGTTTTCTACATTCGAAAGTTTCTGTCAAGTTATGGACCAATGTACAGAAAATTATGAATGTTTAGTTATATCTAATAATTCCAAATCTAATAAATTGGAAGACCAAATTTTTTGGTATAAAGCTTCAGCACATAATGACTTTAAATTAGGTTCCAAGGAATTTTGGGAATTATCTAAGGATTTGGGTTCAGATGATGAAGATGACCAATATGATCCTAATGCGTTTAATAGTAAAAAAGGTCCTAGAATTAATGTTAAAAAAAATGCAGGTTGGTAATAATATATTAATCTAACTTTAATATATTATGAGTTCAAGAAAATCTAAAGCATCGCAAAAGTCTCGAAAAGTAAAATCAAAATCAAGAAAATCTAAAGCATCACAAAAGTCTCGTCAAAGCAGAAAACAAGCGTCAAGGCTAAAACGAGAAATTCAACTATCAAATGAAATGAGCAAAAGAATGTCCAAGAAAACACCTATGATTGCTTCTTCCCATGGTATTTCATTATTAAAACGAAGTAAGCGTAATATGTCTAAGGGAAAACCATTGGCGTCAGCAAGAGACTTTTTATTAGCAACAAGTATATTAACTGCTGCTTTAAGTCCTTATGACCCACACCCTATGGCAAAAAAAAGTCAAATAGCACCAGATACTCAAGTTCATTTGGATTGGCATAAAGGTCAATTTCCAGATAAACAATTAACATCCAAACAATATAAGAAACTTATGAAAAGAGAAAAAAGGTTGGCTACAATAAAAGAAGGTGGTCGTAAATGGTCATTGAAATATAAAAGAAAGATTAATTGTAAAAGACCAAAAGGGTTTTCTCAAAAACAATATTGTAAAAGAATTTCAAAGAAGAAAAAGAAGAGTAGTACAAAGAAAAACCGAAAAAAAAGAACTAAGAAAAGCCGCAAAATGAGAGGTGGTCAGAGAGTATTAAACTGGATTTCTGTTCCCCATGGTTTAGTAACTACTATTAATGATAATCCTAACAGAAAGTATAAATTAGTATACAGAGATGCTGATGATAAAGATTTTGGATATGATATTAGGAGAAGTAAACGTGAAATAATAGGACCAGTAGAAATGAGAAAAGACAGTAAGAGATTTGATTTTACGGCACATTGGGGGAAAGGAAAATTCATGCAATTGAACGTCGCGAAAAGTTTTATGCCTGCCTATTTGGAGGATGCAAACACTGGTGATGAGTATTTGATTGTCCCTGCTGATAATTCAAGTGAAGAATATAATGAGAACATACAAAATAAAAAGGTGGCAAATGAAAAATAAATATTTGGTTAACTAATATAGAATTTTTAAATAACATGATAATGTAATAATGCCTTTACCTTATCATGCTGGAAAATCAAAATTGGCGAAAACAATATCAAAAATGGTATATAAGAAAGCAGAAGAAAATCCATCTATAAAAAATTATGCGGAACCATTTAGTGGAATGGCCCGCGTAGGAATTCAAGTTATGGAGGATGATAAAAATAAAGTATTTAAAAAATATATTTTTAGCGATGTAAATCCAACTATAACTGTATTATTTAAAGCATTAAAGAAAGGTTGGTTACCAAAAACAGGTGCGATTACTCAAAAAAAATGGGAAAGTTATAAGAAAAATAAAAAACCCTCTGCTCAAAAATCATTTGTGGGTTATACATTGGGATTTGGTGGTCAATATTTGGGTGGTTCAAAACCTTGTGCTAATAAACACTCTGTTAAAACGCATAGTGTAACAGATTGGACTGAGATTATGTTGAAAAGAAAAAAGAAATATTTAAAAGGATTGCAACCATATTTTAAAAGTTCTAAGTTTGTGTACAAAGAAAAAAGTGTATTTGATTTAGATTATAAAAATACTATTATCTATTGCGACCCTCCTTACGTTGCTACAGCTTTCAGAGCAAAGAAAATATGGGATAAAGAAAAGGAAAAGAAATTATGGGATACTATAAAAAAATGGTTAGAACCTTCCAAAAATAACATAGTCATTTTATCGAATAGTAAAAGAACAAACAAAACGAAAGGTTTGAGGGTGAAAAAAATATACGAGGATGATGTTGAGTATGGTAGTTGGAAAAAGAATTGGAAAAAAAGAAAGGAAATGATATTTGAGGTAGTTAATACGAGTGGTAGAAAAACACGTAAGAAAAAAGGAGGTGGGGGAAGAAAAAATCAAGTTATAGCAGCGAAAAAAGATTGGAAATTGACAGAAGAGCCAATAAAAAATCAGCATTATTTAATAAATATTTATTGGCCTGGTGAAGGGGAAGTACGATATAAGAATGTACCGGCTCAATATATGGGGCTTGCAAGTGAATTTTTCGATGGCTTCGATTCAAGGGAAGGGGGACATTATATGTTTAACACATTACAATCACTCGATGACGGATGGAATGATGATGGTAATAATGAATGGATTGGTGAAGTTGTTGCCCCTCTACCGAAGCAATTAATTGGTCAAAATATCGGATCAAATAGTGGTGGAAGACGCCGAAAGAAAAAGACGCGTAAAAAAAGAGGCGGAAATATAGAATATAATCAAGAACAACATTTTAATCAATTAAAAAAAATATTGGATAAGTTAAATCGTGATGATTTACTTGATAAATGCTATAATCAATTACCATATTCTCAAAAAACCAAACAACAATGTTTTATTATGTTTTTGCTAGACGAGAAAAAAAATAAAGAATCAGAAATTTGGAATAAACTTAATCAGAGTGAAAAAGATTTTATAAATCAAGAATGGGATTTTACAGTTAATATTACTTGTTGTGCTGTTTCGGGTGGTGGAACAAGAAAAAAACGACGCAAAACTAAAAGAAGAAAGAAAAGTACACGTAAAAATAAATATTAATATATCTACATCTTTGTAAATATATTAAAAAAATATAATTATATATTATTAATGGATGGTGCGATTTCTATATATATTGATAGAAAAAGAAGTAACAGTAATCCTATAAATATACCAGCAAGAAAACCTTCGGTTTGGGTTCCTAATAAAAAGGTAAATACTTGTTTTGACTGTGGAGCAGAATTCGGATATTTAATAAGAAAACATCATTGTCGTAGTTGTGGAAGAATTTTTTGTTATGATTGTGCACGTTGGTATTGTAAAGATAATGAATATATACCAAAACCTACTCCACCAGAAAAATCATTTATGGATTTAACACAATATATGGAAGACAAAGATAAGATGCGGGTATGTAGGACTTGTAATGAATCAGTAAATGTATCAAATGTTTATAAAGACCAGGTAGATATATTTATAAATTTACCTATAAAAATATCACAATTAGTATATTTAAGAACAGTAAGTAAAAAATGGTGTAAAATAATAAATTATATAATTAGCATTTACAGAAATATCCAATACAAAATTTCTTGTCAAAAAATATCAAAAATAGAAAAAAAATTATTATGGAACCATAGATATGAGTTTAAAAATCATTATACATTAATTACAAAATGTATAACAGCAAATAATGATAAATCAAAAGAAGAAATGGAAGATTTAATCAATTATTATAAAGATAGTACAAAGAAAATATATAGTTGTCGAGAATTATTATGCAAGAGTGTGTGTAAAAAACATTGCACATCAGAAAATGTATTAGAAATTGGATATAATACTGAGTTATCAAAATTTAAATGTGTAGAAAAATATTTAGTTGAAATACTAACAAAAAAATTAGAAGATAATTTATTAATGCCTTGGTTAGTAGAATTAGCAAAGAAAAATAAACAATTTGGAATGGATTTAGCTTATAAATGTATAATGGATATAAACTTATTTTACTCTTTTTATTTTGAAACAAAATATTATTTGAATAGTTTTGATAGTAATGAGAATCTTAAATTTATGATGGATAAAATGATAACACTAGTTCCAAAAGATTGGTTGAGTGAAATAAGAAAAACGGATGAATTCATAAAGTTTATTGAGTTATTAGTTTCTAAGGAAAAAAATGAAATGTATGAATTGATTACTAATTGGTTTAAACAAAATGGTGGTGTAAAAATGCCTTGGAATCCAGAAAGAACGTGTGTCGATATTGATTTGTTAGGTATAAAAAAGTTGAATTCTTCATCACAACCTTGGATAATACCATTATTAACAGAAAGTGAAATAACACATGGTAAAAAAAAACAATTTATATTAGTGAAAAATGAAGATTTAAGAAAAGATAAACTAACAATGTATGTTTCGAAATGGCTTAAAAGAATTTGTGGTGATGATATAATTATAAATACATATAATGTTTTGCCTTATAGGTATAATTATGGTTGGATTGAGATTTTAGATAATACTATTACATTATATGATGTTATTGAAGTAAGACAAACAACTTTATTGAATTATATTATGGATTTGAATCCAAATGAAACGATACAAAAAATGAGACAAACATTTATAAAAAGTTGTGTTTCTTCTTGTGTATTGTGTTATATTTTGGGTGTAGGTGATAGACACACTGAAAATATACTAATAAATAAATGGGGCGATTTAATACATATTGATTTTTCTTATTTACTTGGTGAAGATCCAAAACATGTAGATGTTGAAATGAAAATAACTAATGATATGTTAGAAGCATTAGGTGGTAAAAAGTCAGAGAATTTTAGACAATTTAAAAGAATATGTGAAATAGTTTATAAAAAAATCAGAAAAAGAAGTGGATTGTGGTATTTATTATTTTCTTATCTTTCATTTATAGAACCACCAATACATCCTTATTATAATAATAGTAATTTAATAAAAAATTATATAATTGATAAATTAATTCCTGGAGAATTTGATGAAGAATGTTCTTTACAAA
>TARA_B100001093_G_scaffold262747_1_pt1 | contig 10667 bp, 11 predicted proteins | sample TARA_B100001093 | Tara Oceans TARA_B100001093 (sample SAMEA2623116) | marine metagenome | biome: marine biome (ENVO:00000447); feature: surface water layer (ENVO:00002042); material: "saline water (ENVO:00002010), including plankton (ENVO:xxxxxxxx)" | depth 5 m
AAATTTAATTAGATACCCAAAGCAGTAAATGAAAAAAATTAAAATGAGAGGGGGCCTGGACGTACCTCTTCACGGCTCTGTAAGAAATAATAACCTAGATGTAATTGATCCCCAATTTTCTGCGGTCTTAGCAGAGGATTATTTTGGTCTTAAACCAAAGTTATTGGTAAAAGAAGGTGAGGAAATAACAATAGGTGATCCAATTTGGGAAGATAAAACCAACCCTGGTTTTAAAGTTAAATCTCCTGCAACAGGCATAGTTCATGAGATAAATAGAGGTGATAAACGTGCCTTAGTTTCAGTAGTAATTAAAAGACAAGGCGACCAATCGAAAACATTTGAACAATCAAACAACCACCACACTAACCTAGTAAATGCTGCACTTTGGGACAGCTTTAGAGAAAGACCCTTTAACCGTGTCCCAAATATTGGCAGTAACCCTGATTTTTTATTCATTAATGCTTGCAAATCAGATAGTTTGGAAGTTAATCCCAATCAAATTCTAGAGACAGAAAGGGATAGTTTCTTAGATGGTTTAATCTATCTTAAAGAGGCCTTCAATTGTCCAATGTATCTATGTTCATATACCAGCATCTATACTGGTGACCTTGATATTCAGCAGTTTGTTATAGATGGCAAATATCCTGCTGGTAATAGTTCACTTCATATACAAAACATACAACCACTCACTAAAAGCAAAAAAACATGGACCATAAATTGGCAAGATATTGTCAGAATAGGCAAATCTCTTTCAAGTGGTAATTTCTGTTTTGAAAAATATGTAAGCGTATGTGGACCAGCTTGCAATGAACCAAAAGTAATTAAGGCAAGGCAAGGCGCTAATATGCAAGAGCTTGCAGCAGGACTTAGTTCAGAAAATGTTAGAAGGGTCTCAGGAAGCTTGCTATATGGAAGAAGTGGCGATGGCTATTCAGATTATCTTACTCGTTACTCCAACCAGATATCTTTGGTTTCAGATGAAAGGAAAGCTACATTCTTTAATTGGCTTAAGCCGGGATTTTTGGATCACAGTAATTCAAATGTATTTTTATCAAGCTTGGCAAAGCCAGAAAAATTTGCTTTTGATACCAATGTTAATGGTGGTTACAGAGCAATTGTGCCAATAGGTGTTTTTGATGAAGTGAATCCTTTTGATATTGATCCAACATTATTTTTAAAGTCTCTTGCTATTGGAGATTTAGTTGCATTAAGAGAATTAGGGATTTATGACCTAAGCGAAGAAGATATGAGTATATTTTCATATGTTTGCCCTAGTAAATATGACTATGTGGCACTATTTAATGACTGTATGAGAATGATTTGGAAGGAAGAGGCTTCATGAAATTTTTAGAGAACTTTTTTGATAAAAATAGACCATCGAAAGATAACAATTATTTTTATCTATATGAAGTAGTACAAAACTTCTTTTTTTCTTCAAAAGTAGCGACAACAGGAAAAACCCATATCAGAGATAGCCTTGATATCCAGCGAGTTATGGTTGTTGTTTGGTTAGCCACTTTCCCAGCAATGTTTTGGGGAATGTACAACATGGGCTTCTGGGGCCTAGATTATATGCAGAAGGGAGGCTTTAGCTCTACCGGAGACTGGCATAATGGCTTGGTGCAATTAGTTGGAACAGACCCAAGCAATCATTTGCACAGATTTTGGTTTGGTCTAGTCTATTTTGTGCCGATATATTTAACTGTATTTGTCGTTGGAATTGCTTGTGAAGCAATCTTTGCAACCGTAAGAAGGCACGAAATTAATGAAGGCGCATTTGTTTCAACTGTACTATTTTCATTAAGCTGTCCTCCAGACATTCCATTATGGCAAGCTGCCTCTGGAATAGCCTTTGGAATAGTAGTAGGCAAAGAATTCTTCGGTGGTACTGGAAAAAACTTTCTAAATCCGGCATTAACAGGCAGGGCTTTTATTTATTTTGCGTATCCTTCTGAATTGTCAGGAGATATGGTTTGGATCTCATCGCTAGCGGACAATGGCTCAATTGATGGTTATTCAGGAGCTACAGCACTAGGCATAGGAGCACAAGAGGGAATAGCTGGGATACAAGCAAATTATACCTGGACACAGTCGTTCTTTGGGCAAATACCAGGCTCAATTGGTGAAACATCAACACTACTAATTCTCCTTTCAGGCGTCTATATGGTCTTCGCCAAAATTGCATCATGGAGAATTATTTTAGCTACATTAATAGGCATGATTCTGATGACTACTCTCTTAAATTTTATTGGATCAGATACCAATCCAATGTTTAGTGTGCCTTGGTGGTGGCACTTAACCATTGGCAGTTTTGCTTTTGGGTTAATATTTATGGCAACAGAACCAGTCACAGCAGCGAGCACAAACATGGGAAGATGGATTTATGGCTTCTCAATTGGAGTTCTTGTAATACTTATAAGAGTGGTTAATCCTGCATTTCCTGAGGGCATGATGTTAGCAATTCTTTTTGCTAATTTACTAGCGCCAGTAATTGACTATTGTGTTACTTCCTACAATACAGGCAAGCGAATGGAGAGGTATAACTCATGAACAAAATGATTATTCCTTTAATTGCATGTGTAGCTTGTGCTGTAATCGTTTCTGTTACAGCAGTTTCTGTTCGACCTGAGCAGAAACTAAATATTGAGAATGAAAAGAAGCTTAAGATTTTGGCTGCAGCAGGTATTGTTACAGATAAAGTCGACAGCGAATTCTCAAAAATTAAAACGCTATACGTAGATTTTGAGTCGAATAAATTAGTTGAAGTAAATGGAGCATATGATCACATCAAGGCATCCTCAAATGCTAATAGCTCAAGCTTAGTTCCAAAAGACCAAGATATTGCAATTCTAAAAAGAAGAGAGAATATAGCGCCAATCTATGTTTGGTACTCTGAAGCAGACCAAATTCAGAAGATTGTTTTGCCGATAAGAGGGTATGGCTTATGGGGCACGCTGTATGGATACTTGTCCCTGGATGCTGATTTGAATACAGTAAAAGGCATTGAGTATTACGATCATAAAGAGACACCAGGTTTAGGGGGAGAGGTAGATAACCCAACCTGGAAATCTGATTGGAATGGCAAAAAAGTTTATGATTCCTCAGGAAAAGTTATCTTATATGTGACTAAGGGGCCATCATCAGAGGAGTATGAAATTGATGGCATTTCAGGAGCAACACTTACGAGCAACGGTGTAACAAACATGATTAGATACTGGCTTGGTGAGAATGGTTATGGACCAGTTTTAGAAAAATTAAGAGCTAAGGCAGCGAACGTATGAAGGCAATCTCAGTAAAAGAAACAAGAAAACTATTATTCACACCAATAGTTGAAAACAATCCTATTGCTTTACAGATCCTGGGTATTTGTTCTGCGCTAGCAGTTACCGTCAAGATGGACGTTACATTAATAATGTGTATAGCACTCACATCCGTTGTAACGCTCTCAAATTTGTTCATTTCAATTATTAGACATTACATACCAGACAGCATAAGAATCATCGTTCAAATGACGATTATCTCCTCACTAGTTATTATCGTTGATGAGCTTTTGAAAGCTTATGCCTATGAAGCAAGCAAACAATTATCGGTCTTTGTAGGACTGATAATCACAAATTGTATTGTTATGGGGCGAGCAGAAGCTTATGCCATGAAAAATCCGCCGATTAAAAGCATGTTGGATGGCTTTGGTAATGGTCTTGGCTATAGTTTTGTTTTGTTAATCGTTGCGGCTGTAAGGGAAATTTTTGGTAGTGGTACTTTCTTTGGCATGCAATTAATGCCAGAGAATTATCCAATAAATAACTTTTTATTACTGCCTCCGAGCTCCTTTATTATTATAGGCATAATGATTTGGGTCATTAGGTCATTCAGTAAGAGCCAAGTTGAAGAAAATGAAAACCCTCTTAAAGCTCACACATTTAAACCATTAAAAGTTAAAAAAGAGGTGGCAAGTGGCTGATCTATTAAACCTCTTTGTAAAAACTGTTTTCATTGAAAATATAGCACTTTCTCTGTTTTTGGGTATGTGCACATTTTTCGCAATTTCAAAGCAGGTTAAAGCAGCATTTGGTCTTGGTATCGCAGTTATTGTGGTTCTAACCATCACAGTTCCCCTGAATAACTTAATCTATAATTTTGTACTTAAAGAAGGGGCATTATCCTGGGCTGGGTTGGATGATACTAATCTTCAATTTGTAGGATTAATTACCTACATCGGCGTTATTGCTGCAGCGGTACAAATACTTGAGATGTTTTTAGATAAATATGTGCCAGCCTTGTACAACGCTTTGGGTATATTCTTGCCTTTAATTACCGTGAATTGTGCCATACTTGGGGCATCACTTTTCATGATAGAAAAAAATTATAGCTTTACAGAAAGTGTAGTTTACGGATTTGGAGCAGGATTTGGATGGGCTTTAGCCATTGTGCTCTTGGCAGGAATCAGAGAAAAGTTAAAATATAGTGATATACCAGAGGGGTTAAGAGGGCTAGGTATAACTTTTGTAATAGTTGGTTTAATGAGTTTTGGTTTCATGTCATTTGGAGGTATCTTGCTTTAATGGATATCTATCTTGGTATACTTTCATTCACACTTATAGTTGCCTTTTTGGTTGCCTTTGTGATGGTCGCAAGATCACAGCTTGTCTCGACAGGTGAAGTTTCAATTGAAATTAATGGTGACCCAGAAAAAAGTATTACAGTTCCTGCAGGTGGCAAATTACTTAGCACACTAGCATCACAAAACATCTACCTTGCCTCAGCTTGTGGTGGTGGTGGAACATGCGCTGAATGTAAGTGCCAAGTAACTGACGGAGGCGGCTCTATCTTGTCAACAGAACAATCTCATTTTAATTACAAACAACAGAATGATAATTGGAGATTATCCTGCCAGGTTGCTGTAAAAGGCGATATGAAGATTCAAATTCCTGAGGAAGTCTTTGGGGTGAAAGAATGGGAATGTGAAGTCGTTTCTAATGACAATGTTGCTACTTTTATAAAAGAATTAGTTCTAAAACTTCCAGTAGGTGAAAATGTAAAATTCAAAGCAGGGGGCTATGTCCAACTAGAAGCGCCAGCCTATGAGAATATGAAGTATCAAGATTTTGATGTAGCTAAAGAGTATCACGATGATTGGGATAGGTTTAAGATCTGGGACAATGTTGCTACGAACCCTGAACCAATTATTAGAGCATACTCAATGGCAAACTATCCCTTAGAAGAAGGAGTGCTTAAGTTCAATATAAGAGTGGCTTCTCCACCACCAGGCTCTGATTTTCCACCAGGCATAATGTCATCATATGTCTTTAGCTTAAAACCAGGCGATAAGGTAAAAGTGTTTGGTCCTTTTGGGGAATTCTTTGCACGTGAAACGCAAAATGAAATGGTTTTCATAGGCGGAGGAGCAGGTATGGCACCTATGCGATCACATATTTTTGACCAGTTGATGAGACTTAATTCCAACAGAAAGATTTCTTATTGGTATGGTGCAAGAAGTATGAAAGAGATTTTTTACAAAGAAGAGTTTGATAAGTTAGCAGAGGAGCATGAGAATTTCTCTTTCAATATCGCTCTTTCTGATGCATTGCCTGAAGATAATTGGAATGGCTTGTCAGGATTTATCCACCAAGTGACTCAAGATGAGTATCTCTCCAAACATGACGCACCTGAAGATTGTGAATACTATCTTTGTGGGCCACCAATAATGAATTCTAGCTGCATCAAGATGTTGACAGACCTTGGTGTTGAGCCAGAAAACATAATGCTCGATGACTTTGGTGGTTAATAGGCTAATTCTTTTTTGCCTTATTTTCTTATCAGGCTGTTCAAACCAAATTCTGCAAGACTTTTCTGGGGAGATTTATGGCACCACATATTCAATCAAAATTGCTGAAAATTCTAGTCATGCAAACTTAGAGTCAAAAATAAAAAATGAGCTCATACGAGTAGATTATGTTTTTTCAACATATAAGCCTTCATCAGAAATTTCACTCATTAATAATGATGATGATCTTAAATGGTCGAAAGAATTTAGAAACCTCTACGAAATAAGTATGGAAATATCAGCTTTAAGTGGAGGAGCCTTTTTACCTCAAGAAAAGAATGGCTATGACTTTTCTGCTATTGGTAAGGGTTATGCTATTGATAAAATTTCAGAATTAGTTGAACAAAATGGAGTCAATAATTACTTTATCGAAATAGGTGGTGAAATTAGGGCTAAGGGTGCTAAATTTAAGGAAAATTGGATTTTTGGGATAGAGAGACCAATAAACAGTAAAAAAAGCCCTTATGTGGCCTTTAACGTGCCCGAGGATGGTGTTTCTATTGCTACATCTGGAGAATATCGCGAACCTAATCACATCTGGGGTAAAGGTCCCAGAGATTTATTGTCCGTAACAGTGGCTCACGAAAGTGCAACTTATGCAGATGCATGGGCTACAGCTTTGTATGTGCTTGGCAAAGATCAGGGCTTAATAACTGCTGAATCAAATGGTTTAAAAGTATTTTTTATTTTAGCTAATGGCGATTCCATTCAAAGCAGTAATTGGAGTATGATATCCCGATGATTAACGCTCTTTTAGCCACATTAGTAGTTGCATTATCAATCTGTGGAATGGCAATTGGTTTAATACTCAAAAATAAGCCTTTAAGCCCTAGTTGCGGTGGAGTGTATTTATCAAAAGGTGAAGCTTGCCAAGTCTGCGGTAAAGTAAAGGATTAAAACTAGTCGCACCTAATATTTATCAAACTAAATAAGTAGTTTTTTGTTGCGCTTTCATTCATCCAGCTATCACTACTTGAAATTAGATCTAAACAACCTTCATTATCGAGATTTATTGGCATTCCCTTAAATAAGTACTGATGGTTATCCCATTCATTGGCTTTAGGTTTTTGGGGCATAATACTTCCTGCCACTGACGAAAAATTCCCTTCGCCATCATTTAAAGCAATATGAGCACCATGTAGGTCAGATAAAAAGTCTCTGGTTGAATGGAAGATATCTATATCGCCATCGTTATCGTAGTCTCTAAGGTATATGTTGCCTTCTCCATGATGACTATCAGACCTTGGTTGATTACTAAAGTTAGAAGCAGTTACATCTGTCATGAGGCCTGTGCCATCGCCTAAAAGAACCTGAATATATGCTCCTTCGTAATAAGGCAAATCCCTTGTAACTGCTACAACAATGTCGTTATTGCCATCGTTATTTATATCGCCCCAGGCAGCATGATTATATTTATTATGATTTCTACCAAAAGGTCCAATTGGTAATTCTGTAAGGGTCCAGTTCTCAAGGTTGGCTGTTCCATCGCTCAAGAAAACAAAACCATCCTCTGGAAGGTTCTCAAAGTTCCAACGGTTATCGAAGTTCCAGAAAACTAAATCATCGAAGTCATCGTTATTAAGATCTACCACTAAACTACTCATAGGGTTTCCGTAGGCAAATTGTTGATTTCTTTCCAGATAATCATGAAAAGAAAAATTTCCTGAACCATCATTAACTAACAAGATATTGCAGGCAAAAATATCAATATCACCATCGTTATCAAAATCCCCTGAACTTGCATCATGACTAAAACCACAAAGTTTTCCCTCGCCATTATTTTGGTCATCAATATTGGCTGATGACTCGGTAAATATTCCCTCAGAGTTACTTAAAAGCAGTAGGTCAGGGTAGGGCAGTATAAAGTTGTTTGAGTAATCTGAATCACGATATTGCAATCCCATAGAGCCTGCAAATATGTCATCAATGCCGTCACCGTTGTAATCAGCAATTGCTAATCTATATGCAAAAGGGTGAGCTGGAACTTCACCATTTTCATAGATCGAAAGATCTTCATAAAGATTACCATCACCGTCATTTAAATAGATATTTATCGGTGCATTTACCTTTTGATCAAGATCAATAGTATGTGGAAATAATGCCCATGCAACCACCATATCCTCATACCCATCGCCATTGAAATCACCAGTGGCCATGTTATGAGCATCTTGACCAAATAACGCGTTCTCCAATGTTTCGCAATCTTCAGGTGTGGGATAACAAGTTGTTGCTGTAAACCTATCTGTAATTCTTATACCCCCAAAACCCAAGTCATGTGAGGCAAAATAGTCAGTTTTTAAATCACTATAGTTGTAAGGTTCTGGATCAGGTGCATACCTTAATGTGTTGGCTTCTCTGGAAACATTATGAGTAAAAATTCTTGAGCCAGAAGGGCAATTAGCTGCAGGCACTGAGCTAACGGTTATATTGAATTGCTCTTCTTCAAGCAAAGTAATAGGAGCTCTATATGAAAACGTTTTATTGTCTGATGTTGCAACCCAATGTATATCAGACCCTGAAAGATTAAAAGAGCAACTATAGTTCGCTGTAACAGTGATTGTTTTTGGCTCATAGCTTCTTACATTAGAATCAAAATTATTCACATTGATGGTTAGAGGTATTGATTCAGGCGTGGTCTCATTACTTGATCCACCACCACCACCGCAAGCAGTTAATAAAGTAGCTCCGAGAATTATTGTTAATAAATTTTTTAGATTTAACATGAGTTTGTCCAGTTATATTAAATATTATCGCATAATTTTAGTCTGTAAGATCAGGATTAAAATTACCCAAATATAGCTCTATTGAACCATCATAATTATTAAACTCATTTCTCATGGTTTCGCCAAAAACCACTATATCAAGTACTCCATCTCCGTTAACATCATAAAAATAACCCTGACCATGTCCTGCACTTTCATTAACGCTATTGCCCTTTAATAGGCTATGGCCAGGCATTATATAGCTTGTATTTGATTCATATTCGACCATACCTCCTGATTGGTTATTAAGGTTCAGGATAGGTGTGCCACCTCTGTCTCTAGGAACTTCATAACCATAAGTTCGGGAAAACACATTTCTTGCATAATCTGCATAACCATCATTATTGAGGTCCTTACAATCCATATAATTTGCAAAAACATATTCATCATAGAAATCAAATGGATTTTGAATTTCTTCAATTATCTCTCCATCAGTAAGGAATACTTTGGCTACCTGTCGAGCATTAAAGTCATCATCTGAGTAGGTTTCTCCTTCAACTATTGTTTCACCATCTTTATGTTTATTGGTCCCAAATAACGCAAGGAATGCTATTTTTCCAGAGTCATCAATTTGCTCATCAAAGAAACACATTGTCTCTGGAGTAAAGCCATAAACATATTCGCCTTCATACAAGTAAATTGCTACTTGACCAACTGACCCTTGCCAAGAAATTTGATCTACATAAAACTCCACCGGAACCATAAATTGGTCTTTGTTAACCCATTGGTTATTTTCCCTTTTCCACATTGCAAAGCCTCTAGCCTCATCTTCAGATGGTGTAGATTGATGGGTCGCAATTATGAGATTATTGTGTGACTTGAATTCCGTCCCCCAATTAGCCGAACCATTCTCAACAACATTCCAGTTTTCATCCCAAACTGCTTCAGGTGGATACTCATCCTTAACATCTACAAAAGCACCATCAATATACCTATAGGCTTGAAGACCAATTCCTGTAAAGCCTGCAAATAATGCATCATGTGTGCCATCATCATTTGCAACCATAGATACAGCATGGCCCCAATCAGCTTCCCCAATTCTATAAGTTTCATATTCACTTTCAGCTTTTGATAAAATTATTGCTGGGTATGCTCTTGAATTTTCCCATGGATCACCATTTCTACCATCTTCGTTATTCATAGCAAATGCAAAATCATCTCTTCCATCTCCATTCATGTCTCCAGTAGCATATTTTCGACTAGCACCTCCAAGCGATGGAAATTCTTCTCCAAATACTTCATTTGCTCCATCTCTGTAAGTGCCATCATTATTGGATAAATGCACAACTATTAAATCAGGAGTAGGGGTCTCAACAACGCTTCCAAAATCATCTCTGTAAAGATCACACCATTGATGAGCAATGAAGTCTGTCCATTCATCATCGTTTATATCAACTGGGATAATCCATTGAATTGACGGTTGAGCTTCTGAGGGATACGCACATACTGATTCGTAACCTGCATAATCAGATATTACGATTGCGGCCTCTGAGAACTGAGTGGGTGCTGGTGTTGGGGCCGGAGTGGGTGCTGGTGTTGAGGCCGGAGTGGGTGCTGGTTCAGGCGCCGAAGAACTGCCTCCACCGCCACTACAAGCAACCATAACCAAGGCATTAAACACTATAAGAAATTTTTTCACAGAATATAAAATTATGTTTTGTCATAAAACATGATACTAGACTGAGTGAATTTTCTTAATTTCTTTGTAAGATATGTTTAATGACAAACTTTGAAGCACTTTATTTAACTCTATTTATTATTGGTTTTTGGGCAATATTTGGCTGGCTCTCATTAAAAATACGCAAACTGTTAGGAGAAAAATTATCTAGAAATAGTGCTTTCACCCTTTATGCAGTAGTTCTTTTACTTCCCTTATTACTTCCTTTTATGATTGGGTGGGTTAAGTAAATTTCTTATTTCTTTTTCTTGGTGATTAACAAATAACCACCGCCTAAAAGAACGATTAACCCTATTAAAAAACCTATATCCATGAATGTACCGTATTAAAAAAGGGTTACCGAAGCAACCCTTTAAATATTAAATATAACTTGCCTTAGAACTGATCTTCTTCTGTTGATCCT
>TARA_B100001093_G_scaffold96444_1_pt1 | contig 10665 bp, 14 predicted proteins | sample TARA_B100001093 | Tara Oceans TARA_B100001093 (sample SAMEA2623116) | marine metagenome | biome: marine biome (ENVO:00000447); feature: surface water layer (ENVO:00002042); material: "saline water (ENVO:00002010), including plankton (ENVO:xxxxxxxx)" | depth 5 m
ATACTATATTGTGGCTCAATTTTGTATTTTTCTATAATTTTTTTATAGGGCTCGATTGAAGGCTTGGGTATAAAGTCAGATTCTACTATGTCGAAAACTCCATCAAAAAGTTTATCGATCCCAATTCTTTTAGTAACATTCGCTGCATGTGCTTTTGAACCATTGGTAAATATATATTTTTTACCTAATAAATTAGTTATTTCTTGCTCTAATGGCTTATTAGGTTTTAAAAAATCTAAATTAACATCATGTACAAATTCTAAAAACTCATCAGCATCGATTTCATGGTTTTTTATCATACCATTTAGAGTTGTGTTATATTCATGAAAGTAATTTTTTTGTATTTTTTTTGCTTCTTCAATACTAACATTTAACTTTTTAGATATAAATTTTGACATCTTTTTATCTACCTGGTCAAAAACTTTAGTATCGCCAGAATATAAAGTGTTGTCTAAATCAAATATCCAATATTTTATTTTTTTTAAGTCTTTCATTTTCTTATTAGTGTCCCAGCTCCTTGATCAGAAAATATTTCATTTAGTATTGAATGAGGTTTTCTGCCATCTAGTATAACAACACCCCTTACTCCATTTTCTACTGCATCAATACAATTTTGAATTTTCGGTATCATACCACCTTGTACAATTTTTAATTTTATCAAATTTTCAATATCAAAAGGTTTTATTTCAGATATTAAATTTTTTCTATCATCATAAACTCCTTCAACATTTGTCATTAACAAAAGTCTTCTAGATTTAAGCTGTTTTGCAATTGCATTTGCAACAGTATCTCCGTTAATATTATAAGTATGATTAATTTTATCAAGACCCAGAGGTGCCACAACAGGTATTTGATTTTTATTTATCATATCCTTAATAATATCTATATTAATTTTGTTCGGGATACCCACAAAACCAAGCTCTTGCTTATCTGGTACTACACTAATTATATTATTTGTCTTAGAATTAATTGAAACTGCTTTAGAACCTTTTTTATTTAAAGAATTAACAATATCTTTATTAAAATCAATTAATACGTTTTCAACTATTTTTATTACTCTTTTATCGGTAATTCTTAAACCATTTAAAAATTTAGATTGAATTTTTTCTTTTTTTAATTCTTTTTCTATCCTTGGCCCACCCCCATGCACAACAATAATAGAGAGACCCAATTTATTTAATATAAAAATATCTTTAATAAAGTTATTAAAGACATTCCTATCAATTAATACATTACCACCATATTTAATAACAATTAATTCATTCTTATATTTCGAAACATATTTAGAAACATTGTTAATGTTAGGAGCTGTTTTTGGCCAGATTTCTTTAATTTCTTTAAGCAATTTATCTTCTGACATCTAGTTGGTTTTGATTTTTGTCTTTTTCATTATTACCCATTGCTGAGCAATTGTTAAAATATTGTTAACTGTCCAATAGACAACTAAACCTGAAGGAAATGATGCAAGTATTATTGTTAAAAATAAAGGAAAGAACATAAATATTTTTGCTTGAATAGGGTCTGCTGGGGCAGGGTTTAACTTTTGCTGCACGAACATAGAAAGTCCCATTAAAATTGGCCAAATACCAATTATTAAAAAACTAGGAGGATCCCACGGTATTAAGCCAAATAAATTAAACAAAGAGGAAGGATCTTGAGCAGATAAATCTTTTATCCACCCAAAAAACGGTTGATGTCTCATCTCTAGAGAAATAAATAGCATTTTATAAATTGCAAAAAAGAAAGGAATTTGAATAAGAATAGGCAAACATCCTGAAGCTGGATTAACTTTTTCTTTTCTATATAGAGCCATCATTTCTTGCTGTAATTTAACTTTATCTTCTTTGTAAACCTCTTTGAGCCTAACCATTTCTGGCTGCAAAGCTTTCATTTTTGCCATAGATCTAAAAGAATAATTTGCCAAGGGGAAAAATAACAATCTAATACCAATAGTGATTAAAACTATAGCGATTCCAAAGTTACCAGATATTTTAAATAAATAATCAATTACAAAAAATAATGGTTTAGTAAAAAAATAAAACCATCCCCAGTCAATTACTAAATCAAGTTTTTCAATATTTTGATTAGCCGCATAAACATCAATAGTTTCAACCTCCTTAGCTGCAACAAATATTCTAAGATTGTTCAAATTTTCAGAAGATGGTTGAATAGTTATAGGATCATTTAAAATGTAATTAGCTTTAAATGCATTTTTGTAAAGGAAAGTCGACTTAAAATTTTTACCTTGTTCTGGAACAAGTGCTGTCATCCAATATTTATCAGTTATGCCAAGCCAACCTTTGTTTGCTTCTCTAACTATTTTTTTTTCCTCTATATCATCGTAGTCATCTTCTTTAAGTTCTTCATTAAACACACCAATAAAACCTTCGTGGGAAATATAAAAATTTTGAATATCTTCTGGCACTTTATTTCTAGTTATTTGTGCATATGGATATAAATCAATAGACTGATTTGTATTGTTATCTACTACTTGTGATATTTTGAATAAGTATTTGTCATCTAGAGTAATTATTTTTTTAAAAATAATTCCTTCTCCATTTTCCCACTGTAAGGTAACAGATTGGTTTGCTCCAAGCATGTTATTTCCAACAACATTCCAGGCAGAATTTATAGAGGGAACTTTTATTTTATTCCCGACACTAGTCCAACCAGTTTCTACAAAAAAACCATCTTCGGTTTCTTGTGGATTTAAAAAAATAATATTTTGTTTGTTTTCTAAATTCTGTTTGTGTTTTTTAAAAGAAATATCGTCTATTAGTCCACCTTTTAAAGAAATAGATCCAATGATATTATTGTTCTCAACTTTAATTCTCTCCACTTTATTTATTGAATCAATCCTTGAAACTGACTGTATATTTACTGATTCATTTATATTAGGTGTTATATTATTATTTTTATTTTCAACTCTTTTTTCGATACTTTGTTGTTTTAGCTCTACATTTGCTGGTATCGGCTTTTCAACAAAAGCTCCCCAAAAAAGTAAAACTGACATAGATAAGGCAATTGCAACAAATACATTCTTGTTATCCATTTTTAGTTTCCTTTTTTTTTGGCACTAAATCTAATCCAGAACCACCGCCAAGCAACTTAATTGGGTGGCACTTTAAGATTCTTTTAAGTCCATAAAACAATCCTTTTAATACACTGTGCGTTTTTAAGGATTCTATAAAATATTCTGAGCAAGAAGGAATGTATCTACATCTATTACCAAGAAAAGGTGAAATTAAAAATTTATAAATTTTTATAATAGATATTAGTATTTTTTTAATATGGTTATTCATTTATTATCTATTTTTTTAAAACTTTTTGTCATTACTTCTAATAACTTTTCGTGTTTTTCTGAAAAAGACCTTGTCTTACCAAAAACTATATAAGTATAATTCTTATTAATTGCACCTTTTATTTTTAATAATTTTTGTACAATTGCTTTTAATTTCCTACGAATTTTGTTTCTTTTAACAGCATTCCCTATTTTTTTTTTCATTACAAAGCTAATTATTAAATTTTTAGTTTTAGGATTGATAGTATTTTTAGCGGCAAATATTGAAAAAAAATCGGTATGAGTTTTTCTCTCTTTTAGTGTTGTTTTAAAGTGGTTGCTTTTTTTAAGACTTTCAAGCTTAACCATTTTAAGTTGAGATAGTTTTTCTACCTTTAGCCCGTCTTCTGGCAATAAGTTTTTGACCACCTTTAGTAGCCATTCTTGACCTAAAGCCATGTCTTCTTTTTCTAACTAAATTACTTGGTTGATATGTTCTTTTCATAGAATAATTTTAGTTATATATTTAATAATACCCTTGATGTACAGTTAAAATTATCTAATGAATAAAAACCTAAAAGTATTAATAGCTATTATTTATTTAACTTGTTTTGGTGCGCTTTTATATGGGTTTTTTAGTTTTTTCGATATTACCCAAATATCAAATTTTGCATATATAAAAGATTCCACTAAAGTTTTGATCGATTTAAAAAATCAAAATTTAATTATTTTTACTGTTATATTTTTTATTTTTACCATTGTATGGATTTTACTTTTGGGCTTTGCTTCTCCAATAGCTATAACGACAGGTTTTATTTTTGGTAAATATTTTGGAACTTTAGTCTCAGTAGTTAGCTTTACTATAGGATGCACGATTCTTTACGCGCTCGTATCTTTATACTTTAGAAATCTAGTTTTAAAATTTTTACCAAAAAAAATATATAAATTTAAAAATTTGTTTAATAAAAATGAATTTTTTTATTTTCTTATGTTCCGATTCACAGGAGGTGGTGGGATCCCTTTTGCTGCACAAAATGTGATGCCGATAATATTTGATATGAAGTTAAAAAATTATTTTTATTCTACTCTTCTTGGTCTTATACCGAGTGTATTTGTGATTAATGCCTTGGGAGAAGGTATCGAAAATATAATAAAACAAAATAAAGATCCAAGTTTTGTAGGCATTATTATTGAACCCAGTATTTATATTCCATTAATAGGTTTTTTTGTAATCTTAATTATATCTTATTTTATAAAAAAATATTTATTTAAATGATTTAAATAATGAAAAATAATTTAGAAAAAGATCCTAGTCCATACCTACAACAACATAAAAAAAATCCAGTATTTTGGCAATGTTGGTCGAAAGATATTTTAAGTTTAGCCAAAAAAGAACAAAAACCAATTTTGTTAAGCATAGGATATGCGAGCTGTCATTGGTGTCACGTGATGGCCCACGAAAGCTTTGAAGATCAAGAAACAGCAGACATAATGAATAATAATTTTATTAATGTAAAAGTAGATAGAGAAGAAAGACCAGATATTGATTTTGTGTTTCAAAGTTCTTTTCAGTTATTTAATAATACAGGAGGAGGCTGGCCATTGACAATGTTTTTAGATGAAAACGGAGTTCCTTTCATAGGGGGAACTTATTTTCCAAAAGTAGAACAAAATGGTTTGCCAGCATTTAAAACATTGTTACAAAAAGTTCATGAGGCTTACAAAGAACAAAAAATAAAAATAATTAACCAGGCAGAATTAATAAAAAAATCATTGGAACTAAAAAAAAATCCTGTAATTAATCAAGAATTGGAGCCAATATTAGAAATATTGATAAATAATTTAGACCCTTTAAAAGGAGGTTACAAAGGATCTCCGAAGTTTCCCACTTTTAATGTTCATGAAACTTTACTTTATTTTTTTAATAAAAAAAAAGACGAAAAGTTTTTAAAACCCGTTGAAGTGTTGTTAAACCAAATTTGTTCAAAGGGTATATATGATCATGTTCAAGGAGGAATTTCTAGATATACGGTTGATGAAAATTGGTTGATCCCACATTTTGAGAAGATGCTTTATGATAACGTGCAATTTGTTTTATTGTTATCAAAATATTTAAAAAATAAATCTAATAAATATTTTGAAAATAAATTAATTCAAACTATTAATTTTTTAAATTTAGAATTTAAAGAAAAAAATAGTTTTTTACTTGGATCAGCATATGATGCTGATAGCGATGGAGAAGAGGGAAAATATTATGTTTTTAGTTATGATGAAATAAAAAATATTAAAAAAATTAATGAATTTTTTGATGTTAAACCAGAGGGCAATTGGGAAGGTAAAATTATTTTAAGCGAAAAAAAAGAAGCGCCAGCAGATATAATAGAACAATTATTAAAAATAAGAAAAAATAAAATTAAACCTTTTTTTGACAATAAAACTCAACTTGATCTAAATTCTTTATGGGTCAGCGCATTAGTTAAAGCCAGCTTAGTTTTGCCTAAAAAAAACTATTTAAAATTAGCAGTAAGTTTCTTTGAAAATATTGAAAAAAAATTTTCAAAAAATTCCTTATTTCATAGCTACTCTCACGAAATAGTTTTTATAGAAGATTACGCTTTTTTTATACAGGCCTTAATAGATTTAGCCGATACTACATTACAAATTGAGTATAGAATTAAAGCTAAGGAATATTCAAAATTAGCGATCGATAAATTTTATTCAAAGTCCAACAATATATTCCAAAAAACTCCTTTAGACTCTGATGATATTTTTTTTAAGCCAATTGATATAAGTGATCATACTGTGCCGAATGGAAATGCAATCATGCTTTTAAATTTAACAAAATTAGGGTTTGAAGACGAAGCAAAAAAACTATCTATTAGTTTAAATGGTTATTTGAATAATTATAAAAGTTATATGGCGAGCAGTATAAGATCTTTAGATTTTTTTAATGAGTATTTAAAGAATAAAAAATGCACAGATGAAGGGTGTTTATTGTGAAGAGGAAAATTATAGAATGGGCTTTATGGCTATTACTGGTTGTAATGTGGAATTTTGGGTACCCAAAAGCCTCTCCAATGCAAGATGTTTTAGTGGCTGTTTTTCTATCGTTAATTTTTATTTATTTAAATAAAATAAAAAGATAATAAAATTTACACTCTGAACAAAAAAAACTTGCCAAACCGCTTATAGAATTCAATTTTTATTAGAATTTAAATTAAAGGCACTTGCATAAATCTTATTCCCGAAGTAAAACTATAATAGATGCAGGAGCAATTATGGGAATTCATTATGATTATAAATCTACAAGAGGTGAAAAAGCCATGAAAAAAGAAGCAAAAAGAAAAGCTCGTATTGAACAAAAAAGGGCAAAAAAAACTATATCTACTGACAAAGAAGTAGAAGATAAAATGCATGACATAGATAAGCCTATAACTCTAGAAGATTTAACCAATCCAGATAAGAAATAAATATTAGCATGAGATCTTTTGATAAAAAGGATTCTTATAAAATAGATCGTGAAGAAGCTTTAAAAAAAAACTTAAAAAAAAGAAAAAAATTTAAGAATAAGAAGAAAAAAAATGACAGTTTTATCAGATAAATGGATAAAAAAAATGGCCAAAACAAAAAGCATGATAAAGCCATTCACCGATAGACAAAAAAGAAAAGGCAAAATTTCTTTTGGACTTTCTTCTTATGGATATGATGCAAGAGTTTCTAATGAATTTAAAATTTTTACCAATGTTAATTCTGGCATTGTGGACCCTAAAGTTTTTAAAAAAGAAAGCTTTGTAACAAAAATTGGAAAAGAATGCATTATTCCACCGAACTCTTTTGCGTTAGCAAGCACAATGGAGTACTTTAAAATACCTGAAAATGTATTAGTAATATGTTTGGGAAAATCTACATATGCTAGATGTGGTATAATAGTAAATGTTACTCCTTTAGAACCAGGTTGGGAAGGACATGTAACATTAGAATTTTCCAACACAACACCATTACCTGCTAAAATTTATGCTAATGAAGGAGTGGCACAATTTGTTTTTATAAAAGGAAATGAAAAACCTGAAGTTACATATGCGAGTCGAAAAGGCAAGTATATGAAACAAAAAGGAGTTACGCTTCCAAAAATATAAGATCTTTCAATGCAAAGATTATTAATTAAAGGAAAAAAATTACTATCTGGAAATATTAGTATTTCTGGTTCAAAAAATGCTGCACTTCCCATACTAGCAGCTACAATTTTATCTGATGAAGCGGTAATAAAAAATATACCTTTTGTAAAAGATATATTTACAATGACAGAGCTCTTAAATTTTATTGGAATGAAAACAAAAATAGATAAAAAAAATAATTCTATAAAAATAATAAATAATAAAAAAAAATTAAATACTGTTGCTCCATATAAATTAGTAAAAACTATGAGAGCTGGTGTTTTAGTTTTAGGACCTCTTTTGGCAAAATATAAAAAAGCCAAAGTTTCTTTACCAGGTGGATGTGCTATTGGTACAAGGCCGGTTGATCTTCACCTTTATGCTTTAAAAAAATTTGGCGCAAATATAAAAATTAAAAATGGCTATATATACGCAACAGCTTTAAAAGGATTAATTGGTACAAAAATAAAGTTTCCCACTATTTCAGTAGGTGCTACTGAAAACGCCATACTTGCGGCATTTGGAGCAAAAGGTAAAACGGAGCTATCGAACTGTGCAATCGAACCAGAAATCATAGATTTGATAAATTTTTTAAATAAATTAGGTGGCGCCATTAAAATTAAAAAAAGAAAAATATTTATTAACAACGTATCAAAAACGAACAAAATATCATACAAAGTTATGTTTGATAGAATTGAGCTTGGTACCTATATAATTGCAGCTGCGGTTATGGGAAAAAAAATTACATTTACTAAGATAAATCCATCTATCATTAAAACTGAGTTAAAAATTCTAAAAAGTATTGGTGTAAAATTAATAATTAAGAAAAGTAAAATTATAGTTTATAGATCAAAAAATATTAAAAACATCAAGATAACCACAAAACCCTACCCAGGTTTTCCAACTGATCTACAGGCACAAATCATGGTTATGATGACACAAGCAAAAGGTGTTTCTACAATAAAAGAAAATATTTTTGAAAATCGTTTTATGCACGTACCAGAACTCAAAAGAATGGGAGCTAAAATTAAAATAGAAAATAATAAAGCAATAATAGAAGGCCCTTCAAAATTATCAGGAGCAGAAGTTATGGCAACGGATCTTAGAGCTTCAGTAAGCTTAGTAATCGCTGGATTAATTGCAGAAAATGAAACTATAATTAATAGAATTTATCACCTTGATAGAGGATACAACAACTTAGAAAAAAAATTGCAAAACTGTTTTGCAAGCATAAAAAGAATTTAAATGCCAAAATATAACTTAAAACTTATTGCAAAAACAAATGAGGATTTAAAAGTATTATCTGCTCATCTACAAGACGCAATTGTTTCTACTGCTGATATTGCGAATTTAAAAAATAATAGAATTTTCTTAATTCAATTAAATAGATTCATGTGGGAAGATGTAGAAAAAGGTGTTTTTAGAAAAAGCAAAAGAATAAGAACTATTTTAAAATTTGAAAATGTTTTAAACGTACATTCAAAAAATATAAACCAAGAAAAAAGAGATAGATTTTTAGACTTTTTAGCTATTGAAAGTAAAGAAATGCCTGATAAAAGTTTTGAAATGAAATTAATATTTTCAGGAGATTCTGTTATAAAGGTTGCTTCAGAAATAATAGAAGTAACACTAGACGACCAGGGCTCACCTTGGGAAACTAACACCAAGCCAAAACACAAGGTATTATAATGTTAAGATATTTAGATGGTGATAAAAAAAATTTTGAAAAAGAGTTAAATTTTATTTTAAATCGTAGAAAAGTGCAAAATTCAAAAAAATCTTCTCTAGTAAAAAAAATAGTTTTTGATGTAAAAAAAAATAAAGATATAGCTCTATTAAAATATGAAAAAAAATTTTCTAATTTAAAAAAAATAAAATTAAGTAATTTAAAGTTTTCAGAAAAGGAGATAAAAAATATCTTAAAAAAATTAGATAAAAAAACAAAAAAATCTATAGATCTTGCATTTGATCGGATTTATCTTTTTCACAAAAAACAGAAAATTAAGAACTATAAAATAAAAGATAAATACAAAAACTTCATGTCTTATACCTCAACTCCAATTGAGAAAGTCGGTATCTATGTTCCTGGTGGAACAGCTAGTTATCCCAGCTCAGTATTAATGAATTGCGTACCCGCAATAATAGCAGGTGTTCCAGAAATTTACATGACAACTCCATGTATAAATAAAGATTATAATCCAGCCGTTCTTTACGCTGCAAAAAAATGCAAAGTTAAAGAGATTTACAAAGTAGGAGGTGCTCAAGCTATAGCCTCATTAGCTTTCGGAACAAAAGTAATAAAAAAAGTTAATAAAATTGTTGGTCCTGGAAATGAGTATGTTGCCATTGCAAAAAAAGAAGTGTTTGGAACGGTTGGAATAGATATGATAGCAGGACCTTCAGAAGTCACCATAGTTGCAGACAAATCTTCTAGACCCGATTGGATTGCTTCTGATTTAATAGCACAAGCAGAACATGACAATTTTGCCCAATCAATTTTAATAGCCAATGATAAAAAGATAATATCTAACGTTAATTATTTTTTAAGAAAACAGTTAAAAGTACTAAAAAAAAAAAAATTGCGTCCTTTAGTCTAAAAAACTTTGGTTTAGCAATTTTTGCTAAGAGTAAAAAAAATATAATAAAAATAGTTAATAATATTGCTCCTGAACATTTAGAGATAGTCACTTCTAAACCCGAAAAAATTTTACAAAGTGTAAAAAATGCTGGTTCAGTATTTATGGGAGAATACTCTCCTGAAGCAATGGGTGACTATATTGCTGGAACAAATCATGTTTTGCCCACATCAGGCTCAGCTAAATTTGCCTCAGGATTGTCTGTTTATGATTTTTTAAAGAGACATTCTATAATAAAAATATCAAAAACAGGTATTGAAAGATTGGGCCCATCAGTTATAAATTTAGCTGAGTATGAAAATTTAGATGGTCATGCTAATTCAGTAAAAATAAGGCTAACAGGAAAGAAGTAATTGACAAAACAAGAAACTTTAGAATTCAAAGGCAAAGTTACAGAACTGTTACCAAATGCTATGTTTAGAGTAAAGCTTGAGAATGATCATGAAATTTTAGCTCACACAGCTGGAAAATTAAGAAAAAATAGAATAAGAGTTCTGGCTGGCGATAACGTGATGGTTGAAATGACACCATACGATTTAACTAAAGGAAGAATTACCTTTAGATTTTAGGCCTTGTAGCTCAGTAGTAGAGCAGT
>TARA_B100001093_G_scaffold94035_1_pt1 | contig 10648 bp, 7 predicted proteins | sample TARA_B100001093 | Tara Oceans TARA_B100001093 (sample SAMEA2623116) | marine metagenome | biome: marine biome (ENVO:00000447); feature: surface water layer (ENVO:00002042); material: "saline water (ENVO:00002010), including plankton (ENVO:xxxxxxxx)" | depth 5 m
GCATGGGAAAAAGGAGCAACTGGATTTCCCTTAATAGATGCCTGTATGAGGTGTTTAATTAAAACGGGGTGGATCAACTTCAGAATGAGGGCCATGTTGGTATCTTTTTTATGTCATCACCTAGATTGCAGTTGGAAGCGGGGAGTTTATCATATGGCTAAAATATTTTTAGACTACGAACCTGGAATACACTATACTCAGTTTCAAATGCAAGCTGGAACAACAGGTATAAATACAGTAAGAATATACAACCCTGTTAAACAATCAAAAGACCATGATCCGGAGGGTTTATTTATTAAGCAATGGGTAGATGAACTAAAGGATGTCCCTAAAGAATTTATTCATGAACCTTGGATGATGACCGAAATGGATAAGATCTTTTATCAATTAAATAATAATTATAAAAAACCAATTATAGATTTAGTTAGTTCAGGAAGACTTGCAAGAACAAAAATATGGGACCATAGAAAAACTAAGGAGGTTAAGTTAGAGAACTTAAGGATTATTAAAACTCATACCAGATCGGGTAAATAAAAAAAGGTGCTCTAATTTTCCATCCACTTTTCATGCCACATTTGAAACATTAAGAAGTACCATAGTTTAGTATCATACTCTTTTCTACCTGAATAGAACCCAAACTTTAATTTAGCTATAAAATCCCATTTAAAAATACCTTGACTTACAATTCTCTTTTCATTTATGTAATGATCCACATATTCTTTGAGGTCTGTTTTTAGCCAGCTTGCAATAGGTATGGCAAATCCCATTTTAGGTCTATCTAATAATTTTTTTGGAATGTAATCATGTGCTATATCTCTTAAAATCCGTTTTTTAATTCCTTTATAGTATTTGAAGTGATCAGGTAACTGAGCAGCAAATTCCAAAATTCTATGATCTAACATGGGTTCGCGACCTTCTAAGCTGTGTGTCATAGTAGCTCTATCTACTTTTTGTAATATGTCATCTAGCATATAGGTTTGGAAATCTACAGCCATCATATAAGACAGGGGAGATTTTAGCTCTTTTTTCATTTCTTTACTTTGGAACATGGTATTTAAAGTTGTAAAATCTGAAAGCATAATTTCTTTCATTTGATCATCTGTAAACTGCTGACTTAGACTTAGCATTATTTCTTTTTCAGAAGGATCTTTAAGTACTGTTTTTAATTTTTCATATCGATTATGAAAGTTATATTTATTTCTAAGGACCGGAATATTCTCTGATGAAATATTATTCATAAGCCCTACAATAGTTTGACGTAAAAAATAGGGAATGGAATTCAGTTTTTTACCATACTTTACCATGTAGTCATATCTATTATACCCACCAAAAATTTCATCACCACCATCAGCACTTAATGCAACAGTAACTTTTTTTCTAGCCATTTTAGACACTAGAGTTGTAGGAATAGCACTTGAATCAGCAAAAGGCTCGTCATAGAAAAAAGGCAGTTCTTTAACCATCTCAATTGCTTCTTTTTCCGTACAATTAATTTCATAATGATCTGTTCCTAAATGGTTGGCAATATCTTTTGCATAAGGTGCTTCATTAAGCCCAATATCAGGGACCCCAATAGTAAATGTTTTTAATTTTGAAGAGGAATTAGCTTGTAATAAAGCAGAAACTGTAGTGCTATCATATCCTCCACTTAGAAAAATACCCACTGGGACGTCTGCCACCATTCGGTATTGAAAAGCAGACAATAGAATTTTTTTTGTTTTATCAACAGCATCTTCATAGGAAATGTTCAATTTGGGTTTATTATAATAATCATATACATTCCAATACTCAAACTCTTTCTTGCTCTTTGAATTCAGGTCAATTTTTAAGTAGTTACCAGGCTTTATTTTATAACAATTTTTAAAAATGCAATGGGGAGTTGGAACATTTCCATATTGCATAAATGCTGCAACAGCGTTAAGGTCCAGTTCTTTTTCAAACTGAGGATGCTCGTGAAACGACTTTAACTCGGAAGCAAATAAAATAATATCATTTTTTTGATAATAAAATAAGGGCTTTACACCTGGTCGATCTCTTATTAAGTGAACTTCGTTTTTTTGTTCATCGAATATTACAATTGCAAACATCCCTATAAACTTATCAATGCCCTTTATACCCCACTCTTGATAAGCGTGAAGTATCATTTCTGTATCAGATTCTCCTACGAATTCATGACCTAGCGCTGATAAATCTTTCTTTATTTCTTGGTAATTATATATTTCTCCATTATAAGTAATATTTAAGTTATCAAATGACATGGGCTGTTTCCCAGCTATCGAAAGGTCAATGATGGAAAGACGCTTGTGTCCAAGCCCTATAATTGCATTTTCATTATTCAGAATTAAAGTCCCTTCGCCATCTGGCCCCCTATGATTTAAGGGAGTTATCATGGATTTTATATCAAGCTCTGTTGAATTTTTATTAAAATCAATAAAACCAGCAATTCCGCACATCGTATCTATTTATTTTATAAAATATTAGTTGTCTAGGGGAAAGTAGTCAAAATCTTAGGATGATTTGACATGTCAATGAATAATATTATTTAGAAATTAAGGCTGAGGCCCTGTAGAAGGATCACTTAAATCTTCTAATTCTTCTTGACTTACGAAACCATCAGTTATGTTATTTCCATTACAATTAATGTTATAATCAAATGACTTTATGGGATTTTCATCTTTATCAAAACAGTTGCCATTTTCACATATGATTTTAGTGGCCAAGTTATCACATAGTCCATCTCCATAATAGACTAGAGCAACAGTTTTACAATCTTTTAAATATTTTACTTTCCCTGAAACAATGCAGTTACAGTCATCAGAAATAACGATAGGCTCGTATACAAATTTGTGAACTCCAGCCAATTTATCACAGTCATATTTGTGATCTAGTTTTTTATCAAACTTATTGCAGCTGAAGATAAGCCCCAAAATAAACAAAGAAAAAATAGACGATTTCATAAGATAAAGTTAATTAAACAATATGATATTAGAAAGAAAATTAGTCCTTTATAATTTTTATAACCTTTGATTTATTTCCGTAAAATACCTTAACTATATAAACTCCTTTAGAAAAAGATGCAATATTTATTTGATTTTTTTTAGAACTACCAACTAGCATGCCCGATATATCAAAAATTTCAGTAGCTATATTCCCATTAAAATTTGAAATGGAAATGTTTAATAAATCTTTTGCTGGTTGGGGAAAAACAACTAGCTCATTTTCGGAATTATTTCCTAATCCTGTACTAGAAGATGTCCCGTAAACGTTATCGAAATAAATGATGTTGTCTTGTGTTCTACCACCCAAGTCAAAATCAGGGAAAATTACAATTTGATCCTTAGTAATTGGGAAAACCCCTATTCTCGAAGAAAAATCAAATGTTATTTCTTCCCATTGGTTAATTAAAGTATTTGCTATTTTAATTTCTGGCTGTGCAGCATTTGTCGCATCAACAAATTTAATCCCCACATCACTTATTACAGATTTCCAAATCATTATGGAGACAGTACAATTACTATTATTAAAAGAAAAAGAGCCAATATCTGAACCATGCATTGACTCACATCCTGCCCATGCTGCTCCAGTTTGTAACGCAGTAAATTTAGCCACAGTTGATGAGGTATTAATTCCAGAAGGATCTGGATTTGACACAATTTCTAATGGTGGATTGTTGTCATTTTCAAAAGTTGTCCAAGTCCAGTTTAAGCCATTACCCCCAACTTCAAAATCAATAGGGATATTTTGTGCAAAAGAAAAAATACTAAAAGAAAATAGAATTAATGTATATATAGTTTTCATAATAATCGCAATTTAGCCCAATTTAAAGTAAATAATATTATCATTTGTTAATTTATCATGATGATTTATCTCCCTTTTAAAAAGATTTTTTTGTAATGATCCAAAGAACAATATAAATCCAAAACCCAGCTGGAATAAAAAAAATAAACGCAATTCGCCACAAAATACTTGGAATTCCACTCCAAATACCAAGCCCTTCACAAACGCCTGCTATATAGCCTCCACAACGAAATAAATTATTATTCATCTATGACATTATTTAAATCCCTTACATCCATTATTAATTTTCCATTTTCTGAAGACTTAAAGTTGGTCGCAAAATTTTTATTCCAAATAATATCATCAACAACGTATGATTTTCTTGCTCTTGTTCTTTCAGAATAAATTTCATCAAACCCATTGACAAAAATTAAAAACTCAGGGTGTTGTTCGATAATCTCTTTTTTAGTTTTCCCCCAAAATGGACTTTCTTTATCGATTTTATGGACTAGAGTCCATGTTAAAGCCATAATATCTATTTTAGGAAGCGTAATAGGCACTTCGTAATAAGTTCTAACCAAGGTGCCTTCTTTATTCTCCTTGTTAAACATGGTAATGATTTTTGCTTCTACATCTTGTAACACAACATCTCTCAAGTTCGTTAATTTAAATTTAAAACTGTAGCCATCTTCATACTTAGAAAAAACAAAATTATCAGCGAATTTAAGTTTAGACCTTGGTCTTGAAAAGCGTCCATAAAGAAGTCCAGTAGCTAGGGAAAAAGACATAAAACCAACAAAAGCTTCAATAGCAGCAACTATTTGTGTAGCAATTCCTAATGGAGCCAAAGTTCCATAACCGACAGTAGTAAAAGTTTGAATAGAGAAAAAAAATGTTTGAAAGAAAATAGGGCCATTTTCAGGACTAACGCCTGAAATATTTTCACTTCCAAAATACAGGTAAATTATGGTAAAAATAAGGTTGAAAATAATATATCCAACAAACAATATGGTGAAAAACCAAGTCCAAGAAATTTCAACCAAATACTTAAAAATATCTCTTATTCCTTTTGTAGATCCTTTTTTAATAACGTTATAAGACCCGTCAGCATTAATCATTCTCCTAACTTTTTCATCAATTTTAGTCCCAATCCCAGGATCTTTAATTTCGTTGGCCATCTGTAAATCTTAGAATTTAAAATTAATCATTTTTTAAGAAAGGTTATATGTTCTAAAAGACATTAAGCTTCCTTTATTTTGCAACTATTTATAGGTAAATAACTTTTTTATCAACCTTAGTTTATCTTTATATATTAGAAAACAGTAAACGCCAATTTTAAAAAAGTGGTTAAAAAATTATTTTTTGTAGGAATTTTTTTATTCAAATGTCTTTATTTGATATCTCAATTGAATCAAATTACTTTTCAGGTAGACTTGAACAATGAGGTTATTTCTCCTCATGGAGTTCATATTGCAGGAGATTTTCAATCTGTCGCAGGATTAGGAGGGAATTGGTCTCCTTCAAGTTCTGAAATGGTGGATAATAATGGAGATGGAATTTATTCGATTGTTGTATTAATTCCTGACAACACATATGAATATAAATTTATAAACGGAAATGCTTGGGGAATGGACGAAAGCCCTCCTGGAGAATGCACAGTTGGTCCTAATCATAATCGATCTTTTTCAGTTAGTGGTTCCAATTTCACATTGCCAGCTGTCCCATTTAATGGATGCCTGCCGACTGTTAATTTTTCAGTTAATATGCAAAACCAAGATATATCAACTGATGGGGTTTATATCATGGGAAACTTTCAGGAAGTTGCAGGGTTTTCTCAAAATTGGGATGCGGGAATTATAAAATTAAAAGACTTAAATGGCGATAATACATATGAAATTAGCCTTAATATTCCAGAGGGAAATTATGAATATTTATTTGTAAATGGAATGGATTCTTCTAATGCGGAAATATTACCATTAAATTGTTATGGCAACTATAATCGTGAAATTAATGTTGTTACAGGGAATAATTCTTTTGAAACGCACTGTTTTAATACTTGTGATGAATGTGACCCTTTTTTAAATAATAATTTTGATACTCATTGGTGGAACAATACGATTTTTTATGAACTATTTGTCAGGAGTTTTTACGATAGCGATGGAGATGGAATTGGAGATTTTCAAGGAATTATTGAAAAATTAGATTACTTAAATGACGGAGATCCAAATACTTTTGACGATTTGGGAATTACAGGAATTTGGCTAATGCCTACGATGGAATCCCCTAGTTATCATGGCTATGATGTCAAAGATTACTATAATATAGAATCAGACTATGGAACAATGGAAGATTTTGAAGAGTTTTTAGAACAAGCTCAATTAAGGGGAATTAAAGTTGTGATAGACCTAGTTTTAAATCACACTTCTAATCAACATCCGTGGTTTATTCAATCGGCTAATAATCAAAATAATTATCGAGACTGGTACATTTGGTCTGATAACAATCCAGGGTTTACAGGCCCATGGAGTCAAAATGTTTGGCACTACAATCAAGGAAATTATTATTATGGACTTTTTTGGAGTGGCATGCCAGATTTAAATTATAATCATCCAGCTGTTAAGGAAGAAATGAAAAATATTGCCAATTTTTGGTTAAATAAAGGGGTGGATGGTTTTAGGCTAGACGCTATTAAATACTTAATTGAAGAGGGCTCTAATTTAGAGAATACGCCTGCTACTTTTTCATTAATTGAAGATTTTAATGATGAGTATAAATCAACGTCTTCTGAATCATTTACAATTGGTGAAGTTTGGTCAAATACCAATTCTATCATTCCATATGTCCAAGATGGTATGTTAGACGCTTGTTTTGATTTTGATTTAGCTAGCGATATTATTAGCGCTGTAAATTCAACCTCATCTTTAAGTTTGACTCAGCAAATTCAAACTATTTTAGAATCTTATCCCTCGTTACAATATGGTACTTTCCTCTCCAATCATGACATGGACCGGGTATATAATAAGCTCGCTTATAGCAATGAAAAAATGAAGTTAGCAGCTAGTATATATTTAACCTTACCAGGTATTCCATTTATATATTATGGAGAAGAAATAGGTATGGTTGGCTCAGGATCACATCAAAATATAAGACGGCCCATGCAATGGTCTGATTTAAATAATGCTGGGTTTACCAACTCCAATGCTTGGACATCGGTTGGGAATAATTATGTAACTAATAATGTTGAAATCATGAACGACGATAATAGTTCATTGATCAATCATTATAAAAAAATAATTCAAATTAGAAATGAACAATCTGCTTTAAGAAGGGGTAATATATTAGTCCTTGAAAATGATAGTCAAGAAATTTTGAGTTTTGCTAGAACCTTTAGAAATAAAGCAGTTTTAATTAATTGTAATTTATCCAATAATTCAATTAATTCGACAATCAGTTTATTAAAATCTTCCCTTCCTAAGGGACACTATTATTTAACGGACTTATATAATAATAAAGAATTAGGGACTATTGTTATCAACTCTAAAGGAGGGTTTGAAAACATTAATTTATTTCCTAGTGGGTTAGACCCTATGGAGTCTAGTATTATTCTACTTTCAACTTCCTCAGGCTATACGACATCTTCTGAAAATGAAATTATCATTTCCCCTAATCCCACCTCATCAACCTTTACTATTTTTTTAGAAGGGGCTCCCTTTCAAAAAGCCTTAGTAACTGTATTATCTTCAGATGGAAAAATAGTTTTAGAAAAGGAAATGAAAGAAGACTTATTAATAATAAATTCAAAAAATTGGTCAAAAGGAATTTATATTGTGGTATTTTCCAATGAAGAACAAAAGACTATAAAAAAAGTGATAATTAATTAAGTCTAATGTCAGAAAATAAAGGAACAAGAATCAATAAGTTTTTAAGCGAAGCTGGGTTTTGCTCGAGAAGAGAAGCTGATAAATTAATTGAAAAAAATAGAGTTAAAATTAATGGTAAAGCACCCTTAATTGGGACGAAAGTAATGGCTGGAGATAGGGTTTCAGTTGATAAAAAAGTTATTAGCTCTAAAAAAGAGAAATTAGTATATATCGCATTTAATAAACCTAAAGGAATAGTTTGCACTACAGACACCAAAAGAGAAAAAAATAACATCATCGACTTTATCAATTATCCTAAAAGAATTTTTCCAATTGGAAGATTAGATAAACCCAGCGAGGGCCTTATTTTTTTAACTTCTGATGGGGATATAGTAAATAAAATTTTAAGAGCAAATAATCAACATGAGAAGGAGTATATTGTAGATGTAGATAAGACTATTAATAGTGATTTTATATCAAAAATGACCAATGGAATTCCAATATTGGGAACGGTAACTAATAAATGTCATGTACAAAAGTTGGCTAGTAGAAAGTTTAAAATTATTTTAACTCAGGGTCTTAATAGACAAATAAGAAGAATGTGTGAATATCTGGGTTATAATGTGAAGGGATTAAAAAGAGTAAGAATTATGAACATCAATCTTGATGTAAGGGTAGGCGAATGGAGATATTTTACTAAAAAAGAACTTATTGAAATAAATAAGACTTTACTAAATTCCTCAAAAACAGCCTTAGAAAAACAATGAAAAATTATTTTCAAAAACAAAAATTGTCTTTTATAGTTTTTCTTTTTCTAATGGTTTCGTATGCTAGTTTTTTCGCTCAAACTAGGTCGATTGAAAAACATCTTCACAGTAATTGGGAGTTTCAAAAAAAAGGCTCTAAAAAATGGTACAATGCAACTGTTCCAGGATCTATCCATACGGATTTAATGAATAATGGAATTATAGAGGACCCCTATTACAGGCTAAATGAAACAAAAGTTCAATGGGTTGATAAAGAAGATTGGGTATATCAGAATACTTTTAATATCAGTAAAAAAGAATATCAAAAGCAACACCATGAGATTCAATTTGAGGGACTAGACACCTATGCATCTGTTTACCTAAATGATTCTTTAATATTACAATCTAACAATATGCATAGAACATATATTGTTAATGTAAAATCACAAATAAAGCAAGGAGAGAATAGCCTTAAAATAATTTTAGAATCTCCTATTAGAAGAGGATTAGAACTTTATAATTCCTTAAATTATAAGATTCCCGTTTCTGCTAATGATCAAGCAGAGGTTGGACAAGTAGAAGGAAATAAGAGGATTAGTGTCTTTACTAGAAAAGCAGGCTATCACTATGGGTGGGATTGGGGTCCAAGATTGGTGACTTCTGGCATATGGAGACCAGTTACACTTCACTCCTGGGATGATGTGCGAATTAAAGATTTTAATATTAGCTATAGTTTTGATGGCCCCACCTTCATAAAAACAGATTTATTAATCGAGTCCTCAGTCAATAATAAAAATGCTTCACTTTTAATTTTTGTAAATGATTCTATAGTGGTTTCTAAGGATATAAGATTGACTAAAGGAGAACAAAATTTAATCCAGCATTTTTCATTAAATAATACAAAACTTTGGTGGCCTAATGGTATGGGGGAACAGAATTTATATGATTTTAAGGCAGAAATACGATTCAATAATCATATAAGAATTTTAGACCAAAAAATAGGATTTAAAGCAATTTATCTGCAAGAGAAAGACGCTACCCAATCACCTAACTTTTATTTTAATGTCAATGGATATCCAACATTTGCCAAAGGGGTGAATTATATTCCCCAGGACATTTTTTTAAACAGGGTTAAAAGCTCGAATTATGAAACTTTATTAGTTGCCGCTGCAAATGCCAATATGAATATGATACGTGTTTGGGGAGGAGGGATTTATGAAGATGATAGGTTTTATGAACTATGTGATTCTTTGGGGCTAATGGTTTGGCAAGATTTTATGTTTGCTTGCGCCATGTATCCTGGAGATTCATCATTTTTAGAAAATGTTCGATTAGAGGCTACAGATAATTATAACCGACTAAAAAAATACACTTGCATAGCTCTTTGGTGCGGTAATAACGAAAATTTAGCTGCTTGGAAAAGATGGGGATGGGAAAACACGGCAATAAAAGATCAGTCAAAGAGAGTTGCTGACAAAATATGGCACCATTACGACACGCTATTTCATCAAATTTTACCTAAGGTAGTATATGAAAACCACCCAGAACATGGGTTTTCTAGAAATAATGATTGGCCAGACTATTGGAGTTCTTCACCAAGTGCTAAAGAAGGTGTTCCTGAATCTTATAAAATTGGAGATACTCACTATTGGGGGGTTTGGTGGGGTAAAGAACCCTTTGGAAATTACAATACTAAAATTTCTTCATTTATGAGCGAGTATGGCTTTCAATCTTTTCCAGAATATCAAACATTTAAACAGTTTGGCAAGAAAAAAGATGAAGACATGTACTCAAAAGTGATGAAATATCATCAAAGGTCCAGTATAGGAAACAACACTATAGAAGAATATATGGGCAGAGAGTATCAGGACCCAAAAGATTTTAAATCATTACTTTATTTGAGTCAAATACTTCAGTCAGATGGTATTAGAACAGCTATCGAAGCTCATAGAAGAAATAAAGATCAATGTATGGGTTCATTATATTGGCAACTTAATGATTGTTGGCCAGGAGCATCTTGGTCCAGTATTGATTATTATGGTAAATGGAAAGCGCTTCACTACAACATCAAAAAAGCATTTAACCCTGTTATTATTAGTCATGAATTTAAGGATAGTAATTTACATGTATTCGTAGTATCAGACCTTAAAGAAAGCTTGGAATGTGAAATGGAGATAAAGTTAATGAGATTTAAAAGTGAAATTCCAATAAAAAAATGGAATCAAAAAATAAAAATAAACCCATTTAAATCTTTAACGGTTAAAA
>TARA_B100001093_G_scaffold204007_1_pt1 | contig 10640 bp, 13 predicted proteins | sample TARA_B100001093 | Tara Oceans TARA_B100001093 (sample SAMEA2623116) | marine metagenome | biome: marine biome (ENVO:00000447); feature: surface water layer (ENVO:00002042); material: "saline water (ENVO:00002010), including plankton (ENVO:xxxxxxxx)" | depth 5 m
TAATCAATTGGTCGTTGGTTCGATCCCAACCTGAGGAGCCATTTAATACTTATTAGTTTATTACTTTAATAAAACAATCTCCATCTATACCAGATAAATCATTAAAACTAAGTTAAAATATTAGTCTTTATGAGAAGTAATCAACCTGAACTAGCACTAGAAAACACAAAAAAAGACTGGCAAAACAAAAAATTTTTATATCCACAAAGAAAAATAAAAGTAGCAACTCTATTTTCAGGAATAGGAGCAATAGAACACGCTCTTGAAAGATTAAGATTAAAAAATCAGATAATTTTTGCTTGTGATAACGATCCTGCAGTTAAGAAATCCTATTTTGCAAACTACAAAATAGAAGAAAAAAATTGGCATGATGATGTAAGCTTTGATGCAAATAAATACAAATATAAAATAGATCTTCTTGTTGGTGGTTCTCCTTGCCAATCTTTTTCAATGGTAGGAAAAAGAGGAGGCCTTGAGGATACAAGAGGAACTTTATTCTATGATTTTGCCCGAATCATTTTTGAAACAAGACCAAAAGTTTTTATATTTGAAAATGTAAAAGGTCTTTTATCGCATGATAAAGGAGAAACTTGGCGAACCATCAAGCGTGTTTTTAAAAGTCTTGATTATCATTTTGAGGTTAAAGGTAATGTTAAAGATTCAGGTATGATATTAAATTCGAAGCATTATGGTGTTCCGCAGAATAGAAATAGGATTTTTGTTGTTGGGTTTAGAAAACAAAAATGGTATGACAGTTTTGAATATCCAAGAAGAATCGAACTTGAAACAACTATGCAAGATTATTTAGAGGATTTTGTAGATTCAAAATTTTACTTAAAAGAAAAGGGTTTTAAATTTGTTACTTCACTTAAGAATCAAGTTAAAAGTTATACCCAAGTTAACGGAAACGTTGCTTTGTGCCAAAAAGCAAATCAGCAATTTAACTGGCATGGTGATTTTATTTTTGAAAAAGCCTCTAAAAAATTAAAATTTGATGAACAGCTTTTTGAAATTAAAAAAGTTGAGTCAAAGTACTATCTTTCAGAAAAAGTTGAAAAATATGTTTTGTCAGATGGAACAAAAACCTTCAAAACTATTCCAAAAACTGATTTAGAGATAGCAAGACCTCTCTTACAATCAATGCACAAAATGCATAGAGCAGGTGTTGATAATTATGTTACTCACAAGGGTAAAATAAGAAAATTGACTCCGAGAGAATGTCTGAGGTTAATGGGTTTTAGAGATTCTTACAAAATTGTTGTCAGTGACACTCAAGCATATAGACAAGCTGGTAATAGCATTGTTGTAGATGTTCTTATTGCTTTATTGAAAAGCATGGACATAACTAAAATTAGCTCAGAAAGATAAGCTAAGAAGTCCTCATAAAACTTAAAGGATTATTAATAAGTTTATTTGAAAAGACCTCGATATGTGGAACGTCTATGTTCATGAATTCTAAAGTGAGCTTTGATATCTCAATTCCGTAATTATTAATTTTAGATTGATAAGACAAGGCCTCATGTTGTATTAGCTCATATTCTAATTCTTCAAGGCTAAGACCATCAATATAGATATCTCTAAAAGCTTGTTCATTGATGGAAAAATACTCTTTCCATAAGTTCATATATTCAATATGTTTATCACATAATTTTAAAAAGTCTTGTTGAGTGAGGCTTTTAGTCCTAAATGTATTAATTATTTTAAATTCTTCGATCATGCCTTCAAAAGATTCTTGATTTTGGATTGCATGATTAATAGTTTTTTTTGCTAAATTAAATCCTGCTACTATATTTTTTGCTCTTTCAAGATTTTTAATTGAGTTTGTATCGACATCAATTAAGAGTAAATCTTCTGCTATTTGATTCATATGTGAATATGATTTAATTGTTAAGTACTCAGCACTATTGGGATTCATGAAACACAAAAAATTTGCTTGAAATTTTTCTTCATGGTCAAGCTGAGATAGAAGATTAATTTCATGTGACTCAGAGTCTGTTTTCTTATCTTCAGAGTAGAAATTCAAATCACTTAAGCACATTTGAACAAATTGCCTTAAAGCATTTGCTGCTTCTTTATGATGTCCTTTAAGAAATAAAGAAAGATTGTTTGCATGCTCATACTTGTCTATTGCAAGTTTAAATTGATTAATAAGCTTATTTAAGTCGAATGCACTTATATTAGATTCATTTTCAACATAATGGTTAGCATCTGTAGCAATCCAATAAGCTAAATTGTATGTATTGATAACTTCAATATATCTAATATCTTGATTAAGATCTTTAAAGTAGAAATTCATCATTTGACGAAATCCTCACCATTATTTTCAAGCCATTTAAGGTCCTCTTTCCATTCTGTAATTGCTCTATAGTGATTTTTTTGTATGGGGCTATTGATTTCTGCATTTAAAAATCTTTTTAGTTTATTGTATCTGTCCAATGTGCCGTTCTCGCCCCACTCTCTCATGTAACTAGGACTTTCAACAAAAGGTAAAGGTCCTTTTAGAACCTCAATCATTATCATGATCCTATACTCTTGTTTGATGCCTTGAGTATCTCCGACTCTATAACCCATAGTACTCATCATGCCTTCGGCAGGTGCTCCAGAGCTTGATCCATCTTCCTCTAATCTCCTCATCCATTCTTGCTTAATCAATGACACTATTGTTTCAATGTCTATCTTCTTAGGCTGATTGGTTTCGTCTACTAACCTCTTGATCATTTGCCTATAATAGCTTGCTAAATTTGGGTTAGTTTTCTTTTGAATAATTTCTTTAAATTTGTCTATTTTTTCTTGATTGATAAGAATTCTCCTTTTAAATAATAAAAAATTTATAACTAAGTATGCAAAGTGGCATCAGAATTGATATTCCCAGTATTCCTACCTGAATGAGATTTAATTTCATCTCAATAACTACACTTGAACCAAACCTAAACATCAAAAATACTAAGGCATACAAAAGCATACCAATTAAGGTAGTTGATATAGCTATACTTGAAAACAATGAAAACTCATAACCGTATGCAAGATATATCATGCATAAAAGTATTGAAATCAATGGTCCAATATTAATCATTTCCAAATTTTGCAGCACAGAATGCTGATAAAAATCTTTATCTTTTTTCATACTCTCCTTTATTTAGTTAATTTTTCTTTTTGAAATTTTTCAAACTCATCAAAAAGTTCTTTGTATAACTTATCTGAATGAATCCATTTCTCTTGCTCATCTTCAGGGTAATAATAGTGTGCCTCATCGGCAAGTTGCATCAATTGTTTTGATAGTTTTTCGTCTTTTTTCTCAACAAGATTTCCAATTGCTAATAAACAGAATTCTAATTTATGCATACTTTAGCTGTTGCTCAGTTTAAAAATTTCTTCATGGTTCATTGCATCCAAATAATAACTGGAAGATCTAAAGTTAAGCTCAACCATCATTGATTTGATTTCGTCAGTATTAAGGCCGTCCACACACCTAACAGCGGCAATAAAAATATCTTTATTCATTGACAGTATACTTTGACAAATACTCAGTTCTTTCTGTTGATTACCCCAAAAACTTTCAAATAGGTTATTGCCGTCTTTGAGATCCTTTACATTTACCTCATTAATTAGCATGTCTGCTGGTATATATAATCTTGATATACTATTCCTACTAAAACCAGTAACTCCACCGCCTCCAAGAAATCTTACATTTTTTTCTAGTTCAGTTGATTCAATATCTATATCCCAGCGCCATATGCAATATTCTTTTAATGGATTTAAACAAATCCATTGCCAAAATCTAAGATCATAAATAAACTTTTTATCTAATTTGGCATCTTTGATAGCATTGTGTATCAACTCGCTAAATTTAATATCAAGACTAGCTTTAGCTTTTTTAGTCTTTTTATCTTTGTTCTTGTCAAAAAAATTTATAAAATCAGTAAAATCGACTTCTGAACCTGTTTCGATAGAATTTATTTCATGTTTCAAACTAAAATCAGGATTTAGATCGAATTCAGTTATTTTCTTTTCATAATATTTAGTCATTTTTATCTCTCCAATACGGCTTAGCACATTTTTCATAGTACTTACTCAGATCCCCTATTGCCTGAACAGCTTGATGAAGTTTTTCATTTATAACTGTCTTGGGATCTTCCTCTAATTCTTCAACAAGTGCTTTGGACGGGTCATCTGAATCTGAATAGATTTTTTTTGCAACATGCTCAACGATAGTTCTATAAGGATGCGGAAGTTCACTTGTCTCAGCAACATAATCTCCGTTATCTGCTTCTGGAAGCATCTTATATATACCTGCTCTTGCTAGCTGCTCCCACACATCAACTAGAATTGGGGCAAACAAGGTATCCCTTATTAGCACTCTTCTATCATTTTTAGTACTTTTATATCTAAGCATTTTTAAAGTAAATTCAGGAGCATCCTCGTTTATCATAATCTTAGGCGGATTACTTTGAATAAGTTGATATAAGGCATCTGCTTGAGGAATTGGTCCATCATCCATTTCAATTTCAGATCCATCAAACTTTTCAAGAGGTTCTATGTAAACTACATGTTCATGAGAGTTACCAATAATTGAATATTTATCTGTTAAAAAACCACTTGCCTCATTTTTTCTAGTTTTTTTTCTTACCACATTGGCATGAAATGATACAGAGCCAAACCATTCTTTTGGATCAATAAGAATATTTCCTTCAAAATTTTTAAACTCATTTAAACTTATATCTTTACTTTTAGATAATTCAATTGTTTGTCTTTTTCTTGATAAAGGAGAAATGCATGATACAAAATACTGGAAATCATCCTCGTCCTCAATTGCGTTTTCTGGAACCACAACCTTAAAAATATCTGAATTAACTGCTAATTTAAAATCTATTTTGAAAGGCGTAGATGGCTTCTCTTCAAAAGAAAATCCATTGCTGATTAAATTTATATCAGGCAAACTTTCGTCATTATTGATGTCTAAATTCAAAATTATATCGCTTTGATCTGCGTATTTATAAAATCTAATTTTTTGCGTCATATTGACCTCTCTGGAGTGACATTTACGGTGTAAGTGAGTCGTTTTCTTAGACTTTCCGTTATAATCCTTGGAATGTGCACCTCTGCGCTTATATCAATAGAAGAAACACTTTTATCAATTCTTAGAAATGCAGTGTTGTTGTCTATTTTCTTTTGAGCTTTATCTTGATTATCGTTAAGGATAGCTAAATTTTTTAAAGTGAAGTTATATTCGGATGCTCCTTTTTGTTTGTCTATCTTAAATACAACTTTTGCGCCCCAGTTTTTATTATCATCTTTTAGATTATTTATTTTCAATTTAATTTTGAAGAACTTATTATCTATTAAATCTGACTGATCATAGTATTTAAATGATAAGCTTTTCTTGTTTTCACCTGGACCAGCTTTGCCGAACTTAAAAAGACGTGCTAGATGAGAATAATCATTTTTATTACTATCACTCGAAGAATCTGCAATTAAAGACGCTTCATCCATAATATCGCTTGTGAGATCTCGTAAAAACGTCCAAACGGTTTCTAGATCATAGTTTGTTTCAATTTTTCCAGTATAAAACCAATGATTGTGAAGAGGCGGTTCTGCATCTCTTAAAAAATTTGAAAACTGAACGTCTGTTTGGGATTGTCCCCTTGCCTCGCCACCTTTAAATACACCATAAAAAAAACTATCGTCATCACCAAATACCTTTATGTCTTTGTAAGCAACAACACAAAGATTATTTCTTAAAAGTGCAATTTTATTATTTAAGTAATCACTTTTATATCCTGATCTATGAACTTTAATCAAACCAACACCTTGAAACTCTTCTTCTAAAATTTTTTTTCTTCCATTTCTATCGAGATCTATTTTTCTTGGAATAGTCCATTCTTTTTCTTTAGAAACTATGTTCCCATCTTGCGATAAATCAATTGAATCTTCTTCATTAAGAAAGCATTTAACAAATGGTTCGTAAAATTCATTAACATTTACAATTTCTTCTTTAGGCTCTTCATGATTTTTAATCATGCGTACAATTACTTGAATTTGAGGGTTTTGTTGACATAAACCTGGCCAAAACCATCTTCTTGTCTCACGTTTGAAGTCAGAAATTAAGGCTTCGACTGGAGTTTCCTTTGGGTCATAAGCAATTGATATTGCCGTGGTACCAGTTCCTAAATTTTCATCTCTGTCAAGAAATAACTTCTTGAGCGTTGAGGGGCTCTCTTTAAAACTTGAAATAGCTCTTTTCATACCATATTCTGAAATTTCGTCTCCAAAAAAACCTGGTCCATCCCATCTATTAGATTGATTAAAATCACTTCCATCTTCACAAACATGGCTTGGTAATTCCGAACGCCCATAAACACGAAGCCTATGTTCAGATCCCTCTTTTATTGAAGAAGACATAATGACAGTACTTATTCCAGAGCAATGATATAAAACGCCTTTTCCAAGACCAAAGCTGCCTTGTCGAGCTGAGGTTATTTGCGATTTAAAAACTGATCTACAAAATAGATGAAAATTTTGAGATACATCTTCATCTGAACCAGTCTCACCACCAACTAAACCTTTTGCATTATAATCAGAGACTCTAACAAGATATGATTGTTTAGTATCATCATCAAATTCTCTAAATTTTGCGTCCAAACGTTTTTCAGTTTTAGTTCTTCTACCTTTTTTTGCCGAGATTATATGTTTTGAAAGCGTATCCCAATCTATTAACTTCTTAAACTCTTTTTTTGTTTCTCCATCAATAGTAATGACATCAATAAAAATTTTTACAGGTTGTGAATTTCCTTGAATTTTTTGATCAGCAGAATTAGAGATAACTTCTCTAGTAAACATTGATATTTCAGGATTGCATCCCTTATTATCTTTAGCAAATTTTGCAGTAGCTTCTTCTAGCATAGTGCTGAAAGTATTTTCACCGGTTTCGTTATAGTTTTGAGACCCTATGTCAAAATTCCATTTCATTATTTAATCTCCAAATTTTATGCTACTTGTTTGTAACAATTATATTTTTTATCAATTCGTATAAGTTCATTTATACTTTTTGAGAGAGTTCTTTCCCTTATCCATTTCATATTCACACTATCATCAATTAATTTTAGTTGGCACTCTAGGTTTTCAACTTGAAATCCATTATGAGAAAAGTTGTAAACTCCTATTTCTTTGAATTCAAACACACCGTTAAAAGTTACATAACCAGTTTTATATTTTGAAAAATGTAATATTGGTGGTATTAAATAATTTTGGTCCGAATTCTTTAACGCATAAACATTAGTTAGATTTTTACACCCTTGCATTAGGTGATATGATTTGGGACTTTTGTTGTCTCCATGATAAACTAAATTTTCACCATTAATTTCATCGTTCCAAGGATTATCTGGACCTGGCACACTATCATTTCGAGTCATCAAAACAAGGACACTAGGGATTTTATGCTGATTTATCTTTATTCTAAAATCATGGTCATCACAGATGAAATATCTTCTTCTGATTCCACCGCAATTTTCTATAGATCTATCTCCCGATGCAAAAGCTAAATTAAATTGATCATCAAGATTATATCTCCAGCTTCCAGTATCTCTATATTTACAGCCTTTTATAAATTTATCTATCATATGATTTTGATTACCTCCAAATTCTTCCTTGTATTCTATATGCTGTTATTAACATACCGTTGTTAACTATTAAGGCAGTATTTTCAATCTGTTTTTGAAACTTAATAAAGGTCTTATCAAATATAATTTCTCTATTCTTTTTCTTTTGTTTTTTTGTATTGAAAATATATCTATGATCTTGATGGGTTGCCATCTTAATTCCATTATGAAAAATAAATGAAATAGCTTCCTTAGTTATCCCTCTTTGCTGCATTCTAGTTAGTGCATGTTCAGAATAAACTAAGTCTCGTTCTCGTTCTCGTTCTCGTTCTCGTTCTCGTTCTGCCAACTTCCTCTCCTGGGTGACTATATGCACCCTTAATAAATAGCTTTATTTAGAAAATCTAAAGCTTTGATCTTTAATTTGTGACTTATACTTTAAAAGCATTTCATTTAAGGTGGCTCTGAGATGTCTTTCCATCTCATTAACTTGCTCTTGGGTATAATCATAATGGGCTCTATTAGCTAAATTTCCCAATGAATTAAGGTAATGAGTAGCTTTACTAATCCTTTTTTCACATAATTCTTTAAATTTTTCAGCCTTTTGCTCGGTAGTTTTCATAATAATATTGTGTTTTTGTTATTAATTATTGATTAATATATGTATTGAAACATATAAAAAATGATTTTGCAATATATAATTAATAATTATTTGTATATTTAATTAATACTATGTATTTTACAGTAATAAATATAATATTTAACTATATACTAGTCAATATTCTTTTGGATAATTCTCTTATAACCGGCACTGAAACTGCATTTCCGAACTGTTTGTAGGCCTGTGTATCACTCTTGTTTAGAATAAAATTATCAGGAAAACCCTGTAATTGTCTAGCTTCGTCAGGTGTTAGCTTTCTTGGTGGGATATTTATGTCTTCATTTCTTCGTTTGATAAGTATTTCTGCGCCATCCTTATAGTATCTTGCTGAGATCGTACTTGTATGATTGTCGTCAGAAGTAACTGACTTATAACCAAAGCCTTTTTTAGGTTTAGATGTTTTATTTTTTATTTTTCTTGCCCTATGACTGTCCCATAACTTTTGAGAAATAAAGTATTTATTTGGTGTTCGTCCAGGGTTTAGGATTTGTGAGACCTTCGTTTTTAATCCTAAAGGCTCTGGAAAAGTAAAATTATTCTTTTTTAAAAAACCAACAATAAAAATTCTTTGCCTATTCTGTGGTAGTCCAAAATCTTTGGAATTTAATATCTTTGGTTCCGGAACAAAATAAGAAAGATCATTCCTTAAAACGCTTAAAATAATATTAAGGGTTTGGCCTTTGTCATGCGACCTTAAACCTTTTACATTTTCTAAAATAAAAGCCTTTGGTTGTTTTGTTTGAATAATGCGTCTCAAGTCATGGAATGCTGTCCCTCTAGTATCATTAAAGCCCTTTTTTAAACCAGCATTTGAAAAAGGCTGACATGGAAATCCTGCCATTAAAACATCATGTTTCTTTATGATACCAATATCATTATTAACAATTTCATTTATGTCTCCAAAAGGCACTTCATTAAAATTATCTTTATATGTTTTTTGACACCACTTATCCCATTCAGAGCTGAAAAGACATTCAGATTTATAACTTAACTCTTTGCACGCTGACTCAAAACCAAGTCGCATACCCCCTATACCTGCATAGAGATCTATAAATGAAAACTTCATAGATTTTTTTCTATCATGAATTTTTTTAAAAGATTATAGATATTGTCCCTTGTTTTGTTGAAAGCCATTTTTAGTTGAATATCATTTAATTTATTATTTGCAGGATCCTCGTTCACCCAATGAAGTGATTCTGCATCAGAGGGGATTACAGGACAAACCTCTTCAGAACAAAGTGTTATTACATAATTAAGATTATTTAAGAAATCTTTATCCAAATCATCAATTGATTTTGAAATATGAGAAGTAATATCTACCCCTATATCATCTAAGGTAATAATTGCGTTTGGATGAACACTTCCAGAGGGTTTTGATCCAGCGCTTTTTATAAGATGCTTGTTACCAAACATGTTAATAGCTAATCCCTCGGCGATTTGACTTCTAGCAGAGTTGCCAACACATAAAAAAAGTATATTCATAAACAAAATTGTAGAATTTTTAATATAAAGGTATCTTATATCTTTTATAGAGATTTTTTAAAGTGATTAACAATATTAATGTTAAAGATATGATTGGGGGCCTTAATGGTCATCTTGGTGAGGATGATTACTCTGAGCCTCTAGAAATACTAATTAATTCTGCAAATAAGAATAATAAATTTAATTTATTTGGTTCTATAGCTTTTAAAAATCAACTCAAAGATAGGCTTAAGGTTCGGAGTAAGTTATATCACTTCATAAAGGATAAAGATCTACCCTCTCCCGCAGATCCTATATTTGTAACAGGATTGCCCAGATCAGGAACAACATTTTTATTTAACTTACTTGCTCTTGATAGTGACCATAGATCGCCAAGATATTGGGAAATCATGTCACCACTTCCTATTGTTAATAATGACTTTCAACTAAAGAAACGCGAATGGAAGATAAATGCCGAGCTTAAATTTGCAAGAACTATTATTCCAAAACTAAGATCAATGCATCATATTAGAGCTCAAACTCCTGAAGAGTGCGAGCTTATTGCAACGATGAATGTAAGAAGTTTTGTTTATATGTGCATGGCAAATGTTCCTGAATATATAGAATATCTTAAAGATTGTAGTTTTGAATCTGTGTTTATGTGGCATAAAAGATTTTTTCAAATGCTCGAGGTTAACGGAAGGCCTAAAAGATGGTTATTAAAAGATCCTAGTCATATAGGACACATTCCAGAAATATTGACTACGTATCCAAGTGCAAAATTTATAAATATTCATCGAAATCCGCTTGAATCAGTGGGGTCTTTTTGTAGCCTTACCAAAAATATTAGATCAGCATTTACAAAAAATGTAGATTCCAAGGAAGTTGGCAACATGGTGCTAGATTTTTGGCAACATAACTTA
>TARA_B100001093_G_scaffold121014_3_pt1 | contig 10639 bp, 9 predicted proteins | sample TARA_B100001093 | Tara Oceans TARA_B100001093 (sample SAMEA2623116) | marine metagenome | biome: marine biome (ENVO:00000447); feature: surface water layer (ENVO:00002042); material: "saline water (ENVO:00002010), including plankton (ENVO:xxxxxxxx)" | depth 5 m
TATCGAATTTCTCCCCCTGGGTGATCGGGTTGAAAATTCGGAAATAAGGGGCAGCATCAGCCCCACAACCGGCGGCCCACTGCCAGCCCTGGGTATTGCTGGCGAGGTCGGCATCCACCAAAGTGTCCCAAAACCAGCGGGCACCCTCCTGCCAGGGAAGGAGAAGATGTTTGACCAAAAAAGAGGCAACAACCATGCGAACCCGGTTATGCATCCAACCAGTCTCATAGAGTTGCCGCATCCCCGCATCGACCATCGGATATCCGGTGTTGCCAGATTGCCAAAGTTTTAAATTTTCCGGGTCGTCCAACCATGGAAAATCGGCATATTTTGGGCGGAGTGGTTGATCGGGGATGGAAGGAAAGTGATAAAGAAGATGATAAGAAAATTCTCGCCAGCCGATTTCGACGAGAAACTTGTTTTCTCCCCGGTGACTTCCTTCCTTGTCGGCCTGCAAAACTGCCTGGCAAATTTGGCGGGGGCTGACCAGTCCCCATGCAAGGTAAGGAGAAAGACGGGAAGTGCCATCCACCGAGGGTATGTTTCTTCGGGTGGCATAGGAGTGAGTCACTTCATCCACCGTCCGTTCAATCATTTGATGAGCCGCTTCTTCCGAGACCACCCAATGCTCGGCAAATTTTTCATGCCAGTTTTGAGTATTGAGAAGGGAGAGGTCATCCAAGCTCGATTCCGCAGTGGAAGTTTTGAAAAAGGGCAACTTGGAAGTGTTGTAAACGAGAGGCTCGCGGTAGATGATTGGGCGGGACTTTCTCCAGTATGGAGTGAATACCTGGAAGGGTTTCCCAGACCCGTTTTTCATTTCCCAGGGTTCTTGAAGGAGGGAAGAATTAAAGGACTGGGTTTCAATCCCCGCCTGATCGAGTGATTCCTCTACTTTCTCCTGGGTGGAGATGCCGGACGGGTCATAGGTTCTGCCATAATACACTTCATCTGCACGGTACTTTTTGGCAAGCCGGGGTAAAATTTCAGCGGCACTGCCCTTGCAAAATAATAGTCGTCCGCCTAATTTTTCAATTGATCCTGCAAGACTGGAGAGTGAGTGATGGAGCCACCAGCGGGAAGCGGATCCGGGAGCCCAGCTTCCCCCTTCCTGCTCGTCCCAGATAAAAACCGGGATAATTTCTTTGTTCCGCTCAAAGGCATAGCCAAGTGCGGGATGATCGAGAAGTCTGAGGTCTTTGCGAAACCAAACAATTGATTTGTTTGATGAGGCTTCAGCAATCATTGATTGAGTCGAAGCTGGGAAAGGCCGGCGTCCACCTTCAAAACTTGTCCGGTGATTGAACTGGCTCCCTCGGAATGAAGGAAAGATATGGTGGAGGAAATTTCATTGACCGCGGGAATCTTTTTCAAGGGATGACGGCTCTCGATCATCGGAATCATTTTATCTCCCCCAACCATCGCCAATCCCATTTCCGTTGGAGTGAGGGTGGGAGCAACCACATTGACCCTGACTTTGGGAGCGAGGTCAGCAGCGAGGGCAATGGCAAACCCTTCCAGGGCAGATTTCGCGGATGAAATGGCACAGTGATTGGGCAGACCAGTTCGTGCCGCCACGGAGGATAGAAGGACTATTGAACCATCCAGTCTTGGGAGTAAGGACTGAATTAAGGTAAATGCATCAAGAACACTGGTTTGAAATGCTTCGATCATTTGTTCAGGCTTCAAACGCTTGATTGGGCCGAGAATTACTTTTCCGGGGCAAAAAGTAAAAGCGTTGATAGAATCAGGGAGTTGATCGGCGAACGATTCAGGGGATTTGATATCACCACTAATCCAGGTGCAGCCGGGGACGGGTTCAGCGGGTGCGGTTCGCGACAGAGCAAACACATTCTGGTTATCCTGGATTGATAAATCAACCAAACTGCGGCCGATTCCACGGGACGCCCCGACGATTAAATGAGATTTGTTTTGAGTAGTGTTTTCCACAGGTAAAGATATCGATTGTTGGAGGGGATTAGATCATTTTTCAAAAATTTGAAACCTTGGACCGAACCATACTTTTGGTTTAAGTTTTGATTATATTTTAATTGAAGAAATCATACATGGGATCATAAATACGATTGCTTTTGAATGGCAATGCATCAGAACAATTATGTTTTGTTCAAGCTTATTAATTTTACCCCGTTTATTTCTAGTTCATGAAGGCCTTATCCTTAAACAACCCATTGGAGTGGGAATCAGTAGTAATTCCGGATCCTGAGCCACCCGAATCCGGAGAAGCTCAAGTACGGGTTCATCGGGTGGGAATTTGCGGGACCGACCTCAGTGGATATTTGGGTAAAATGCCCTTTTTTAGTTATCCCCGGATCCCCGGACACGAGCTGGGAGTTGAAGTAATCAGCGTCGGGGCCGGCGTCAATCATCTGAAGCAGGGAGACCGATGCAGTGTGGAACCATACATCAATGACCCGACCAGTTATGCGAGCCGCATCGGACTGCCTAACTGCTGCGACCGGTTGCAAGTCCTTGGAGTTCATACCGACGGCGGGCTCCGGGAATGCTTTAATCTTCCCGCCCGAAAATTACATACCAGTTCTTCTCTCAGTTACGAACAACTGGCCCTGGTCGAAACCCTGGCCATTGGTTGTCATGCGGTAGACCGGGCAAATCCAGCTCCTGACGACAATGTTCTGGTAATTGGGGCCGGCCCGATTGGACTCGCTACAATGGTCTTTCTTAGACTGATCGGATGTAGAGTAGTGGTCGCTGATTTTAATCAAGGAAGGTTACAGTTTTGCACCGAAAATATGAACGTTGATTCCACCGTGGTTGCAGGCGATGGAATTCACGACCGCATACGGGTGGCGTGTGGGGGCAACTTGGCGGATGTTGTGATTGATGCCACCGGACACAATGGTTCAATGTCTGACGCTTGTGAAATGCTTGCCCCAGGGGGACGGCTTTGTTTCGTGGGGATTACCACAAAAGAAGTATCTTTTACTCATCCCCCCTTGCATAAAGTGGAGGGCACAATCTTGTGCTCCCGTAATGCCCATCCCCGGGACTTCGAAAAAATTATCCGGTTGATGGAGCGTGGATGTATTGACACTTCTCCGTGGATTACACATCGGATCGGATTGGATGAGGTTGCGGAAAAATTCGAATCTTTCACCCGTCCGGAAACCGGGGCGATAAAAGCAATGATTGAATTAACATGAATCTTTCATCGATCAAGTCGGCAGTCACGATCTCTCTGGTCCCGGAAGCAAAGGGCGGACCTTTTGTACTATGGGACGGCCTGGAAGAGGGGATGAAGACAGCTGCCACTCTCGGGTATGACGCGGTGGAAATATTTGCACCCGGCCCGGATGCGGTTGGCGTGGAAGAAGTGATGGAATTAATCGAGCGTTACGGAGTGGAAATTTCAACCCTCGGGACTGGAGCAGGGTGGGTACTTCATGGATGGTCGCTGACCGCGGCTGAAGAAGCAAGCCGTCGCCATGCGATTGATTTCGTCAAAACCATCATCGAGCGGGCAGCCGCCTTTGGAGCATCGGCAATTATTGGTTCGATGCAGGGGCGTTCAGGGAATGGGGTATCCCGGGACCAGGCCCTTGACTTTCTCGCAATTGCCTTGGAGGAACTTGGGGAATTTGCCCAACAACACAAGCAGGCACTGATTTACGAACCATTAAACCGCTACGAGACCGATTTGATTAATTCTGTGCGGGACGGGGTTGCCCTGCTGAATCGAATGGAAAACAAGAACCTTGTTTTACTGGCCGACCTTTTTCACATGAATATTGAAGAAGCCAATGTAGGCGATGCCCTCCGGGAGGGAGGCAAGCACATTGGCCATGTTCATTTTGTCGATTCAAACCGCAACCCCGCGGGGTGCGGACACCTGGACTATGGCCCGGTGGTTGAGGCATTGTCCGACATTGAGTTTAATGGATACGCCGCCGCCGAGGCAAGGCCATGGCCGACCCCGCAAGCCGCTGCGGCCTCTACGATCGATTCATTCAAACGTCTTTTCCGTTAGCCCAATAAAAAAGGATCAAACTTGATTATGACAACGACTCCTCAACCTGCCTTACTCGGATTACAAGCAAGCTTTGGCTTTGGTGACCGACTTGGAAACGCCACCCCCGGTCATGTTGCATCCATGCAACGATGCGGGGCCGGTATTGCTCCGATCTACCCTCAACAATCGATTCGGGAAATGGCCCGGACCAACCGTCAACCAGGCGAAGTAATGACCGCTGCCTGTGAAGGAGCCCGTGCGTCGGGGTGGACCTTGCCTTTTGGAGCGGATGCGGATCACTTAAAGACTCATGAAGATGTCGACCGCACCGGAGAGGCCGGTTTTACTTTTTTTACGATTGATCCCTCCGGGGCAGTTGATCAAAAAGCGGACGACTACGACACCGATCTGGTCAATGCGAAATTTTCGGAAATTGCCGATTCGATTAATTGGCTTGGCAAATACCTTGGCCAAACCGTTGAACTTTCAACCGGCAGCCTCATTGAATTCTCCGAAATTGTCTGCCGCCGGGCAGCGGTGAAATATGGACGGGCGATTGAGCATGCAATCGAACTTGGGAATTACATCGCACAAGTCCAGTCCGTAAATGACCGTGAATTTGAAATTGAACTGAGTGTCGACGAGACTGATCAGCCCACCACCCTGGCCGAGCATTATATCATTGCTTCCGAGTGTTTGAATGCGGGAATGAAACTGGTTTCACTTGCTCCGCGATTCATTGGAGATTTTGAAAAAGGAATCGATTTCAAGGGGGATTTGCCAGCCTTGGAAGCCTCCTTGGCCGACCATTCAGCAGTGGCTGAAAAACTTGGTCCCTACAAATTAAGCCTGCACTCGGGATCGGATAAATTATCGATGTATTCTGCATTTGCCCGTGCCACCAACGGCCGATTTCATGTCAAGACCGCGGGGACGAGTTATTTGGAAGTCATTCGGGTAGTGGCTCTGCACGAGGAAGCATTGTTCCGTGAAATTATTGAATTTTCACGCAGTCGTTATGATATTGACCGGGCCACTTATCATGTATCGGCCCGGCTCCCTGACGCTCCGGAAGTGCAGGGCGCCAAGACCGAGGAACTGGTCGATCAATACCTCGAGCGATGGAGTGATGTTCCAGAAGGCAAAGGATTTACCCGGCCGGGCCGGCAAATCCTGCACTGTACTTTCGGGTCGGTTCTGACCCACGATAAATTTGGCCCGGCAATCAATACGATTCTCCGGGAGCACGCGGATACCTATGCCGAAGTATTGGACGAACATTTTGGCCGCCACCTCGACGCTCTCAGGGCAGGCATGAACTGAACCCTTTACCCTCCTCCGACCATGCTTAATCATCCCTTGATTCATCCAGAGATCGCTCGAATTCTTTCCGCATCCGGCCACCACAGTCGGGTTTTAATCGCGGATGGAAACTACCCGGTTCTTAATAAACGCGGTCCAAGGGCAGAAGTTGTTCATTTGAACCTGGCTCCCGGTATGGTCCGGACCACCCATGTACTGGAGACCTTGCTGGAGGCGGCACCAATTGATGACATCTACGTCATGGATTATGAGCGTGAAGGACAGTATGCTTTGGAAAATGATCCTCCCATTTGGCAGGAATACCGCAGTGTAATTACTGCCGGCGGGAGTGAATTGGAGTTGAAACTGATTGAGAAATGGAAATTTTATGAGGCGGTAATGACTCCCGATCATGTGCTTACAATTCAGACCGGAGAAACAGCGGGATTCGCCAATTTAATTCTCGATCTCGGATGCCGCGTGGTCTGAGCAGAACGGAGAAGGTAGGAATTTTCAATGGAATCGCGAAAACTCGGCAAAACCGGACTTGAACTCCCAATCCTCAGTTTTGGTGCCTCTTCAATGGGGGCGGAGTTTCGTTCGATTGACATCAATGAGGCAATTACCTGCGTATCCACCGCGATCGAATGCGGAATGAACTTTATCGACACTTCCCCCTACTACGGACGGGGGATGTCCGAAGTATTGCTTGGGGTCGCCTTACAGGATGTTCCCCGGGACGATTATATTCTGGGAACCAAATTAGGTCGCTACGACGCCAGTCACTTTGATTTTTCTGCGAAAAGAGTCGAGGAAAGCGTTGATGTCAGTCTGCACCGCATGCGCACCGATTACCTCGACATTGTCTTGTGCCATGACATTGAATATGTCGGATTAAGACAAATCGTGGAGGAGACAATTCCTGCGTTGCGGAAAATTCAGCAAGCCGGAAAAGTCAGGCATGTGGGTATAAGCGGGTACCCGATGAAAATCTTCAATTATGTTTTAGACAACACCGAGATTGATCTGATGTTGTCCTACAATAATTACCATCTGCAGAATCGAAAGATGGAAAGCATTATTCCACGATTAAAAGAGAGAGGGGTGGGGATTATGAACGCCGCTCCCTTTTGTGCCCGTCTACTGACCAATGCTCCACTTCCATCCTGGCACAAATCCAACCAGAAAACACGGGAGGCCGCAAGGGCAGCCGCCGCAGTCTGCGAGGAATACGGAGTCGATATCGCCCAACTCGCGGTCCAATTCGCAATTCTTAACCCTGACATTACCACCTGTGTCACCGGGTCGGCCAATCCGGGCCGGGTGCGCCAATGGGCGGAATGGGCAAATGTTCCGATCAACCATGAATTATTAGCCAAGGTGGAAGCCCTTTTTGCTCCCGTTATGGGCGAGGTTCATATCGAGGGCCGGCCGGAGAACAACTGATGAAAAAGATTGATTCGCACCAACACTTCTGGGACCCGGCGGGGAAAAGATCACCCTGGAGTTACGGCTGGTTGGACGAACCCCAGCATGCTCCGATCAACCGCTCCTTTCTTCCCTCTGACCTTGCTCCCTTGTTGGATGCGAATGAGATCGAGGGATCAGTCTTCGTGCAAGCCCAACACCACCTCGAGGAAACACGGTGGGCCCTGCAAATGGCGGAAGAAAATAACTTTTTACGGGGAGTGGTGGGATACGTTGATCTGCAGGCCCCGGAGCTGGAGGATCAACTGGACGAATTTACCGGGTCGCAGTGGTTCAAGGGTATTCGTCACATCGTTCAGGATGAGCCCGACGATGAATTTTTATTACAACCCTCGGTGTTGAACGGTCTTAAGGCCCTGTCCCGTCGAAGCCTTCCATTTGACTTGCTCCTGCAACCGCGACACCTCGAAATGCTCCCGCGTTTGGCTGCCGAGCTTCCTGATTTACAAATGGTGATTAATCATTGCGCCAAACCCGATTTAAGCAACCATGACACCGATTCCTGGCACCTGAAATTCGCTAAACTTTCAGAATTTGAAAACCTTAACTGCAAGATTTCCGGCCTCGTGACGGAGGCAGATTGGACGGGCTGGACGATTGACGAACTCCGTCCGATCTTTGACACTGCCCTTCAGACCTTTGGTCCCAACCGCCTGCTTTATGGCTCCGACTGGCCGGTTTGTACACTTGCCGCGACCTACGACGAAGTTTTCCAATCCGCCATCACCCTGACCGCAGGTCTTTCCTCCAGCGAACAAGCTGATATTTTCGGTCACAACGCGATCCGATTTTACGGTCTTTAATTTGGCCTTTGGATTGGATCGTTTCTTGACTTTCCCAATTCCGTCGTTTGAATATTGTAACGATATTCAAAAATGAACACTCGCGGAGGAAAACGACAGGGGGCCGGCCGGCCTAAAGGAACCAACCAGTACGGGGAATCGACCCGTCCGGTACGTATTCCGGTAAGCCAAGTCGAACGCGTCCTTCGATTTGTCCAAGAGCGCGAGCATGCCTTGCCCCTCTATGCGAGTGGAGTGTCCGCGGGCTTTCCTTCTCCCGCCGATGATTATTTAGAGGGAGTACTTGATTTAAATGCCCACCTCGTGCGTGAACCAAGTGCCACTTTTTTCGTCCGTGCCCGGGGTGACTCGATGATTGGTGCGGGGATTCATGACGGTGATTTACTGGTGGTTGACCGAAGTGCCAATGCGTCCGACGGCAAGGTGGTGATCGTGTCCGTAAACGGCGAGCTCACGGTTAAGCGTTTGCAACGAAAAAAAGGAAAATCCTGGCTTTTGCCGGAAAATCCGGACTACCCCCCAATTGCCTTGAATGAAGAAGATGAAAATCATCTCTGGGGAGTGGTCACAAATGTGATCCATTCCCTGTGATTGCCCTGGCCGACTGCAACAATTTTTACGTCTCCTGTGAACGTGTCTTCCGTCCATCGCTCGAGAAAAAGCCGGTGATCGTTCTTTCCAACAACGACGGATGCGCCGTGGCCCGTTCCAATGAGGCCAAGGCAATTGGTATTCGAATGGGAGCTCCTTATCATCAGATTAAAAAAACCTGTGAATGGAATGGAGTGAGGGTTTTTTCTTCCAACTACGAATTATACGGTGACATGTCCCGCCGGGTAGTTTCCGTATTGTCGCGCTTCGCTCCTGAAATCGAGGTTTATTCGATCGACGAGTCCTTTCTCGACCTCAGCGGATCGGATCAGCCCCTGAACCTGAGCAAGCGGATGCGGGCAACGGTTCTGCGCTGGACCGGGATTCCAATTTCGGTGGGCCTGGCCCCGACCAAGACTCTTGCCAAACTGGCCAATCGCTTGGCTAAAAAAACCGGTTCCGGGTGCATGCAGGTTGATCCGGATGACCAAACCGCCCTCAAGTCCGTAGCGATTGACGAGGTCTGGGGAGTGGGTCGGCGACTGAGTGCCCGGCTTCATCGAGTCGGGGTGAGGAATGCGTTTGAATTTGCCCGGGCTCCTTCTTCCCTGGTGCGCACGATCGGTGGTGTGACTCTCGAGCGTACTCAGCGAGAACTTGCTGGAATCCCCTGTCTGGAGATGGAGGAAATTCCTCAACCCCGAAAAAACACCTGCTCTTCCCGTTCCTTTGGTAAGCCGGTGATGGAATTGGAGGAATTGGAAGAAGCCGTGGCGAATTATACGGTCAAGGCGATCCGCAAAGTACGTTCCGAGCATTCGTTGGCTTCCGGATTGCAGGTTTTCATCATGACCAACCGCTTTCGCGAGGACCAGGCCCAATATTCAAATTCCCGCACCCTTGTTTTTGATGAACCCACGGACGACCCAATCCGAGTGGTGAAGAATGCGAAGCGCTTACTTCGTTCGATTTTCCGGTCCGGGTATGCCTACAAGAAAGCGGGAGTGCTTTTACTCGACCTGGTCTCTTCCAGCTCCCGTCAAGGTTTACTCTTTGAGGAGCATGGAGATACGCGCCGGGTTGAATTTGTTGATGCGGTGGAGGAGGTGGCTGCCCGCTATGGTGGAAATCATGCATTTTGGGGAGGGCAGGGGATTAATAAAAATTGGAGTATGCGCCGGGAAATGCGCACCCCCCGCTACACTACGAGCTGGGAAGATTTGGTCAGCGTCGGAGGAAAAACTTAATTGGCGGCCCAGTCGAAGCAGGCAATTTCCTGGCCGTTTTTTGCGACTAAGTAGCCACCGGCGAGGGCGGGTCCATTCCAGCAACGGACATCACTGAGTAATTGTCCGGAATAGACTTCAGTGAACTGGGCGGGTTCCGCCCGGACCACGCTCAGAACTCCGGTATTTCCAAGAATGAGCAAGTGCTTATCCGCCAGAAAAATTTTTCCATACCCGTATTTTTCCCCGCGCCACTGCAACTCTCCATTCTTGGCATTCAAACAGGTCAGGGAATTTTCATTGAAACCATAGAGGAAACCATCTTTGAGGACGGGGCTGGAAAATTTGGTTTTAAAATTCTTTGATTTCCACGCGGATGAAATTGTATAGCCGGACTTCGATTTTTCTATTTTCAGACATTCGGCGCCCTTGCCATAACCCGCGGACAAGAGCAGTCGGTCATTGTCCAACTGGGTAGGTTGGGCAATCAATGCATTATTTAGAAAGATTTTCCACGGATGCTCCCAGCGGGTTTTTCCATTTTTCGGATTGAGGGAACCGACTTTGCCCGCCACCGCAACAAGTAGATGTTTTTCTCCAAAGAATTCGGCAAGGACTGGAGATGGATAAACTCCTGAACCACGAAAATCCGACCTCCAAACCAATTTTCCGGAGTGAAGATCATGAGCCCGGGCAGCACTTTTTTCACCCCCATGGTTGAGAATTATCAAATCATTCCAAACCAAGGGAGAGCCGGAAATTCCCCATTCGGGAAATTCATATTCTTCTTCAATTGCTTGTACGCGCCATTCAAGCAAACCGGTCTTTGCATCGATTCTCGCCAGAGTGCCATTGGAAAAAATCACATAGAGTTTTCCCTGGTGCAGGGTGGGGGTGGACCTCGGCCCGGTCCCGCTCATCAAGTCATTCCACTTGGTGGAAAGACTAAACCGCCAAATTTCCTCACCATCGTTTAAGTCTCTCGCAAATAATGTTTCTTCTTCGCCTTGTTGTTCGATTGTGAAAACCCGGCTTGAATCGAGGATAATTGAGGAGTGACTCAATCCGCAGGGAATCATCCACCGGAGTACCGGCTTTTTCTCCCAGGCAACCTTTACTGTTTGAAGGGGGATTTTCCCGTCCCGGTTGGGCCCGCGAAATTGAGGCCATATGTGCTTTACGGAGCGCAGTGGTACTTGGGAATCAACGAAGACCTTTTTTTCACTTTCCGGTTTCCCGGA
>TARA_B100001093_G_scaffold116655_1_pt1 | contig 10634 bp, 5 predicted proteins | sample TARA_B100001093 | Tara Oceans TARA_B100001093 (sample SAMEA2623116) | marine metagenome | biome: marine biome (ENVO:00000447); feature: surface water layer (ENVO:00002042); material: "saline water (ENVO:00002010), including plankton (ENVO:xxxxxxxx)" | depth 5 m
AATGTAGTGAATTATTTAAATCAATCTAAAAAATATCAAAAGAAAGTGGCTTAACTATTTAAGCAAACTCTCAAAGTATCCCATTAGATTTTTTTCTTTATCACCAACAATTGTTGTTCTATCAAGTAATTGATTGGCTTCCTCACATGAAGTTTCTGGAAGAAAAGAGCATGCATGGCATGATGAGGAATTTGTCCCATTTAAGCCTTGTCTTTTATTATCTAAACACACTGGATCATATGAACAAACTTGAGCTTTTATTAAAGATTGTTCAATAATTTTCTCTAAGTTTTCAGGTTCACCTTCCCTCACTAGTCCTCCTAAACTGCCCTCAGAATCTCCTGATGCTGTATATATTAGCATACCATTCATTGGTTTATCAGGGTAATCTAAATCACAATATATTCTTTCTCTCAATGAAGCACTTCCATAACCACACGAATAGCTTAATTGATTTATAATTAAATGTGCAAAAGTATGAATTAAAAAAAACTTTGTATTTAATTTTCTTTCTGGAAGATTTCTTTCTTTTCGAGTTTTATTATATCTATCGTTAATTTCTAGAAGGTGATTTTGTGAAAAATTATTACTCCATTCTTGAATTTTTTTTTCATTAAATTCAAAGAATATCCCCTCTCCTTTAACTGTAATACCTGGGTACCATTCTAATTTTTCAAGAGAGTTAGATTGAATATTACTCTCTTTTGAAGGGTCATAAGGTAACATTCTTGTAAACCCTGTTTGAACTCTTGTTTCAATCAAACTATCAATTAAAAAAATATTGCTAAAATAATCTTTTAATTTTCCATATTTAATCATATCAATTTTACGTATTTTTAATTCCAAATCATTGTTGTCAGATGGGTCTTTATTTTTTATAAAATTATATTCTTGAAATCGGTATTCTTCCTCATCATCAACTGCCTCATTTTTTTGACTCTCAATACCTTTTAATTTTATATCAATTGCTTCTAAAACTTTGTCTTCATCTAAATTAAACTGTTTTATTCTTGATTTTAATACTAATTTAAGCTCATGGGCATTTTTGGAAAATTCTTTTACTAAAGACCAAATATCTTTTTTATTTAAAAACTCAAGTATCTTTCTATCTATTCTGCCTGTTTTCACTGGAATAAATATTGAGCTTTTAACTACTGGATAATAAACATTTGAAGCTTGTCTTAAAACAACTTTTGGTGACTCTTTACAGCCTTTTTCATTTTGATTTAATCCTAACCATGGCCTATTTCCAGTGCAATTATATTTGATTTTTTTTTGTAATGGGGTTTTTTCTTTTCCATCTTCATCGCTTGTATTTAAGCTATTGATTGCTTCTGCTAATGAATAACCTTCATTGCATCTTACACAGTCTACCCTTACATTCATAAGTGAATTATTTCCACCTCTACCATCGACAAAACGTAGTTCACATTTTTCAGGATCATACTTATTTTTTCTATGAACCCATTCTATAAAAGGGAAATCATCTATATGACCTTTCTCGCATATGACCATAAATCTTATTGGTAATAAAAATTTTTTTTTCCATGTTTCATTGTTATTTGAGCAGACTTTAAAGTGTTTTTCATTTATCAGTTTTCCATTTTGATCTTTTTTAGGGTTACATCTTGGAGCATCAGATGAAAATAGAGGTGCTTTATGCATTAAGTTACATTGATGACAATAATGCCATTGAGGAAAACGCACATATGGTAAAAATTTACGCTTTAAACTTTCATCAGAGGAATATTGTCTAAAATCCGGGGGTTCTAAAAAATATTCCTTTTTAAGCCTAGCTTGAAGTCTAGGTTCGAATATTTTCCAACCATCGGGTGGTGTCTGGTTATCAAACATGTTTTCCCAAGCTTCTAAACCAGCTAACATCAGTGAGTCTTGATCACCAGATTTACTCCATTGATTTTTAAATAAATAAAGTGAACCAACGCCAAAGATTGATATTATTTGAGATTTTCTAATCGGCCTTTTTGAAAAAAGATTTCGTCGCCCAGTATTTCTCATATTTTTCCTTTGTATGACTGAATAATTATAGCATTACACTCTTTGTCCACATTTCTCATAGACGTAAGTGTTTCAAAAGGATCACCTTCAGGCGGTGTCTCAGATCCTGCAGGTATCATTAGTAAAGAACTTGTGCTTTGATTTGCTATCGAAACCATTTTTCCATATTCTTGTGGATTTATGTTTTCCCACTTTTCAAAAATGAAATCTAATTCTTTTTCTGTATTCAATACTTCCTCACTATGTTCTGGGTCAGCTTTTTTTACATAAGATAAAATATATCTTTTTATCTTTAATTTTAACTCTTCACTGGGAGGAGATGGATTTAATCTAAGTGTAGTTCCCCATAATCTTGCAAGACCAATCACAATTGCATGTAAACATCTTGATCTAACTGGATCCGAATGAGACGTAATACTAGTTGGTTCAACAAATTTATAAAGATTTTCATGATAGCTTTGAAATTTTTCATAGTGTGATCTATCTCTTGGTCTAAAAGGACTTAATATAGTCAATACTAATCCTGGCTTATTTTTTTCTCTTCCAACTCGGCTTGATGCCTGAATATACTCTGAAGTAGTTTTTGGTTGACCAACTATTGTCATTAAAGACAATCTTCCAATATCTATTCCAACCTGAATCATATTGGTTGATAAACATATATCTATTGCCTTATTGTTATCTTGAGAATGTTCAGTAAAAAGCCTATCTAAAATTTCTGGCACTGCACTACTTTGAACTCTAGAAGTTAACTCCTCTGGTTTGTAGAGGCCTCTACGCATATCTTTGGTATATTTTTCACCCATAACTTCTTTTCTTAGACCTTTTCTATAATATTCACCTCTTAAATTTCCTTTCGCATCTGCTTGTATTAATGCTGCTCCACCCATTAATTCTCGTATACTGTTAAAATAAAAAAGATTAGTCCAATATGGATCATAACATTTAGCATCATTATTTGAATTTATTCTTGCTTCATTTGCAGCCATACACATAGAAGACATAATTTTAGCTTGAGTAATTTGAGGAGAAGATGCGCTAGGGCAAAAAACACCCACATATTTTCTACCTTCTTCATTCTTAGCTTCAACTGAAAAAAAAGAGTCCTCTAGTTGATTTGATTGTGGAGGAAAAATATTACATTCACTCCCGTAAAGATTTTTTACTTGTTGTTCAGCTCGGCTAATTGTTGCTGTAGATCCAATTATTTTAGCATTAATAATTTTATCACCGATTTTTTTTTCTGTTAAAGCACTGAGAAATATTTCATACATTCCAGCAATGGAGCCTAGTGGTCCTGAAATCAAATGAAGTTCATCCTGAATTATTAGATCAGGTTTAGTGAATTTTTCATTATCGAACATTGATATTGCCTCATGAAGCCATGTAACTGAAGCAAATTTATCTATTGTACCTATTAATAAAGTAGGTGGTTCATTATAAATTCTTTCATCGATTACTGTAATTGGTAAATTTTCTTTATCACTTGAAAAGGAACAGGCTTTATTTGGACAAACATAATGAAAATGTTTTTTTTTGCCTAAAATTTTATATCCTCTTGGTTTTTCTTGGTCTTTTACAAACTGATCATTACACCAAGGACAATTAAGTAAAATAAACTTATTTTTTGAGGTATCCTTTGGATCAAAAAAAAGATCTGTCAAAGACTGTGAGGCCTCATTCTCTTTGTTAGGAGTAGACTCTTTACCAATCCAAAGACCTAGAGAAATCCTCTCTTCTCCAAGTAAATTTGAATTTTTACGTCTTATTAGTTCACACGCACATATTAAAGATGCAGCTCTTTGAAATTGCTGAGTAGTTAAAAGCCTTAGAGTATATCTCATTAATACAGCGCAACCCTTTTCATCTTTTGAATTCAATTTTCTCAAAAATATAGTGAAGCTGGTAAGACCCAAATAAGCTTCTGTTTTACCACCACCTGTGGGAAACCAAATTAAATCCATTATTTTTCTTTCATCACTATCAGGTTCTAAAAAACTTTTTATGTTCAAAAGAATAAAGGCTAATTGGAAAGGTCGCCAATTACCTTTTTTAAGATCTTTTAATTTTTTTTCATAATCAATATTAATTTTAAAATCTTTAATTTGATAGTGAACTTGTTGTAAATACATACTATGGTTCATAAAAATAAAAGCTTTTTGAGCAATTTTATTTTTTTCAAGAATAGAAATTCCTTGATTAATTCTTTTAAGAATATTTTTACATTTTTCTGTATTTATTTTTGATGTTTCTTTAAAAACTTGATAAGAAAATTTTTCTCCCTTTAAAATTTCTTGATCAATCCAAGTAGAATATTTTTCTGATAATTTTTTTGATTGTAAAATTGCAAAATCTATATCCTCAGAAAATTTTTTCATATTTAATTCAAGATCTTTAAATTCTTGGGCTTGAATTGGCTTAGTTTCGAAAACTGGTATTATTTCAGACTGAATAATAAATTGACCATCTTGATTTTTTTTCCAAGAAGGGGCACAACCATGACCTATTGCATAAGATTTTCTATTATTATGTAATAAATTTAACGATTTTTCTTCCTGACTTAATTTATCAATATTTATTTGATCAAAAGAATGGAAAATTTTATCAGAATTATTTTTTGCATGAATAAAAAAATTACTTTGAAAAAAGCATTTATTTATAAGAATTTTTTCTTTACTCGCTAAATTTATATTTACAAGAGAAACTGTTAAATATCTTTTATTTTGATCTTTATGAGGCCTTATCATTACAGATATACATAATCCAATATCTTCGTTCTTTTCATCCTTTAAATTTTTGATTATTCTTTTATTAGAACTATTCAATTCACTTGTTTGAATCTCGATTTTTGAATTAATAGACTCTCTTTGATATCCACTTTGTATTTCCTCAATTTCTTTTTTATTTTCTTTAATCGAATTGATGTCATTCTCTATTAACATCTCCAGTTCTTCTCTTTTAACTTTTTCAAGTTCTTTAATAGTTCTAGATATATGTGTAGGTACTTTTTCTTTATCGAAACCTACTCTTTTATTGTACTCAGTTTTAAAATGAGGATCAAAATAATCTCTAAATTTAACCTTTATATTTGGCACCGAATAAATATTTTCTAAAAATTTATGACACTCATCCTGAGTATTTTTTGGTAATTTAAATTTTTCAAATAACCATTGATAAGAATTTTCATACTTTGATAGGTAACAACAAGCCATCAAAAGTTGTTTTGAAGGTTCTTTGTCTAGTTTGTTATATCTTCCTATATCATTAACTCCGATAATAATTGGATTATCATTAGATATTAAAATAGTCATACCCATTGCTGAAGCTCTTAATTCGTTTGTTAGGTCTAAATCAAAATTATTATCCGAAACCTCTTCTTCAATATCATCTTGGGATGCTTTTGGTGATTTGTTCTTAGTTTCTGTTATATTATTCTCATCTAAAATATTCTCTTTTTTATAATCATCTTCATCAAAATGATAACTATTAACTTCTCCCTGAGGGAATAATATACCGGCTGTGTACACACTCCTTGGGCTTTTATCTAAAATCTCATTAGAATGATTGTATTTGTCCTTTGAATAATATTCATAACTCGACATTCCAGGACCAACTAACTGTTTTTTTAATTCTTGAATCAAGTATTCTCTTGTTTCAGAAGCTGATTTAATTATTTTTTTCATTTCTAAACTCTTAGTTCTCCAATGACTTTTAGCTGTCTATCATAATATTCTTTCAATCTTATATCCCAAATTAAGTACAAAATTGTTGTAGCTCTACCCATAGCATTGAATGCAATTAATTCTGGCTTTAAACTATTTAAACTTGAATATGACTTAGGTGGTATTTCCAATGGATCAACGTAAATAACTATTTTACTTTCCAGACCTTGAAAGGCTGCAGCTGTTGAAAAATAAATACACTCATTTTTTTTTATTTCATCAATATTACTACTTAAATTTCTTATGTTATTATCTGTAAGATCTACCACATGATCATATGTCCCTGATAAATTGAGTTCTGAGATAAAGTTATTTTTATTATCTAATCTAAAATTAGATAGAATTACAATATCATGTCCTTTAACACCTTCTTTTTTTAATTTTCTGATAATAAAACCCAAGCGTTCAATTTTTTCTGATCTATCTTTACAAAATGAATTTATAACCTCGCCATGTTCTGATTTAGATATTTGATAAGGTAAATTTTTAAATAAACCTGATAATATTGGTGCATTTCTAGATATTGATTTTGAATTTCTAACATTTCTTGTTAAAGGAACTTGTTCATAATCAATTAAATAATTTTTAGGATGCTTATTCTGATCAATCAATGATTGATTAGAAACTAAATTTTGATATTTAAAATCACCTAAAAAACAATATTTACCATCACTTAATCCACCTTTTAGAATTAATTCTATAAAATCATAAAATTTTTCATAGAAAAAACAATTTTGCATTTCATCAAATACAATAAAATCATAATTAAATTTTTTGAGTAAGTTTATGTCTGCCTTCAAAATTTCAATTGATTTATCTATTAATATATTATTTTTTTTTACAAATTCTTGTTTAATAACTGATTTTAAAAATTGTCTATCAACAGAATTAATTATTTCTAACAAAAATTTATTAAACGTAAAACAGTTTATAGAATTTTCGGTTTCAAAATTTTTTAATTTATCTTTCATCTCCTCACTAGCAAGTCTATTTGAATTTAAAAATAAAATTTTTGACTTATGTTTATTATATTCTCTTTTTAGAATATCTTCAGCAATAGACGTTTTGCCTGTTCCTTGACTACCAGTAACCAAAATTCTTTTACCCTCATCTAAATGATTTAAGATATCAATTTGTTCATCTGTATATTCTTTAATTTCTATTTCACTGTCATTAAGAATAGTTGGTGTTTTTATAAATACCTCAAAGTTGGGCCTCATTATATTTTTTTGTAATATTCCCAAATCTTTGTCATTAATTTGAAAAATGCCTCCTCCGCTTTTTAATATTTTGGAGAGACTTACTACTCTATTAATAAAATTTGAGTGAAAACTATCTGTATCAATAATATTATCGTTAGAATACTCAATATCATCAATCACATCAAAAGCACATTGAGTAAAAACAACCATCCAATTTTGTGGAAATCTTTTATTTAATTTTAGATCTATAAATTTTCTAATATTGAACATAGAGTCACTTGCCTGTTTTAATGGACTTTTTTTATTTGGTTCTTTGGTACCATTGGGTTTTGTTATTTCCCAAACTCCTTTTTTACATGAAAAACCAGTCCAGCCTTTAACCTCTATATTAATAATTCCCTTGCCTGGTATTAAAATTACGAAATCGGCCTCACCAAAATATTTGAAAGATTTTTTTTCAGATTTTTTGATACTCACAGGGTAATTTAATGAATGATAAACAACCCAATTTTTTGTTTCAGGATTTTTACTATTTTTTAGCTTAGAAAAAACTTTTTTTTCAGCAAAGTTACTATTATCAATTGTTGGGGGTATCATTATCATAAAAATAATAATCTATTAGTTGATGAAACATTATGTTCTTTAAGTAAACGTCCTTCCTCATAATTATTTACTTGGACTATATAGCCTTCAGGAATTCCAGTATCTGATGAGCCAAATATCACTTCACCATTAACAATATCAACTCTTAGAGGATTACCATCAAATTCTAAATTTTTTGAAGACCTAACAGCTGCTTTAAGTTTTTTAGAAATACTAAAACCAGCACTTAAATGTATTGATTTAAATAATTTTGCACTGTTAAAAATTCTATTTATTTCTTTTTCATCAAATTTAAAGTTTCCAACAATACTATTAAATGTTTCTGACATTTTTTCACAAGTTTTAAATATTTTTTTTAAATCTAATGGATCATTCGGGCAAATAATACCATCATCAAGTTTTGCCAAAGAGTATATATTGTTAATACCCTTGTCATATTTAAATTCCTTTAAAAATTCTTTAAATGGATCTCTCATTACTGGGTTGCTGATACACTTATTTATTATTCTTGATATTTGCATTGTATCATCTTTAATCTTTAAAAATTTTTCTTTATCGTTATTAAGTAACAAAATAGATTCCTGATCTAGGACGTCTCTATCAGTTCTATGTCTTAATAATATAATGTCCCCATATGATATGTCTTTGTAACTTTTTTTTAAAACTTTATTTTTTTTTTCGTAAGCTGACGGATCAAAAACTGAATTAAAAACTTCAACTGAGAAATTTTCAGTAAAAAAAGCATAACTATCACCATTAAATATTACCAAAAACGCTGGTACTTTTAATGTCTCCTCTAATGAATTATCATCCACATACTTTTTGAGATCATCTGATTGAAAATGACTTTCAAAATCAAATTGGTTTTTTATTTGAGTTTCAGAAATCTGATGCTTAATCTGATCTGGTGAGAAAAAAGAACTATGATATTTTTTATCAATGTTAGTTATTTCACATTTTTTTTCATTATTAATGTTTAAATTAATCCATCTATTATGAAGTTTTGATTTAATCAAATTCATTTCTTCTTTTAAACTTTTGTTTCCTATAAAATACACATTTTCAAAATTATCATTTAATAATATTTTATTTATACGTGATCCTGCTAATTCTGATGGTATTATTAAATTTTTAAATGTTCTTGAAGTGTCAATTGAATAAATTACCTCAACATCAAAACCCCATTTTTTTTTAATATTTTCTAGATAATAATTTTTTCGGGATAAGCTATAAGCTAAAATAGCATAATTTCCTTTGCTATCTTGCTCTCTTAGTTTGATATTCTCATATAATTCATTCAATCTGTTCTTAAAAATTTCATTACTATCAAAAGGTAAATTTGTAAAAAAATTTCCGATTTCAGTTAAGTCATCAAATATTTCATTTTCTAAATAACTTTCCATTGTTTTTAGTGTCTTGAAATATTGGTTGATTTGAACTTTGGTATTTTCTTTTAAATCTTCTGGAAATCCAAATATATGGTCTCTCAATTCATACATTTTAAAAAACAATCCTCTTATAAGTTCAATTATATTGGTTCTTTGAGAATCATCTTTATCTTTAATTTTTGCAAAAACTTCTTTAAATTTTTTACTCAATTTATTAAATACATTATCTTCTGTTTCTAAATAGATGTCTTTTTTATAAATATGATTTTTACTTTTTATATAAGCTCTTCCTGGATAGGATTTATTTAAATCAAATTCGTCATATTTAACATCTTTAATAAATTCTTTAATTTCATTTTCAGTAAATTTCCAAACTTCTGCATTACCTTTTTTTTTAAATTGATAAACTTGTTCAAATTCACTTTCTTCAGCAAAAATTAAATAATTGAAGTTCTTATTAGAATCTTTTATTTGTTGAACAATTGGAAAATTTTCATTTAGTCTTTTGATATCATCACTAATAATAGTTTTTTTAAGATCTGTTTTTAAAGAATACTCATAAAGAGATCCTAAATCTCTCGTATAGACAATTAATGGTTCAATTGAGTGATCTTTAATATTACCCATTTCATCTATTTGACCAGTTTTTATAATTTCATTCAAAGACTTATCGGAATTAGATTGATTAATATTACTTAGTAAAATCTCTTTTTCTAAAAAATTTAAATAAGATGAATAAAAATTTGTTAATACTATTATCTTATTTTGATATAGCATTGGATTATCATAACTTTTAATATTTAGTATTTCATCAATTTCTGCTTTATTTGGATTTGGTATAAATCCATTTTTTCCAATTTTTTGTTTATTTAATTCATTTTCAGTCACTGGTGCTAATTGCAATAAAGTTTCAATTTTATGATCTATCTTAACTGAATCGTCCACTAAGCTTCCTAGAGAAATAAATTTTTCATTTTTTTTTCCAAGATATTTATAAATCTTTCCTGTCTCCTTTCCGCTAGAACAGAGCATCACATTAATACCTGGTGTAAGCCAGCTATTAAAATTTTCTAATCTTTTTTGAAAATCTTTTTTATAAAAAGTTAATGCAGCAAATAAACTTGATAAATAAGCTACCTCTTTTTTTCCTGGAAGAACCAAAATCAAATCTTCATTATGTTTTTGGATTATTCTATTAATAAGAGGGTAAAGTCCCGACAAGTTGATTTTAGCATATTTTTTTTCATCTAATTTATGAAAATGTACATTAATAAGATCTTTGAACAAAACATCTTCATTTTGGAAAAAATTAATAATGCTACCAAAATCATTCATTTAATAAATCTTAGAAACATATCTGGCTAAAATTGGCTTGGTATTACTTTCTCCCATAATATCTATCTTGCCATCTTCATAGTAAAAATACACTCTAAAAAAATGTTTGCTTTCCTCATGATCATGCACCTCTTCTACTCGTATTTCTGTAATATTTGATTTTTTCATTTTTATTTTTTCTCTGTTATTTTTTCATAATAATCTCTTTGTCTCTGTTTTTTTGCTTCTAATTGTTCCTCAGTTAAACTTTCATACACTTTCTGATCATATAATTTTTTTTCTTGATTAGACATGTTGCTGCGCCATTTAATCGTTGAGGATCTATTTTTAAGTGTTTCAAAATCTATTTCACCTTTTTTAAATTC
>TARA_B100001093_G_scaffold82976_1_pt1 | contig 10631 bp, 10 predicted proteins | sample TARA_B100001093 | Tara Oceans TARA_B100001093 (sample SAMEA2623116) | marine metagenome | biome: marine biome (ENVO:00000447); feature: surface water layer (ENVO:00002042); material: "saline water (ENVO:00002010), including plankton (ENVO:xxxxxxxx)" | depth 5 m
ATGTTTTGGATTCACGGTGGTGGAAACACCTCTGGCCTCAAAGATTATTATGACTATAGTAAATTAGTCTCAACGCGCGACGTTGTGGTGGTTCGAACAAATTATCGGCTAGGAGCTCTTGGGTGGTTCACCCATCCTTCAATTCAAGGTAGCCAAGAAGGGATTGACAAGACTTCTAATTTTGGCACTTTAGATATTATCCAGTCGCTAAAATGGGTCCAGACAAATATTTCAAAATTTGGGGGTGACCCTACGAACGTAACAATTTTTGGAGAATCCGCTGGAGGACATAATGTTTTCGCTTTGCTATCTTCACCAATGGCTGATGGATTGTTTCACAAAGCAATATCCCAATCAGGATATACCTCGAGCTACTCTTTAGAAGATGCTGTTAATGAAAATGGAACCAATAGGCTCATCGAGCGAGGGTCATCTCAAATTATTGATAGGGAGTTTGGTTCGGGGGTTGATAGAAACGTACTTAGGTCTAATCTTAAAGAAATGGATGCGAGAGCGTTCATTGGACTCTACTACCAAGAGGAGGGAATAGACAGCATCCCTCTTACGACTCGTGACGGCATAGTTATCCCTGAAATTGGCCTATTGGAAGCTCTTAGTCGACCAGAATATGCTAAAAACATCCCTGTTATGGCTGGAGCGAATAAAGATGAGGTATCCTTATGGCACGGCCTACATAGATATTTTATAGATGTGAGTTATCCACTTAGTAAACTATTGCCTCCTGTCATTAAATTAAAGAATCCAGATCTGTTTGATCATTGGGTCAGGACACGATCCCATGCTTGGAAGCTTCGAGGCGTAGATACGCCTCTAACAGCTCTCGAAACGGCTGGTTATCCAAAGCTGTATGCCTATCAATTTGACTGGGATCATCAGAAATCCTCTATGTTTGCGGATATACCCAGTATTATCGGAGCAGCGCACGGAACGGATATATCTTTTGTGACGGGCGATTACAAATTTGGACCCATCTCATCGTATGTTTACCCTGAAGGTCCCAATCGCAATGAAATGGAGAAGACGATAATGGATGCGTGGACGGGATTCTCCAGATCTGGAACTCCAGACACTGATATGTCCATTCATTGGCAGCCTTTCGAAGGAACTGCCCCAGCCTTTTTGCATCTTGATAAGGACGATTTATTGAGAGTAGGCTTCGAGGAGTATTCCATGGAGAGTTTGCTTGACTCTGTTGCAGAGTCTGGTGTCTCTAACTTACTCCAAAAGTGTATGATTGTTTGGGAGTCCTCTATTAACATTGGCGATCCGTTGGTTGATCTTGTGGATACGTGGCAAGGAGGTCAATGTAACAAGTATGATGTTCTTCAGGAGCAAAAAGATATCCAATATAGGCTCATCTCGGAATTTGGTAGTGTCACTATTGACTAGTTTCTCCGATAGTTTTCCAACTCCATTGGACTATTCTTGAGTATGCTAAAGCGTCTTACTGAGGCTCTTCACATCCCAGCCAGTTGGTATCGACTGCTCCTATTACTCGCCTTGTCTCTTTTCTTTATCAATGTTGGTGTCGATCATTTCATAAATCCTGATTTCTATTTAAATATCATGCCTGACTACTTACCTTTTCATGCAGAGGCCGTTTATTTGAGTGGTTTTTTTGAAATATTAGGTGGCATTGTCGTTCTCATCCCAAAATTACGTGCTTTAGCGAGATGGGGCTTGATTTCCCTATTAATAGCTGTATTTCCAGCCAATATATATATGGCTATGAATCCTAATTTATTTCCAGAATTTTCGCTGGAGCTTCTTTATTTTAGACTTCCCCTCCAGTTTGTCTTTATTTTTTGGGTATTAAAAGCAACTGAGATGGTTCGCGACTAAACCCTACCCCTAAAAAATAGGATACTGAATTGGTATTTACTTAACTTTTAGTTTAAAAAAGAAATGTTGACTAAGAAATGGTAGCCGTCTCTGAGTAGGGGTGCCTTTGATGAATCTTAATTCCAAAATACGAAGTGAAAACAAACACCGCTTTGACAGATCCGTGTCAGAGGCTTATGCCAAGCAATATGAGACGATGGCTGGGACTCCAGTCTTTATGATCGACAGAGAAGGTAACTTTTATTCCTTCAAAAGCGCAACATGGATCAAGAGTCGAAGATGTAATCACTGGGTTTGAATGCATCGAGACTGAAAAAATCCATAACTTTAATCTTGCCAATTTTTTTATTTATAAACTTTATAGATCTCTTTTCCTTTACCTCAAACATATATAAACTTTCTCGATGACTTCTCAGATAAGTGAATACTCGAACCAGTTAGGTTTATCTCTTTTGAAACATTCAGCGACTATTGTGACGGCAGAATCTTGCACAGGCGGTGGAATTGCATCTGCAATAACGGATGTTGCTGGAAGTTCCAAATGGTTTCATTGTGGTTATGTAACTTATTCTAATCACTCAAAAATGCGTGATTTAGGAATTTCTTCTGTTTTATTAAATGACAAAGGAGCAGTGTGTGAGGAGGTTGTGATTGAGATGGCTAAAAGTGCCGCTAGACTATCTGGAGCGAATTTTTCAATTGCAACTAGCGGGATTGCTGGGCCAGGTGGTGGCAGCGCAATCAAACCAGTTGGAACAGTATGGTTCGCTTGGCTTGGACCTCTTGGAGTGCGAAGTAAAAAGTATCAATTCTCGGGTGACCGTTATGCTATTAGGGAACAGTCTATCGAAATAGCCCTAAAAGAAATGTTGCAACATGCCTCTCAATGAACTACTGTACACACATACAGTAGCTAGTAATTTTTCTTAAAACTAATTTTTATGAGGTAAATGATATGGATGCCAATAAGTCCAAAGCTCTTGAGGCGGCGTTAGGTCAAATTGAACGCCAATTTGGAAAGGGAACAGTAATGCGGATGGGCGATAATACGCGTCCAGCAATTCCAGCAATTTCAACCGGGTCGCTCGGTCTTGATATTGCGCTCGGCATTGGTGGCCTTCCCAAGGGCAGAGTAGTAGAGATTTATGGGCCTGAGTCCTCAGGAAAAACAACGTTAACGTTGCAAGTTATAGCTGAGGCGCAGAAGGCTGGTGGAACATGTGCTTTTGTGGATGCTGAACATGCATTGGATCCAGTTTATGCTGAAAAATTAGGTGTTGTTATTGACGATCTTATAGTTTCTCAACCAGATACGGGAGAGCAGGCTTTGGAGGTCACTGACATGTTGGTTCGCTCTGGCGCTTGCGATGTTTTGGTTGTTGACTCTGTAGCGGCGTTAACTCCGAGAGCAGAAATTGAAGGTGAGATGGGAGATCACCATGTTGGTCTTCAGGCTAGATTGATGTCACAAGCTTTGCGCAAGCTCACAGGAAATATCAAAACAGCGAATTGCTTGGTGATTTTTATCAATCAAATTAGGATGAAGATTGGTGTTATGTTTGGCAATCCAGAGACAACAACTGGAGGAAATGCCCTAAAATTCTACTCATCTGTTCGACTCGATATTAGACGTATTGGGGCAGTAAAAGACGGAGATGAGATTATTGGTAATGAAACAAGGGTTAAAGTTGTGAAAAATAAGGTAGCGCCACCCTTTAAACAAACTGAATTTCAAATTCTCTATGGCAAAGGAATTAATCGTAATGGAGAGCTCGTAGATTTGGGGGTAAAGCATGGGCTTGTTGACAAATCAGGAGCTTGGTATGCATATAAGGGGAATAAGATTGGTCAAGGAAAGGCAAATGTCGGGGTGTACTTAACCGAAAACCCAGAGATTGCTGAGGAAATAGAGTCTCAAATAAGGGTCAAGGAATTACCGCCAATGGCATCGGCCGAAACAAAAGTAGAACAGGATCTTAGCGACGAGTAGTCATCCTAAGAGTATGAGAAGCTCGACATGGCAGGCAACTCTTGTCAAAAGGGAGCGATACAGCAGTGATGATATTAGATGAAGATATTACGCCGGGAAAAATACGGAATACTGCTCTGGGGCTGCTTACGGGAAGAGAATTCTCTAGATTCGAGCTAGAGGCGAAGCTCAGAAAAAGCTATGACAATAACGAGTTAATTAATGTTGTTTTAGATAAATTGGTGAAAGATGGCCTTCAGTGTGATTACAGGTATTCAGGAGCGTTTGTCAGATCGCGGGTCGTCAGAGGCCATGGACCTGCAAGAATTCGCTTGGATATTGCGCAAAAAGGAATAGATGGCGCTCTACTTCTCAGAGTCTTCCAAGAAGAGGGGGTTAATTGGTTTGCATTGGCGAGAGATGTGGCGAAAAAAAAGTTTGGAAACAAAAGGGCTGTAGATAATAGAGAAATCTCCAAAAGAATGCGCTTTTTGCAGTACAGGGGATTTGACTTTGATCAAATAAAATATGCAATATCTTCATCTGCCGACCAATAATCAGAACAAAATTAACTCAAGATTCATCAAAAATTTGAACAAGTCTTCCCTCAATCCAGCTTGCACCTCTCAGATCCGATATAAAACCGCAGTGCCCACCGTTAGGATGCAGCTCAACAGTTAAGTTGTCTATTTGTGGAATTTTGCTTAGATCCGCAATAGGCAGGATAGGATCATTTTCGGCGCTAATAATATAAGCTGGGATTTCTAGGCCTTTTAACCTATCTCCGACTAACGCATAAGAGGAAAAATAGGCTTTGGCATCTTGAAAGGGTGTAAATTTTGGAACAAAAGTCTTATTTACATCATCCAGATTTTTAACTTGAGCCAGTTCAGAACCAAAGTTAAGTTCAGGGAAGTGACAAAGCTTTTTTGTTAGTGACCGTGTCCATCGTCGCAAGAAATACTTCTCATAAATGAAAAGACTCTTGTTCAACTCAATCATCGCAGAATTTGGATCGATTGGGGGACAGATGCCAACGGCAACTCTCAAACCCAATTCTTTTGCTCGATCGGCGGCTATCCTTAATGTAAAGTTAGCTCCAAGAGAGAAGCCCGCGAGATAGATGTATTTGAAGTTGTGCTGGCTGGTAAACGACTTTATTGCATCTCCAACTTCCTTTATTAAGGTAGAGTTGAAGACTTCCTTGTTTAAATGATGGCTTTCACCATGGTCGCGCAAGTTTAATCTCAAAACATTGTAGCCTGCCATTAGAAGAGTGTGTGCCGTAGTAACTTGGTAAGCAGATTGGCTTGATCCCTCCCACCCATGAATCAGAATAACGAGACTCTTATCACTCTTAGAGCTTGTCTTTATCGAAGAGATATCATATTCAGCTGTCAGTCTAACGCCATCGTTTGTTTTGATGATGATTTGTTTTGATTTAAGTTGTCTTGCGATTTTTTTCGCTCGAAATTTTCGAGGACCTACACTGTTCATAATACTCTGAACATGAGCATTCTTGAGATAGTGAGGCGGCATAAACTTGGGGATTTTTGTATTAGTCATTGATTTTTAAATTCAGCATACTGTGAGTTTTGCATGATAACTGCGGATTTAGATTGATTCCATTATCCAACATTAAATGGGATCAAAGTTTGAATTGGGTCACCTTTTTATCGTTTATCAAATTAAAGGAGAACCAAGAATTAACCTTTTACTGTGCTACCATTCATTTTCTAAAGAAGGAGGATTTTTGATGAGCAAAATTTTTTATTTTTTATTTGTCTGTAATCTTATTTTCGCAGGCTTTGGTGCCAGCTTGGCAGTCGGGGCATCTTCGGATCTAGCTAATCACGACTCCAACATAGATGGCGACAATCCCTCACAATTAGTTAGTAGCTCTACTACTCTAAATCCTAAGGATTGGGGTATTCGTAATGGATGTGTGTCACGATCTCGAATTCGACACATAAATTTTATTGATGATGAAAAAGCCATTATCGATATGATGGGTAAAAAGAAAATTCTACTGACAATGAGAAGAGAATGCCGAGGCATAAAGAGGGACGGCTATATCACATACGTCAAAGGTAATCAGTTATGCGCCAGATTTGATAGGTTCCAGGTAATTGATTCTGGACTTTCCTGCGCGGTTGGCTCCTTAGAGCCCTACATAGAGCCAATAGCTCCCGAGGATAGTTCTGATGAAAATGGAATTAGTGTTCAGAGTTAAAATGAATTTCGATCTTGCGGTCTAAAGTTTTGAGTTGGCTCATCTCAGTAATTGCGCTTGTGTCATGTTCTGTAGTGCTGGCCCTCAAGGCTGGAGATGAACTTATAATTCGAGATCAACTACAGCAAGGAAGTCTTGTTAAAGGAACTATCTGCCCAAAATGCCAAGTTGTTTATTTGGGAGAATCTTTGAGCACCACTGAGGATGGGACCTTTGTTTTTGGCTTGAGTAGGGATGCCCCGTCTGTTATCTACCTAACTTTAATTGACTCCCAGAATTATGAGATAAAGTATTCATTTCCTGTCAAGGCGAGAGTTTATAATACTCAGAGGATACAGGGTGTGCCTCAACGCACTGTAACTCCAAGCGAATCAGAATTAAATCGGATTAAGGAAGATGCTCGCATAGTTAGAAGTGCTAGAGAGCATATTAATGAGCGTACAGATTTTTTGTCAGGTTTCATAAAGCCCGTCAATGGTCGAATTACTGGTGTGTATGGAAGCCAAAGGATTTACAACGGGGTGCCAAAAAGTCCTCATTACGGGATAGATTATGCGTCTCCTAAGGGATCTATTGTTAGGGCGCCAGCTTCAGGATTAGTTACTTTGGCGCATGATGATCTATTCTATTCAGGAGGAACACTAATAATCGATCATGGATTTGGTCTAAGCTCTTCGTTTCTCCATTTAAGTTCGTTACTTGTTAGCCTTGGTGATGTGGTTAAGCAAGGGGATTCTATTGCTAAAGTGGGTTCCACTGGCCGGTCTACAGGCCCTCATCTTGATTGGCGAATGAATTGGCGAAATGTTCGCATTGACCCTCAGTTAGTTTTAGAGTCATTACCAGCAAAACCTTAAATTTTCTGCTTAAAGACTACCTAATTTTTGTTTAGTTCAGATGCTTCCGATAGCGATCAAACGCTATTTTTATTACAATTGGCGTTTTAGTTGATAGGCGTTAGTTGTGGATAAAGAATTACTAAGCATTTTGGTGTGTCCGGTTAGTAAGGCGGCTCTAAGTTATAACAAAGATACTGAGGAACTTATTTGCGAATCAAGCGGTTTGGCTTATCCTATTCTAGATGGGATACCTGTGATGCTTGAGTCTCGCGCAAGGGTTTTATCTGAGGATAAATCGGGATCAGATATCAATGAAAAAACCACCTGTAATGACTGAAGATGAGTTGATATATGTCTACTGAAACGAAGACAATTTTTACTAAGATTATTGAGCGCGAATTACCAGCGGAGTTCTTGCATGAAGATGAATTTTGCATTGTTATTAAGGATATCCATCCTCAGGCGTCTGTCCATTTGCTCGTCATACCCAGAAAACCCATAGCCCGCTTGGTTGATGCGAATGAGCACGACCATGAATTGTTAGGACATCTCATGCTAGTGGTGGGGAATATTGCGAAAGAAATGGGTGTGGGAGATGCATTTAGACTGGTGATCAATAATGGTGAGGGAGCAGGTCAAACAGTCCCTCATTTGCATTTTCATATTTTAGCTGAGCATTCTGAAACGCATAAATTTTCAGAGACTAACCTTTGAGAAGAGCTTTTAAAAAAGTAAACATTGAGGATAGAGAAATCCGATGTATAGGCGATAAAAACTAATGAAGAGTGCAGAAATAAGAGACGCTTTTTTGAACTATTTTGCTGATAAGCAACATGAGATAGTTCCGAGTAGTAGTCTTGTTCCGGGAAATGATCCAACCCTATTGTTTACAAATTCAGGAATGGTCCAGTTTAAGGATGTCTTCTTGGGAGATGATAAACGAGATCTCAGTCGTGCAGTGTCCTCTCAACGATGTGTTCGGGCAGGGGGGAAACATAATGACCTTGAGAATGTTGGATATACAGCACGGCATCATACATTCTTTGAGATGTTAGGTAATTTCAGTTTTGGAGATTACTTCAAACGTGAGGCCATCGCCTATGCATGGGAGTTTTTGACTGGAGTATTAGAGCTGCCGAAGGATAGACTCTGGGTGACTGTCCATATAAGTGATGACGAGGCCGCGAATATTTGGATTAATGAAATTGGTATTGATTCAAACAGACTGTCAAGACTAGATGAGGACAACTTTTGGCAAATGGGAGATACAGGTCCCTGTGGACCATGTACTGAGATCTTTTGGGATCACGGAGAGGAAATCCCCGGTGGTCCGCCAGGAAGTGAAAATGATGATCTAGATCGATATATAGAAATATGGAATCTTGTATTTATGCAGTTTGAGCGTGATTCCAGCGGAAAGATGACACCTCTGCCAAAGCCCTCCATCGATACTGGAATGGGACTAGAGCGAATTGCAGCAGTCATGCAGAGAGTCCATAGTAATTATGATATCGATATATTCCAATGTCTAATTAAGGAGGCTGCTAACCTAACTTCCTGTCAGGATTTGTCTGAAAATTCACTCAAGGTTATTGCCGATCATATTCGATCTTCAGCATTTTTGATTGTTGATGGAGTTGAGCCGTCTAACGAGGGAAGAGGTTATGTTCTAAGAAGAATTATTCGTAGAGCGCTCAGACATGGATACACTTTAGGTGTCAAAGATACATTCTTCCATAGGCTGATAGATGAACTTGTGGCTGTTATGGGAGAGGCGTACCCTGAATTACAAAAAAGTCAATCGCACCTAAAGAATGTTTTAGAGAAAGAGGAACTACAGTTTGCTAAGACATTGGACAAGGGAATGGCTGTCTTGGATTCCGCTCTTGATGAACTGCACGGTGAAAAGCTTCCGGGAGATTTGATTTTTCAGCTCTATGACACATTTGGATTTCCAACAGATCTGACAAACGATATTGCTCGAGAGAGAGGAATTAGTCTCGATATGCAAGGCTATGAAGAATGTATGGATGGTCAACGACAGAGAGCTCGGGCAGCGAGTCAATTTAACTCAAATTATACCGATGGTATAAGACTAGATGGCGCTACTGAATTTCTCGGCTATGACTCAATATGTTCGGATTCAAATGTCATGGCAATTTATGTTGATGGATCCTCAGTTTCCAAGGCGTCAAAAGGCACTCAGGTTGCAATAATATTAGATCGAACTGCATTCTATGCAGAGTCTGGTGGTCAGGTGGGCGATGTTGGAACTATAACTAGCGGATCATCCAGAATTGAAATCAATGATTGCAAAAAGGTAGGAAAACACAATGTTCATATTGGTGCTGTCACATCAGGAACTATTGGTATTGGCGACTCAGTTAATTGTTCAGTAGATCCTGTAAAGCGGCATGGGATTACTTTGAATCATTCAGCTACTCATCTGCTTCACGAAGCTCTCCGGCAAGTGTTAGGTAATCATGTGCATCAAAAGGGCTCGTTGGTAAATGAGGAGCGGTTGAGATTTGACTTTTCTCATGACTCGGCCGTTTCTCCTGCCGAAATTAGGCAAATAGAGCACATAGTTAACGCTGAGATTCTCAAAAACACAGAGGTCACAACGGAAGTAATGGATATGGAACAGGCTAAAGCTGTGGGGGCTATGGCTTTATTTGGAGAAAAGTATGGAGACAGAGTGAGAGTGGTCAGTATAGGTGGACAATTCTCTATCGAACTATGTGGTGGAACGCATGTTACTAGAACGGGAGATATTGGTCTTATCAAAGTCTCAGCGGAAACCAGTGTCGCATCAGGCATTCGTAGAATTGAAAGTGTGACTGGTATGCAAGCATTAGCGTTTTGTGATGAACAGCAAGATTCCATAGGAGAAATTGTATCAATAGTTAGAGGCAGTCGATCAGGACTGGCTGAAAAAGTAAATTCACTTGTCGATGAAAATCGTAGACTCCAAAAAGATATTGAACGACTTAAAGATAAACTGGCGGGCGCATCTGGGAAGGATATGATGTCAGGCGTCCAAGAAATCAATGGAGTTTCTGTTTTAGCTACTTTGGTTGAAGGGGCAGATGGAAAGAGTCTGAGGGGAATTGGCGATCAAATTCGTTCTAAAATGGAGTCCGGTATGTTTGTATTAGGTGCAATTGAAGGGTCAAAGGCATCCCTTCTAGCAGGTGTCACACAAAATCTAACCGATCAAATAAAAGCTGGAGATCTGCTTAAGCATGTGACTGACCAGACTGGGGGAAAGGGAGGCGGCCGACCAGACTTAGCTCAAGGTGCAACAAATGGAATTGCTGATGTACCTGCAGCTTTGGAGTCAATATATGACTGGGCCAAAGAGTCACTATCTTGAGAGAGTCTTACTTGCAATAGAGATTATCGTATTCGATATTTTTGGTTCTTGAAATTGATGGATGTATTAAATGAGTTTAATTGTTCAAAAATACGGCGGAACTTCGGTTGGTAGTGTTGAGAGAATCGAGGCAGTCGCTGACAAAATAGAGCAAATGTATAAGGATGGCCATCAGCTTATCGTGGTGGTATCAGCTATGAGCGGTGAAACCAATCGTTTGATTGGATTGGCGAATGATATCGATGCGATGGCTAATCCCCGAGAAATGGATGTGTTATTGAGCACTGGAGAGCAGGTTACAATAGCTTTGCTGTGTATCGCTCTTCATAAGAGGGGTATCGGTGCGAAATC
>TARA_B100001093_G_scaffold335868_1_pt1 | contig 10623 bp, 9 predicted proteins | sample TARA_B100001093 | Tara Oceans TARA_B100001093 (sample SAMEA2623116) | marine metagenome | biome: marine biome (ENVO:00000447); feature: surface water layer (ENVO:00002042); material: "saline water (ENVO:00002010), including plankton (ENVO:xxxxxxxx)" | depth 5 m
AAAGGCATGGTTGAATTGTTGCGAACCATTTGCGTTCATTCCGATGTGTTGTCCAAAGCCGTCAACGACCGAAGACCTCACCTGTTTGCTAACCAACTGTTGCAATTAGCGACCTCGTTCAACAGTTTCTATCGAGATTGTATGATCCTCAAGGATGGAGAACTCGATGTATTCAACCTTCAATTATCAGAAATTGCGAGAAGTCTGATGCGCACAAGCATGGAAGGATTAGGCATCGTGCCTATCGAACAAATGTGATCATTGGTCTCGACGATACCAGCCATCAGGCAATTCCATTGGATTGATTGGTCGAGCAATTTTAACTCGACGAACAATTTCCAACCGCATTGAATCCATACCGACAAATTCGGTTGCCGACATCGTAACTCGCCCCTTAGGGTCATACAACAGCGGCAGTTCAGGGTCGCCTTCAGCGCCGTCATCACGCCACGCCTGTTCCGCAGAATGAACCTCTTCCCAATGTTCTGGAAGCGGTTTTAACAGATCGGCTTTGGATGTAACAATCATCAAATCGGTGCCTGGGAGAAGGTTTTGAACGTCTTCAAGAAGATGCTGTTGCTCTTCAATACTGGTTCCACAATCTTCGCTTTCATCCATAAGGAAAAGCACCAATGAGCCAACATTTTCCAATGCTGCAATTGCCTGAAGTTCAATAGAATTACGCTTTTCCATAGGTCGGTCGAGAAGACCAGGAGTGTCAACCAACTGATATTGAAGACGGCGATGTTCAAAGTGTCCAACGTGTATTTGTTTGGTTGTGAACGGATAGTGGTTGACTTCCATATTACCGGAACTGAGTGCTGAGATAAACGCAGACTTGCCGACATTCGGAGCGCCACATACGACAATACACGGGAGTACTTGGTCAATTGTTGGAAGTCGCTTAAGCGTCTCACGGGCAGAACTTAACCATTCCAAAGATGGACCAACTCGACGCATGATGGAAGAGATTCGACCGTAGGCTTCCCTACGAGCATCGTGCATCAGATCTGTGCGCGCTGTTCGAACGATTTTCTTGCTGTTCTGACCAGCGATGTTGAGCACTTGTTTGCCGCCCCACTGAAGCATGGAAAGGTGGTGCCTATAATCATCACAACCAACACATGCATCAATCATCGAGATGTCAAATTGCGGTGATTGGTCCAGAGATGGCCACGTATTGACCGTATCTTGAAACGTCGTTGCGATGATATCAGCAGCCGTTTGAACCATCCTGTTCATCTGCTTTCGGACTCTGAAAATCCGATCTGAATCATCGACACGGTCGGCTGCCTTCTTGGCACGAGAGAAGGCTTTGTCGAGAATTTCTTCCTCAAGAAGAACTGTGGGGAGCTTTCGCCATGAGACTTTCATACACTACTCCCCATCCTTAGCCGGTCGCCCACCCTTGATGAAGACATCCGTTGAAGAAGGGGCCAATCTTTGTTTCATGAGTTTGAAGGAGCGAGGTTCAAGTAGCCTCGCCGCGTGAACGGTACATGGCGAGTAAGAAGAAGCAAGGAATTGAACTACCGGACTGGGCAGCATCGCTATGGGAAGGAATGGGGTCTCCAAAACTTTCAGAGTTCGTTGATGTCCACAATGGAGATTTACTAAAGCGCCGGCATGGCTTGCGCAGAGACGATTTGGTCGAAATTCTCTTGGATGCTCGTTCTATTGTATCTGACGAAGAAACGTGGCTCTGTGGCCGACTCCTATCGTCTGGAAAATCAAGCATTGAGTTGCTCACTGAAGATGGCCGAACTCACTTCATTGCTCGGGACATCATTGCTCGAATCGTGCTGGTTGCACATACCAGACCTGCATACATCGATGACAAGAAACTCCTTGCGTTTGAGCGAGCCGACATGAAGCGACGCTCGAAACTCCATGAGAAAGTAGAGAAGGAAAGCGAAGGCAGTGACGATGCTCACCTCTGGGGTTGAGAGGATGAAGACTCCCGAAGGTTGGGACATCGTCGACGGACGCCTCATGTCCGAATACAAGTTTGAGAACTTTGCAAGTGCGAAAGTCTTCATTGACCGTGTATCTGTTCTTTCTGAACAAGAAAATCACCATCCTGAACTGCATTTCGGATGGGGATACGTTATCATTGAATTGTTCACACATGATGTTGGAGCAGTTACTGAAGCGGATATCGCTCTTGCCGAGAAGATCTCTCTTTTGGAAAAGTGATCGAATGTCTGAAGTCCTCAACAACATGATTGAGCGCAGAACTGTCTATAAATTCCAATCTAAAGAAATTCCTGCCCACATTATCGAAGAGGCGCTTGAAGCTGCTCGCCATGCCCCATGTCACAAACATACCCACCCTTGGAAGTTCTACGTCCTCGGTCCCAATACGAGAAAAAAAGTTCTTCCGGCAGTGGAGAGGTTGGCAAGGAAAAAAGCGAACAAGCCCGATGTTGATGAATCCATACTTGAACGGGCACGAACAAAAATACTCTCACCTCCTGCTCTCATTGCCGTCACATCATTACGAAACTCGGAAGATGCCTTCCGTGAAGAAGAAGACTATGCTGCATCGGTCTGTGCATTACACAATGCTGTTTTGGCACTTTGGAATCATGACATCGGATGCCAATGGAGTACGGGTGGTTTGACCAGAGACGGCGAATTTTACGCCGCATTAGATATCGATTCAACAGAAGAGCGAATCATTGGATTGCTGAAGGCAGGATATCCTGAATCGATTCCATCGGTTAAGAAAAAAGCCATCGATGAGATGCGATTTTACCTCGAGTGAACATCACAGTTTCACTGGACGAGTTGCACCGCATGCTTGGCATTTCAGTAACGTTGTTCGGTCGTGTTTGATGAAGTGTGTATCCGGCGCTCCGCATTGAGTGCACTTGATGTAGGCATTGACGTAATTGACAATCGTCTTCTTGATTCTTTTTGGAGGAATACGTCCCTTAAATCGGGCACGAGGTCCGTCACGAGAACCTGATGTTCCAAGTTCATTCAAGATGTATTGATACACGTGATTATCGTCTCTGTCCATCATTGAAACAACTTCGTTGAAGTTGCGAAAAATCGTGTTTTGACCTTCGATAAGAATCTGCGGTTCTGGAAGTCGCCATCGGGATCGAGAAGAGATTTCTTCAGGAATATTTTCCCGTGCTCTGTCGAGCAAGGACTCATAATCAAAGTCGCTCATAGACGATGGCCTGTGTCGCTCTTTCTTGAAGCCTTTGGAGACTCTGCATGTTAGGGGCTTGAGATAGTGAATATGCAAAGGGTTGATGAGTTAGTGACTCTACCCCCGAATGAGTACAATGGCATCGAGTATTGAAGAAATGCGAGCACAAGCATTTGGATTGCGTAAAGAAGGATTGAATTCTCAGCAAATTGCCGATGAGTTATCCCTTTCCCAAGACACCATTTCTTGGCTCTTAACAGAAGGTGAAACTGGCGAGAGGCCTTCTGATGTCCTCATTGGTTGGAGAAGCATCGGTGTCCGCCCAGAACGAATCGCAGCAATTGGCACCATTATGGCTGATATTGCAGATGAAGAACTCGGTGCTCAAGATATTGATACCATTGTTGGAATCTCGATTAACGGAATCACTTTCGCCCACGAGGTTGCTCGCTGCTTAGGTTCTGAAGTCACCATTTATCGAAACGTCGAAGGCGATGATGGCCAAGGTGTTTTGTCAAGTAAATACGGTCAAGTTTCAGGAAAGAAAGTCGTCATCATCGACGATGTATTGTCTTCAGGAACGACGATGGGGAAAACAATTGGAGCCATTCGTGCAGCAGGAGGAGAAGTCGGTCTTGCCATAGTTTTGGTCAACAAAACCGATCGTAACGAAATCGACGGTGTCCCACTTCGTGGTATCATTCGAGCTGTTCCTGTTTGAGGTGGATACATGCACTGGGCAGATGTTGCAGCACAAGCGCTCGCTCACAAGGGCGATACGCATGTTGTCTCAACCGGCATCACACCTAGTGGAGAATTTCACATTGGACATCTGCGTGAGATTCTCACGGGTGACATGATTGCCAGAGCATCCCGAAACGCCGGATTGAACGTTGATTTTGTATTTATTATTGACAGTGCAGACCCATTGCGGAAGGTGTATGAGTTCCTCGGCCCTGAATACGAACAATTTGTTGGAAATCAATTGGGTGCAATTCCGGCCCCAAAGGAAGATGGAAACCCTGACTGGGAGCGATTTAACAATGAAGGCTGGACGTATGCAAACCATTTCCTTGAACCGTTTCTCAAGGCACTTGAAGAGATTGGAGTTCGCCCTCGACTGATTGACAACCTTGAATCCTATAGAAGCGGTCGCTTCACTGAACTTTCAAAGATTGCTTGTGACAAAGCGGATGAAATTCGAGAGACGATTGAACGCGTCTCTGGTCGAGAATTACCAGCAGATTGGTTTCCTTGGAGTCCATTGAACTCTCGTGGAGGCTTGGATAAAGTTCGAGTCACTGGTTACGAATATCCACTTGTCCATTGGGAAGATGAATACGGTGAATCGGGCTCTTCAGACCTTACCAAGGGTGAAGGAAAATTGCCCTGGCGCATTGATTGGCCTGCCAAATGGGGATGGGTTGGCGTCACCTGTGAAGCGTTTGGAAAAGACCACGGCGCTGCTGGCGGCTCATATTCAACCGGTCGAGAAATCGTCCAGATCCTTGGTCATGAACCTCCTCATCCACTTGTTTATGAATGGATTAGTCTCAAAGGAAAAGGTGCTATGTCCTCCTCTTCAGGTAATACAATTGGTCCAATTGAAGCTCTTGAACTTGTACCACCTCAAATCCTACGCCTTCTAATAGCCAAATCAAAACCGAATAAAGCGATTGATTTTGATACTGGAATGGGGCTTGTCACCTTAGCAGATGAATTTGAACGCCTCTCGTCACGTAATTTTGAGCAGGAATTGGCTCAAGACGATCTCTCTCGACGACAAAAAGTGCAAATTGAAGATGCTGCCGGAGCAATGCGAATGGCTGCAGTGGTTTCTGGTCAAGACATTCAAGCAACTGCTGTAACCTTCCGACACCTTGCTCTGTTGGCTCAAACCAAAAAGAACGATGCGGATGTGTGGGCCAGTTTACAAGCCTCTGGAGCGATTACAGAGACAACATCTCAATTGCAAGACCGACTTGACCGAATGCGCCATTGGATTCAATCCTCCCACTTCCCTGAAGAGATGCGAATCAATATCTTGGAGCAACCAAATGCAAAGATGCTGAATGAACTCAACGAAGTCGAACGTCGTATTCTCAAAGAATTAGTTGAATCACTGAGTGCATGCGAATGGAGTAGTGATGAAATCGGTGCAAGTATTCCACAATCTGCAAAGAATCTGGATGAGTCACCTCGAAGTGCTTTCAAAGTAGCCTATGCCGCTTTAATGGGCGTAGAAAGAGGCCCACGATTGGCACCAATCCTTGCCGAGATGGACAAAGAAGAGATTCTCTCACTGCTCAAAGCCTGTGTCCAACTCCTTGAGTGACGGTTTGTTCACATATTCGGTTGATTCGACCTTTTTTAGGTACTTATGACCGTCACACTTGAAAAGTAGTCGGTAACCATTGGCAAACATGGCGGGGGTTTACTGTCCAACTTGTGAAGCAGGTGTGGAAGCCGCTGCCAAGTTCTGTCTCTCTTGCGGCCATGATTTGACGATCAATGGCCCAATTACGGCTACTGGCCACGACTTAAATCAGTTAAAAGAGGTCATTCGAGTTCGTGACGACCTCTCAATGGCTGAGAAATTCGATATGATTGCTAAGATTGAGGACGGTGCAAATCCAATTGTTTTGGGAATCGCTGCACCTGCTGAAGGTGAAGATGTTGACCTGTCTGATGCATTTGCAATGGAAGTCAATGATACGTCTGCAAGTTCTATCTTTTCGAACCACGAATGGGGCAATTCACCTGCAGCCAACGCAGCCGTTCGCGCAGTTGTTCGAGGTACAAATGGTTGGGATTTGATTCAATCTGGAAAATTAGACCTCAAAGAAGGACTCTTCCGTGAAGCGATGGACAACGGTATGGAAGCATCAACGCACATTCACGATGTTGCGAGTGGAGAGCATGAAGGAATTGACCCTGAATCAATGCGTGCAATCCCTGTCCTCAAACCACCCAAGCGAAGTTTCTGCCCGAAGTGTGGTTCAGATATTCACGCCAATACCATGCTCCAATGGAGAAAGTGGCGTGACTCCTCAAGTGAAGTTGTCTCAATGCAACTTGAAGCCTCGATGGAAACCTCGCTCATTCAGGTCGCTGCCCACTACATCAACGTCATGCAAGCCATGCAAGATGAACGTGATGACGCTCTTAACAAACTCGCAAATGGCGATCCCGCTGCAATCGAAGATAAACTCCGTTCCAAACTTGAAAAGAGCATTCGCAGTGAAATCGAAAAAGAAGTCCGTGCTGAACTTGAAGAGGAATTCAAAGGACGTTCTGCTGCAAGCACTCCCAAGAAAGCAAAAGCCGAATCTGGAAAATCCAAGGGCTCATCTTCATCGACGAAGGCCGCTGCTAACAAAGCAGCATCCGGCACTCAAAAGAAAAAATCAAGTGGGATGTTTGGCGCAAAGAAAGTCGTCAAGAAATACGATGGAGAGGCTGGAGGAAAAGCAGACTGGTTCCTCAAAGAAGCACTTGACACCGTTTACGACCCTCATGGCACCGGCAAACAAATCAAGCCTGCAACCATTTTGGCACGCTCTTCAGCAGGCAACGTTCGAGTTCGAGATGTTGTGCGAATCTTTGATGTTGAAGGCGAAGAAGGCATCAGTGAATTGGCATGGACTAGCCCATTGACCAAATATATCATTGAAGCATATTCTGCTTGTTGATCAGTAATGCACTGTTAGCCTTCGAGGTTCCAGTGAACCACTCAAACGAGCTTTACTTGCAGCGACTTCCATTTTCGCACCTCGTAACGTGGTCACGAAAGGAATGTTCATTTCAACTGCCAACCTTCTCATCATATTTCCATCTCGAACTGCCCCGCCTGAAACGGTTGGAACGTTGACGATGAACGAAACTTCACCTTGACGCATCAGGTCTAATGCATCTGGATGATTCTTCTCAGCAATACGATACGCAACCGTAACAGGAACTCCAGCCTCCCGCAGAACATCGCATGTTCCTGGTGTCGCATAAAGGGTGAAACCGAGTTCGGCGAGGTCTTGCGCGATGGGTATGAGGGCTTGCTTGTCTTCATTTCGCACAGTCAAATAAGCACCACCTGAAGTTGCCACGGGTACTTCAGTTGCAAGTCGAGCTTTGAGATATGCGCGGTCGGCAGAAACATCCGAGCCATAGACTTCGCCGGTTGATTTCATCTCCGGCCCTGGAGCAGGGTCAAGTCCGCGTAGTTTGATGAATGGGAATACCGGAGCCTTGACGCATACTTGACCGGACGTTCGGCGAGGTATCTCTTGCTCTGAAAGTGGGATTCCAATGGTGATGTTCGCAGCAATTCGTGCCATTGGAAGTCCTGTTGCCTTTGCGACAAAGGGTACTGTTCGTGACGATCGAGGATTGACTTCAAGCACATACAAATCGTCACCTTGAAGTGCAAATTGAATGTTATAACATCCCTTAATCTTGAGGCCCAGACCGATGATTTTAGTCTGCTCAGCAATCTTTTCAAGCATGGCCTCAGAAATGTTCTGTGCTGGAATGAAACAAGTCGAATCTCCTGAGTGAATCCCTGCCTCCTCCAGATGTTCCATAATCGCACCGACCAAAACCTCCTCTCCGTCGCATGCTGCATCAACATCAATTTCGGTAGCATGTCCGAGATAATCATCGATGAGAAGTGGCTTATCTGGCGCCAAGTATGCCTCTTTGAGGTATGCTTCCAGTTGTTGTTCATTCGAGAGAATCTCCATGCCTCTTCCACCCAAAACATACGAAGGTCGAATCAAAACTGGGAAGCCAATATCCATCGCCGCTTTGCGTACATCTTCTGCACTGGTGCCGGTGGTCCCATTTGGCATACGCAATCCAGCACGCTTTGCAAACGCTTCAAACCGTTCTCTGTCGCTTGCTTCATCAACCGCATCGCAAGAGGTCCCTCGTATCGAAAGGTCAAGGCCAAGGTGTTCCAATAGCGGAAGCCTTTCTTCTAAAGGCAAAGCCAAGTTGATTGCAGTTTGTCCTCCAAATTGCAGTAGAATCCCATGCGCTTGTTCACGAAGAAGAATCTCCGTGACATACTCAAGGGTCAACGGATCGAAATACAATCGGTCGGATGTATCAAAGTCGGTTGACACGGTTTCTGGATTGTTGTTAATGATAATCGCATCCTTACCAGCATCTCGAATAGCCTTGACAGCATGGACGCATCCGTAGTCGAATTCGATACCTTGGCCAATTCGAATCGGACCACTTCCAACAGTAACCAAACGTTCTTTGGTTCGTGATTCAAGGTCGGGTAGAATGTCGATTCCCTTGGCATCATCCATCTCGTATGTCGAGTAATAATATGGCGTTTTAGCAGCAAATTCTGCTGCACAAGAATCGACCATTCGGAAACGTGGATGAAGGCCAAGTGCGTGACGACGGCGCATGACAGCATCTTCATCACGACCTGATGCTAACGAGCGAGGTCCGGTAGGAGGGAAGGCCGATAGTGCATCAGCAATGTGAGCATCAGAGAAACCGTGACTCTTCCATGAACGAAGTTGCTCTCGGTTTAATTCAGTTGGAAGAGCTGATGTCGAAGTGATTTCTTTTTCCATTTGTGCAATGTTCTCAAAGCGATACAGGAACCACCGAGTGATACGGGTGATTTCGTGGACCTTTTCAACGCTCCAACCTCGCCTGAACGCTTCGATTAAGGCACCCATTCGACGGTCAGTGGCAACTCGACACCATTCGACCAGTGTAGAATCTGGTAAAGCGGTTAACGCACGTTCTGCCATTCCTTCACCTTCGGATTCATCGGCACGAGTGAGCGGGCGAGGGTGAGCACAACCCTGCTCAAGTGAAGCCCATGCTTTGAGGAATGCTTCCTCGAAGTTTCTTCCAATTGCCATCACTTCTCCAGTGGATTTCATTGAGGTGCCAAGTGTTCGGTCTGCAGTACGGAATTTGTCGAAGGGCCAGCGAGGGATTTTGACAACACAGTAATCCAGCGTAGGCTCAAAAGCGGCTGTTGTACCTTCTCCTGTGATTGGGTTTGGTAGTTCATCAAGGGTATAGCCAACTGCAATTTTAGCCGCCATTCGAGCGATAGGATAGCCAGTCGCCTTGCTTGCAAGCGCCGAGGAGCGAGATACACGTGGATTGACTTCAATCACCCGTATCTCGCCAGTTGATTGGTTGAAAGCGAATTGTACATTACATCCACCTTTGATGTTCAGTTCACGAATCAAAGCGAGCGCTTGGTCACGCAAGATTTGGTGGTCGGCATCAGAGAAGGACTGCAAAGGAGCAACAACGGTTGATTCACCGGTGTGAACGCCCATCGGGTCAATATTTTCCATCGTACACACGATGGTTGCATTATCTGCACCGTCCCGCATAACTTCGTACTCCAATTCTTGCCAACCAAGAATGGATTCTTCGATCAAGACTTGGTTGATACGAGAATTACGCAATCCAAGTGCTGCGATTTCCACCAATTGACCCATGTCCCAAGCGGTACCGCCACCAAGACCTCCGAGGGTGAATGCAGGGCGGATGAGAATCGGCCAAGAGCCAATCGTATTTGCCGCTGCAATCACTTCATCCATGGAGTTGCATGCAAGTGCGTTGGATATTGGAAGGTTGATTGAATTACAAACTTGATTGAACAATTCTCTATCTTCTGCTTTGTCAATAGCATCTAAATCAGAGCCAATCAATTCCACTCCAATACGTTCTAAGGAACCGTCATGAGCTAATTCACTGGCAATATTGAGGGCGGTCTGACCACCCATACCAGCAAGCAGTGCACAGGGTTTCTCAATTTCCAAAATCCGACGAACAGTATCTGGAAGCAAGGGTTCGATGTAGACCTTGTCGGCCATCTCTGGGTCGTTTTGAATTGTCGCAGGGTTCGAGTTGACCAAGATGACTTCGTAACCATCTTCCCTCAATGCTCGTACCGCTTGGCTTCCTGAAAAGTCAAATTCTGCTGCCTGCCCGATTTTAATTGGACCACTGCCAAGAACCAGAATGGTCTTGAGATCGTCTCTACGAGGCATCAATTCCGCCCTCCTAATGCCTCATCAACAATTCCACGGAATTGCTTGAATAAAGGTGCTGCGTCGTGTGGGCCTGGGCACGCTTCAGGATGAAATTGAACGGTGAACGAGGGATGGCCAACAAGATCAAGACCCTCAACAGTTCGATCGTTTGCATTGACAAATCGAACGACTACTTCGGCACCGTGTTGATTGACGCCGGGCGGTGAACATGCTCCGCTTGGGTGAGCTGCGAGCATACCTGCATCAGGGTCTGCTACTGCAAAACCGTGATTTTGGCTGGTAATCGAGACAAGTCCGGTTTTCAAATCGACAACCGGTTGATTGGCGCCTCGGTGACCATAACGCATTTTGTAGGTCTGTAAACCGGATGCTAATCCCATCAATTGGTGGCCTAAACAGATGCCCATGACGGGTAATTTT
>TARA_B100001093_G_scaffold520379_1_pt1 | contig 10617 bp, 9 predicted proteins | sample TARA_B100001093 | Tara Oceans TARA_B100001093 (sample SAMEA2623116) | marine metagenome | biome: marine biome (ENVO:00000447); feature: surface water layer (ENVO:00002042); material: "saline water (ENVO:00002010), including plankton (ENVO:xxxxxxxx)" | depth 5 m
ATGAAGAATTGAATTCAACAATAACTGAAATGGAAGTTATGATGTCATATGCCAATGATACTATTTCATCAATGACTGATATGGTTGATGGTATGACGCTTATGATTGCAGAAATGAATATAAGAATAAGTGATTTAGAGTATGAAAATGACTCACTTAATAATTTACTTTTGGCTTCTCAAGATGAATTAGCCCAGTCTAACTCTACAGTAGATTCATTAATGGTTACAATTGATGTTATGGCTTTAGATTATGAAAATATGTCATCGGTTAATGATTCATTATCTAATCCGATTTCTATCGATCTCTTATCTGGTTGGAATATTATTGGTTATACGCTTCAAAATGCTCAAGATGCAGTAGCTACATTCGATGGTATAGTTGATGTTTTATCTGTTGTTAAAAATAATGCTGGTGAAGTGTACTGGCCAGAGTTCGGATTCAATGGTATTGGTGATTTGATTCCTGGACAAGGTTATCAAGTTTTAATGGATGATTATTATGAAGGGTTTGTTTTTGAAAACCTAAATGGTTTAAGAGTAGAACTTTCTCCAACTATTCCACAATGGGCAATTGATATGGAAGTTTACATGCATCCAAATGATATTAAAACTCTAGTTCGAGTAGTAAATAATCTTGGTCAAGAAGTTAATCCAGATGATGAATTTAAAGGTGCGATTCTTTATTATTTATTCAATGATGGTAGTGTTGAGAAATTTGTGAAATAAGATTTAAATAAACTCAAAAAAAATGCCGGCAATTGCCGGCATTTTTTATTCTTCAAAGAAACTATTATTAGTGAAGTTGTTGTCTGTTAAAGATTTTAAAAACCTTATAAGGTTATCTTTTTCGTCATCAGTTATATTAAATCCAGTAATCAATTCACTTTTATTAAAATGATTCTTTCCCCCACTAGCATAATGCTCTATAACTTCTTCTAGTTTCGATATTGATCCATTATGCATATATGGTGCTGTTATTTCAATATTTCTAAGTGAAGGAACTTTAAATTTACCGATATCTTCTTGAAGATTAGTTAGACGATACTTTCCTGAATCTTCATAAACTTCATATAATCCATTATTTTCAATGGTCTGATTTGTAAAAAGAAAAGTACCATGGCAGGACGAACAAGCTAGCTCATCGCTAAAAAATAATTCTTTTCCATTTTCTTCTTTTTCATCTAATAGATTACGATCATAATCTGAATCACCACTCAGCATTGTACGTTGGAATGAAGAAAGTGCTCTGGTAATAACAAATGCATCAGGAATTCGGTTATATGCTCTTGTACTCGCATTTATATATGTAGAATCAAGGTTAAGTTTTTCCGCTATAGAAAGAATATTAAAATCCATTTCATTGTGATCTTGAATGGGAACCAGAACTTGCATTTCTAGTGTGGGGACACCACTTTCTCTCATCAATGCGTCTTGATAAGCCATATTAGCTAAGCTCATAGAATTTCTAAATCCCAACCGACCTTCAACACCTGCTGAAATTGTTACATTATCTGAAAACGCAAATTCTTGTTTGTGACACGATGCGCAAGAAATGGTTCCATCTTTAGATAAAATTGGGTCGTAAAAGAGCCGTTTGCCTAATTCTATTCTTTCATAAGTTAATTGATTTTCTTCAGGAATTATTGGATCTGGAAATCCTTGTGGTATAACTAATTGATATATTTCATTTTGGTTTGCTCTTTCTTTTCCGCACGAAATAAACAATAGGGTAAAAAATATGAAGAGCCATTTATTCATACAGACAAAAACTATCTGATTAGTTTTTAAGCAATTTTATGTTCTCAGTACCAGATTTACTATGAATAGATAGTATGTAAATACCATTTAGTAGATTCTCAGTATTGATTTGCTGTTGACCTTTATCTAGTTTATACTCGTCTATTAATTTGCCAATTGAATTATAAACTTTAACAATTGAATTTTCATTTAAATTAAGTTGAATTGTATTTGAAAAAGGATTAGGAAAAACATTTTTAGAAACGTAATTTTCATTTATGTTTAAGTTTTCAGGAACTGTAAAAACATTATTTTGAGAAAAGTTGTCCATTAATAGACCATTTTCTTCGTGAATTCCATGATAAACACCACCTTCATCTGTGCCTATATTTTCAATTAGTCTATCATAATTAGCATTAATAAATATTGTAGCATTATTCTCATTTTCAATAATACCGACACATGTTATTGTATCAGTATAATATCTATCATCTACTGGATGATATTGAAAAAGAGTTTCCATTACAGAATCCTGATTTTTATCAATCATACCTTCAAGTGCAGCAAATCTGTATCCAGCAGCCCAACCCCAGTGCATACTCGGAAACTGAGGTGCTAATGGATGACTAGAATCTTGTAAAGAAGGATCAGCATAATTTAGATTATATTCAACACCTATGTTAAAATTCAATGAGATTAAATCATCGTCAAGTAGTTCAATTTCACCGATATTATAATTATTTTTATTAGCATTAACCAATATATATTTATCAATCAAATCAGTAGCTATATTTTGATTAGAAATAAGACTATTCAAATGAATGTAATATTCAATTCTGTCAAATCGAATTGGTATATTATTGCCTACAATGTAGGTACTGTCAAAATTTAATACTTCACCATCATATAAATGATTTATCTCCACTACAATTTCTTTATTTTGTCCTTTGATTATGAAATTGAATAATATAACAAATGTTAGTAATAAATTTTTTTTCATTTTTGAAGTTTCTTGTTAAAAAAAAATAAACACGGAATTGCTAATATACAAACAGTTGAAGCCATTATCAAGAATGCACTACTTAATCCATATTTGTCAGCTATCAAACCAATAAATGGTGCAATAATTGCAAAACATATTCTGATGATAAAACTACGAATACTCATCACGGTTGCTCTTACAGTTGATTCTGTATGATGATTAATGTAATTTCTAAGTAGGGGAGTAGCATATCCTCTATTTGCATAGAAAATAAAAAGGATAAATAGGCCGAAATAATTCATATTATTAGCGATAAAGACATAGCCTAAAACACAAACAATTCCAACTATAAATAAGCTCTTTAATTCGGTAAGTTGTGTTTTAATTTTATGAGCAAAGAAAGCAATAATACCAACCATGATATTTAGAAGAGCCCATATGATGCCATAACTTTTCATATTTATTCCTATTTCCTTCAGAAAAGGTTGGGCAAGCCATGCCATCATCAATGTACCTAATCCTATTACAGATGAATAAATAATGTATGTTCTCAAAATTTTTGATTCTACTAAAGAAAATTTCACCACATTTTTGATCGATTTCCATGAGCTTTTTAATCTTTCGGTATTCACTTTAGGTTCTACTAGAGAAATGGCAAAAGGTATGGTCATTAATGCTATTAAAACTTGTGCATATGCAGGGTAACGAAATGATATGGAGGCTAAAAATCCACCTAGAATTCCAGCTGCTGCTTCTGAAAAATTTCCAATAGAAATACTGCGTCCTTCATATTTTAGAAATTTATCTTCAGCTTTTGCCTCTATCAGACTATCGTACATTAATGCAGTATCTGCTCCAGAAATAAAACTATTTCCAAAACCTAATAGTATTTCGGCTATTAGAAACCACCAAAAATTGTAAGAAATAGAAAAAATGCTAAATCCTATAAAAGCTAATATACATCCTAAAATAAGTGTTTTTTTTCTTCCAATAATATCTGCAGCATAGCCAGAGGGTATTTCCATTAAACTTAAGGATAAGGAGTAACAAGCTTGTAGAGTCATTATTTGCTGTAGATTCAGACCATTGTCTTGAAAAAATAAAACAATAATGGGCATGATAATCATGAACCATAGCGCTCCTTTAATTACAAAGAGTTTCCAAATATTTGAATGGGGTAGTCTAATCATTTTCTAGGGTGGTGCTGGATGATTTCTTGTCTAACAAAATCTCTATCTATATGCATGTAGATTTCTGTTGTACTTATGCTTTCATGGCCTAACATGGTTTGAATTGCTCTTAAATCTGCTCCTCCTTGTAATAAGTGTGAGGCAAATGAATGTCTAAAGGTATGTGGACTTATATTTTTTTTAATCCCTGCTTTTTCAGTATGTTTTTTTACAATGGTGAAAATCATCATTCGAGTTAATTGTTTACCTCTATTGTTTAAAAAAACAAAGTCTTCATGACCAGTTTCAATATCTTGATGTGAGCGAATTAAACGTATGTAATTTTTTAAATATTTAATCAGAATATTGTTTAATGGTACAGCTCTTTCTTTATTCCCCTTTCCAGTAACAATTAAAAAGCCATCCTCCAGAAAGAGTTTCGAACATTTTAGATTGATGAGTTCAGAAACCCTTAATCCACATGAGTACAATGTTTCTAATATTGTTCTATTTCTTTGACCATGAGGGTTTGATAAATCAACAGAGTTAATTATGTCGTTGATTTCATCTGGACTTAATGTATCTGGTAATTTTCGTTCTATTCTAGGCCGGTCAATTTTATTACAAGGGTTTGCATCTATTACATTTTCTATACTTAAATAATGATAAAATGATTTAATGCCTGAAAGTATTCGGGCTTGTGATTTACTACTCGAGTTACATTCATGAAGATGTATGATAAATTCTCTAAGAATTGTAATTGAAACTTTAGTACAGTCTATGATTTCTTTATTCTCTGTACAGAAAGATGATAATTTCTTGACGTCACGAAGATATGCTTCAACAGAATTGTTTGACAGAGCCTTTTCAAGCACTAGGTAATTGCGATATTCTTTTAAAGCTCTTTTCCAGTTCATTTCTTATCTTAGCACAACCAATAACAAATATATGAAAGTGATCATCATCAATGGCCCTAACCTAAATCTTTTAGGTAAAAGAGAGCCTTCGATATACGGTAATGAGTCTTTTGAAGCGTATTTATCAATTCTTAGGTCTGAATTTTCAGATATATCTATAGATTATTATCAGAGTAATGTTGAAGGAGAGATTATTGATAAAATTCATGAAGTTGGCTTTTCATTTGATTATATTTTAATCAACGCTGGCGGCTATACGCATACTTCAGTTGCAATTTCAGATGCTATTGCTTCAGTTAAAATACCTTGTATAGAGATTCATATTTCTCAACCTTCTGCTCGAGAAGAGTACAGACATACGTCATTAATTGCTGGTAAGTGTATGGGAAGTATTAGTGGTTTTGGATTGGAATCCTATCGATTAGGGTTGGCGTCTCTTAGCTCATAAAAGGTTATATTTATTTCTATTAAACTTATTTACTCATTACCAATATATTTCTATGAATTCTAGAGAAGATAAATTAAATGCTTTTGGAAGACTACTTGATGTTATGGATGAACTGAGAGAAAAGTGTCCATGGGATAAAAAACAGACCATGGAAAGCTTGCGTCATTTAACCATTGAGGAAACGTATGAGCTTTGTGATGCTATACTGGATGATAACATGGATGAAGTCAAAAAAGAGTTAGGTGATCTTATGTTACATATGGTCTTTTATGCTCAAATTGGTTCTGAGCGAAAGTCATTCGATATCGCTGATGTACTCAATGGAATTTGCGATAAGTTGATTTTTCGCCACCCTCATATATATGGTGATGTTGAAGTTCAGAATGAAGAAGAGGTAAAACAAAATTGGGAAAAATTAAAGTTGAAAGAAAAGGGAGATGTTACTTCAGTATTAGAAGGTGTCCCAAATGCGTTGCCTGCATTAGTAAAAGCGACTCGAATACAAGATAAAGTTAGAGGCGTTGGTTTTGATTGGCCTAATAAAAAGATGGTTTGGTCAAAAGTTTTGGAAGAATTAGAGGAGTTTGAGGCAGAAGTTGAACGTCATAATATTCAAGAGATGCAATCTGAATATGGAGATGTGTTATTTTCATTAGTAAATTATGCCCGTCATTTAAATATTAATCCTGAAGATGCTTTAGAGCGAACAAATAAAAAGTTTAAGGTACGTTTTCAAGCCATGGAACATTTAATATTGTCAGACAAAAAGCGTTTAACAGAAATGACATTAGATGAAATGGATGTGTATTGGGAAATTTCGAAAAAACAAATGAATGGCTAAGTTTATTCGTGTCTTAGTGCCTCTATAGGGTCTAGTCTTGAAGCTTTTATTGCAGGATAAATTCCTGATATAAGACCAACAAATAAACATAATAGTATACCTACTCCTAGCCATACCCAGGGTATTACGAAAGCTGAGTCTATAAGTATTGAAGTAATATTTCCGATTAAGATGCCTAATATGATTCCAACAACACCTCCTATTTGACATATAACAATAGCTTCCATTAAAAATTGTTGTCTTACAGTCTTTGAAGTTGCACCAATAGCTTTACGTGTGCCAATTTCTTTTGTTCTTTCTGTAACACTTACGAGCATGATATTCATTAAAGCAATTGCAGCTCCTAATAGCGTTATAAAGCCAATAAGTGTTGCAGCACTTGTTACATATTTTAAATTATCCATTAAAGAGCCTGCAAGACTATCACTCTTAGTAATGTTGAAATTATCTTTTTCTTTAGGATTCAATCTTCTTATACTTCTAAAAATACCTGAAGCAGCGCCTATTGTAGCATCAATTTCATAATTGTTATTTGACATAATGCTAATTGCCACAGAAGGATTAAAAGATAAATTATTTCTTAAATAACTTATGGGTACCATACAACTTTTGTCGCCACTCATTCCCATACTAGATCCTTTTTCTGCAAGAACACCAACAATGGTAACTCGCTTATTGTTAACAGAAATGACTTTGCCAATTGCTTTTGGTGATGCATTGAATAATTGTTTGAATATATCTTGACCTATAAGTATAACATTGCTATTTAAATTTAAGTCATGTTGATTTATATTTCTTCCGTATTCAATTTCATAGCCAGAAACCTTTAAATAATTCTCATCAATTCCTAGAATACTGATATTTGGGTTTGTTTCTTTAGAGAGGTAGTTAACCGTTGCAGTACCTGTAGCACGATAAGATATAGATGTGGTTGAAGGGAAATCAAATCTATTTTTAAATTCTATTGCCTCATTGTATTTTATTTTTGGGTTGTCTTTTACTCTGTTGTCACGAGAGCGTGTTCTTCTCCCTGCATCTTGAATTGTAAAAGTATTTGCGCCCATTATGGAGAAGTTATCATTTAATGCATAATCAATAGAGTCTATGGCTGTTAATATTCCAACAAGAGCACTTATACCTATAGCAATGATTGACACTGTAATACAAGTTCTTAATAAGTGCCCTTTGATAGAATTAAGAGCTATTTTAATGTTTTCTATAAAAGTTGAATTCATTTAGATTCCATTTAAAAGAGATAACATTACCATTTTTTATTTCGTCTTCGACTATTAAATTTATTGTTACTTTGGTTTTTGGATTCTCCAAAAGTCCTAATTTCATTGTTATTATTAGAATTATTTTTTTTTCGTTCTCTTTTATCTTTCGATCGGTTTGCCTTATTATCAGAGTCTTTAGTTCTTTTTATAGGCTTGTTGAAGTTTCTGAGTCCTCTTGTTGGCTTTTTATTTGTTGGCATTTCTTCTACTTCATCAGCAAAAGGATGTTTAGTAACAATAGGTATTTTTTGATCGATTAGTTTTTGAATGTCTTTTAGGTAAGCTCTTTCTTCGATATTACAGAATGAAATTGCCAAGCCCGATTTTTTTGCTCTACCTGTTCTTCCAATTCTATGAACATATGTTTCAGGGATATTAGGTAAGTCGTAATTAATAACCAATTCCAATTCGTCTACATCAATACCTCTTGCTGCAATATCTGTAGCAATTAATACTCTAGTATCTCGATTTTTAAAATTCTCTAATGCTCTTTGACGTGCACCTTGAGATTTATTTCCATGAATTGCTTCTGCTTTAATTTGAACTTTTCCGAGTTGTTTTACAATTTTATTTGCACCATGTTTTGTTCGAGAAAAAACCAATACAGAGTCAATATCATTTTCTTGTATGATGTGCGTGAGTAATTTTGTTTTACTTTTCTTGCTTACATAATAAAGTGCTTGTTCTACTTTTTCGGCTGTAGCTTGTTTAGGTTTGATGGTAACCTTTTCAGGATTCCCTAGAATAGAATGTGATAGTTTTACTATAGATTGTGGCATAGTTGCAGAAAAGAACAGTGATTGTCTTTTGTCTGGTAAAGCAGCTATAATTTTACGAATATCATGAATAAACCCCATATCAAGCATGTGGTCTGCTTCATCTAAAACACAATATTTAATATCTTTTAAAGAAATGTATCCTTGATTCATTAAGTCAAGTAATCGTCCTGGAGTAGCCACGAGAATATCTACGCCATTTCGAAGTGCATTTGTTTGTGGTCTTTGTTTTACACCTCCAAATATCACCGTATTATTTACGTGTGTGAACCTTGAATATTTAGTACAGTTTTCGCCAATCTGAATGGCCAGTTCTCGGGTTGGAGTTACTATTAGAGCTGTAATTTTACACTTTCCTTTTACATGAATTTTACTGTTGTGGATATGCTGAATAATAGGTACAGAAAAAGCAGCAGTTTTTCCAGTACCAGTTTGAGCACAGCCTAGTAAATCTTTTCGATTTAACAGAATTGGAATTGATTGTTCTTGAATTAGAGTGGGGTGGGTATATCCTTCAGCTTCTATAGCTTTTAGGATAGGCTCGATGATTCCGAGATCTTTAAATGTCATATAATATATCTAAGCAGTAAAGATAGGTGAATAGATTGAATAATTAATATTTCTTAATTTCTTATGAATACAGACCATTTTAATCAAATTATCGGATTAAAATTAACAAATCAAATTAGGGTTGGTCAATTCATAAAAGCGTAGTAATTTGCAGCTATGCAAGAAAAGATACTTATCCTCGATTTTGGTTCTCAGTATACGCAACTTATTGCACGTAGAGTGAGAGAGTTAAATATTTATTGTGAGATTCATCCGTACAATAAAATACCTGAATTAACCGATAATTTAAAAGGTGTGATACTATCGGGGTCACCACACTCTGTTCGTGAAGAAAATGCGCCGATCCCAAATCTTGATGACATTAAAGGTAAGTTACCATTGTTAGGTATTTGTTTCGGGGCACAACATTTAGCTCATAAATATGGCGGTGAAGTATTACCTTCAAAGATTCGAGAGTACGGTAGAGCGAATTTATCTTTTGTTGACGATTTACACCCTTTATTAAAAGGTATTCCTATGGGATCTCAAGTATGGATGAGTCATGGAGATACCATTTCTTCACTTCCGGAAGGATACAAAATTATTGCTTCAACCCATGATGTAAAATGTGCTGGTTATTTCATTGAAAATGAAAACACTTTCGCGATTCAGTTTCATCCAGAAGTATATCATTCTACAGATGGTGCAAAACTCTTAAAAAACTTCTTGGTAGGTATTTGTAAATGTTCAAAAGACTGGACTTCAGCATCTTTTGTTGAGACTACAGTTGCAGATCTTAAAAATAAACTAGGAGATGATAAAGTGGTTTTAGGTTTGTCTGGTGGTGTAGATTCTACTGTCACAGCTGTTTTACTTCATAAAGCAATTGGTTCAAACTTACACTGTGTATTTGTAGATAATGGTTTGCTTCGTAAAAATGAGTTTTCAAGTGTCTTGAAACAATATGAGGGTATGGGTTTAAACGTTACTGGAGTTGATGCTAAACAGCGTTTTTATGATGCTTTAGCAGGTGAGTCTGACCCCGAAAAAAAGCGAAAAGCTATTGGTAAAGTATTTATTGATGTATTTGATGATGAGTCGCATAAAATAGAAGATGTAATTTGGTTGGCTCAAGGTACAATTTATCCGGATGTCATTGAGTCGGTATCTGCAACAGGTGGGCCTTCGGCAACAATTAAATCTCACCATAATGTTGGTGGTTTACCTGATTATATGAAATTAAAAATAGTTGAGCCATTAAATACTTTATTTAAAGACGAAGTTAGAAGAGTAGGGAAGGCTATGGGCTTATCTCATGATCTATTAGGTCGTCATCCTTTTCCAGGACCGGGTTTGGCAATACGTATTTTGGGAGAAATTACACCAGAAAAAGTAGCTATTCTTCAAGATGTTGATCATGTATTTATTCAAGGATTAAAAGATTATGGTTTATATGACGATGTATGGCAGGCTGGTGCTATGTTACTTCCTATTCAATCTGTTGGAGTGATGGGAGATGAACGTACTTACGAAAAAGTTGTTGCACTCCGAGCTGTTGAGTCTGTAGACGGAATGACTGCAGACTGGGTACATTTACCGTATGAATTTCTAGCAAAAGTTTCAAACCATATTATCAATAAAGTGAAAGGCGTAAATCGTGTTGTTTATGACATCAGTTCTAAGCCTCCCGCTACTATTGAATGGGAATAATATAATAAATCATAATTATTATTCAACGATTTGTATAAGAGATGAATTTAGATTTGATTCAATTTTTATTTCGATGATATACAATCCTGATCGCTGATTTATTTCAAAATTTATATTTCTTGTATTTTTATAAAATTGTTTTGATATCAATTGACCTGAAATTGATTTTAAGGCAACTTCTAAATTATCATAATAATTATCCAACTCAA
>TARA_B100001093_G_scaffold253501_1_pt1 | contig 10607 bp, 13 predicted proteins | sample TARA_B100001093 | Tara Oceans TARA_B100001093 (sample SAMEA2623116) | marine metagenome | biome: marine biome (ENVO:00000447); feature: surface water layer (ENVO:00002042); material: "saline water (ENVO:00002010), including plankton (ENVO:xxxxxxxx)" | depth 5 m
AGACCTTCTGATGCACCTCAAAGGTAAAATAAATAGACTGTTAATCATTTGACGGAAACTCTTATTGCGTACAGAGTTGATTGCAAACCTACTTTGGATCAATCGATCGATGTTCCGAAGGATGAAATGTGAGATTCCTGCTTTAATAGTTTGACGTCATCGTTAGAATATTTTGAGGTCTTTGCTACTGGAGTCTGTATGGCTAATTCTTGTATCAGAGCTTGCATAGACCTTAATTTTTCTTTTAGAAGTGGATTATATTGAGTCGTGTTTTTCTGATAGAAGTTTCAGTGTTAAAATTTATTTTTCGCAAGCGAATTGGATTGCTTCTAGGCCTTTTTATTGTACTGCCTGCTAGTGCTCAAGACATATCATTTGGAGGGCCGGTATACCTTGAATGTTCCTCTTCTGCCAATTTAGAACCACAATGGATGTTGACATTAAATGAGAATGAAGGCGAGATCTCTCAGCTGAAAGAGAAAACAGGTGAGAATATCGTCTCTGATGCACACTTTGGCCCCACAAGAATTGATTGGATAACGGATGAGACTTCTTCGAAAACTAATGGAAAGGTGAGGATTAAATCTATCCTGAATCGTCATACCGGCGTCTTGACCAAGAAGCAAGTTAGAGGTTCTGGGAGAGGGGTCTATTGGACAGGTGGATGCGCGATTGTTGAAGCCCCACCTAAGCGAATGTTTTGAAGGCAATATTTCTTGCTTCAACGGAAGTTGAAGAAGATGACGAAATGGTGGAGATGCTGAGAATGCTAGGTATTTTAAGGCTTTAAGAAACCTGGCCCTGCACAGACCGCAAGTAACACTTGGGTGTGGCCTGAGATGAGTTCTTGCCTACTCATCATTCTCTCAGTTTCAAAATCACATTCCCCAAACCACTGATTCATTTAGGTGCGCTTAAGTATCAAATACTTCAGGGTTGACGTTCGGCAATGGATGGTTGGCTTCAGGATCCTCAGCAGCTCTGGTCTGTCAGGTTCCATCGTGATCCGGAGAGATGTGTTGATGATGTTCGGGTTCTTGTTGATCACGGACGAGAGATGCCTGATGGACAGCCAGCACTGCTTAAGTCGCGAAGAAACATGAGGTATGAAGACGCTGTGAGTCTTTGGAAAGAACTTCTTCGTGGTGGCTGGAAAGAAACAAAAGCGGTTTGGTGAGGGAATAGTCCACCTCATTCCTGGACTAAATTCGGCCTGATTCACTGCACTACAAACTGCTGAAAATCCTTGCAAACACTCAATAAGTAAGAGGGTTGTTGATCAGTTGAGACTGGTTGAGCGATCGATCCCTTTTGGTCTGGCTGCAAAGCTGACCACTGGATTGTGTGATTCAGCCAGTGATGACAACAGCTCCCCGGCAGCTTGTCGTGATCGGTGATAGCAGCGTGTATGGATGGGGCGATCAGGAGGGAGGCGGATGGTGTGAACGATTGAGACGTCAATGGATGACAATCCCTTCTGCTCCGGTGGTTTACGGACTTGGCGTTCGCGGTGATGGATTGGAGCGGATTGCTCAGCGTTGGCAGCAGGAATGGGGTTGCCGTGGTGAACTTCGTCGTCAGCAACCAGATGGCCTTTTGCTCTCGGTTGGACTGAACGACAGTGCTCGTGTTGGACGGCCCGATGGACGGCAGCAATTGAGTGCTGATGCCTTTCGCTTCGGTCTTGAACAATTGCTTACGAGCATGACGCCAGTGACCCAAGTCATGGTGATGGGACTGGGGGTTGTCGATGAAGCGGTGATGCCCTTCGCGGACTGCCTTTGGTACAGCAACCAAGAGGTGGCAGTTCACGAGGCTCAGTTGGAGGAAGCCTGTTTAGAAGTTGATGTTCCTTTCTTAAGCCTGCACAGAGCGATGGGAATGGAACCTGATTGGCTGACTTGGTTGGAGCCAGATGGAATTCATCTCAACAGCAGAGGCCATCAGTGGATACATCAACGTCTTCAAGATTGGAAGCCAATCTTGAATTGGGCTGGATTCGAGCAAGATCATCAGCTAACGCCAATGATGTCATGAGGTTTAATGATGACAAATAGTGTGCGAAAGTAATCTTTTAAAGATTATTTGGGATCTGGAAAATTAGCGCATGGGTTTGAGCTTCTTCCTCCTGGTAACTGATCTGGTTGGATCGCTCCAGAGCGATAAAGCTCACAAAGTTGTGATGGAGGACGGCTTTCGTACCATTCGTCAATGGAATCCTGTGCCTGCACAGAACTGCCCTGAGTGATCGCCAGACCACTTAAAATAAATGTGTAAAAAATAGAAATCAAGGCGTTATTGTGAGACATTTTCAAAAAGATATTTTTACAACTATAGGCAAAGTCTTGTCCTGTGTGGCGGCTTGATACTAAAAAGATACTTTGAATTGAATTTTTATTGCCAAGCATTCTTTGTAATCAGTTGGTCCTGTGCTGTAACGCTTTAAAGATGTGATTCAGGTTGCAACCCCAATCAGTGGGCAGCTGACCTTTTCAGTCAAAGCATGAGCTCACTCTTTTGATGTCTGAGTTTCACCCTTTTGGGTGAACGACTTCATTGGAAAGAAGGAGGGGAACAGAAGCGATTCAAGCGACGTTGAAGCAGTCGCAGAGAATCACACTTCATGCCCTCCATTCAGAGCATCCAACGGCGCGAGCAGCGCAGAAAACTTCCCAAGGCAATTCTTGACCGTAACCATCTTGTGATTAAACATCTCGGATTGGCTCATCATGCCGCTATCCATCAGGCAGCCCGATATCCAGGAGAGCAACACGATTTGGTTCAAGAGGGTTGTTTGGGCTTGATCCATGGGATGGCTAATTTCGACCCAAATCGTGGATTTCGCATCAGTACCTATGCCTTGGCCAGGGTGAATGGACAGATCCTGCATTTCCGTCGCGATCGCCAACATTCGCTTCGGCTTCCTTGGCGTTTGAAAGATTTGTACAGCCGCGGCATGCGTCTTCAAGCTCAACGTCTGCAAGAGAGGCTTGAACCACTTGATGAGTGGGAATTGGCCCAAGCACTCAAGGTCAGCCATCAGCGCTGGAAGGATGCTCTTGTCGCGCATGCCATTGGCAATGTGGGTTCGCTCGACGTTGCACCTGGTTTCGATTCAACGAAAGGAGAACCTAGAAGCACTCTGATCAATCTGATCGAAGATCCATCAACTGTGCAGGAGCTTCTCGATGATCAGCCCCTTGAGTGGTTGCAAGGCGCACTTTCGAGTCTTGCGCCGAAACAGAGTGACTGGTTACGGGCTCGCTACATCGATCATCTCTCGATCAATGAACTTGCTTTGAGAGAAAATGTTGACCCTCGACTTCTACGTCAATCAATCCGAGATTCGTTGAGCCAATTGAGAAAAGCTGCTCATGATCAATTTACCCAGCCAGTCCGAGAGGTGCAGCGATCAACATTGCTAAAACAGCCGCCCAGGCGGTCTGCAGGCCGTTGACGATTTCATTCGATAACCAATTGACTTTGTCCTGAGCGAGTGCTCCCAGCAGGCTTTCCAAGAGTGTTGCGATCAGCCCCACACCTGCTACCAAGATCATGGCTGTGGGGGATGTCAACACTGATAGAGCCGCCATTACCAGGGTCATGAGCAGGCTGCCAGCGGCGCTTGCCACGGTGCCTTCCAAACTCACAGCGCCTTCTGTTCCCGCTGGCACTCTGCGCAGACTGGTGATTAAAACGGTGGTTTTCCCCCATCGTTTGCCGATTTCACTGCCAAAGGTGTCTGCAAGTTTGGCCGCGAAGCTGGCTGCAAATCCAATCAGCAGCAGCATCGAGGAGCCGATTCCAGCTCCAATCAAGAGGGCGATCACCGTGCCAGTTAAGGCTGATCCCCAAACGTTTGCGGGTCCACGCCGTCCTCCTCGTGCTTCCGCAAGCCCCTGCTTTTGTTTTTGTGCAAAGCCCAAACGCGTGACTAATGATCCCAGCACCAGATAGATCACAACAGCGAGCCAACCTCTCCAGCCAAGGCATCCCCAGAGGATTGTTCCAAGGATGCCTGCGTGCACCCAGCCCTTTCGTGTCAGCAGGGGAAGACGCTGTGCGATGGCAATCAGCACGCTATTCAGAAGCAGGGCTGCCCCCCAAACAGGGATGTTCTGATCGGGCAAAATCATCGAGCTGTGTTGCACTGCCCTAAGCATCAGCCCATCGGGACTCTTTGGGTTGGATAATCAGCCCACGTTGTCCACCGGAACCAGGCATGGTGCTGAAGCGCAAAGGCTTTTTCCTCAACCTCGAGGAAAGCACTTCGACCGAACAGGCGATCGTGATGGCGCCTGTTCGAGATCTCCCCGACGAAGACAGCCAAGAGGAAGCCGCTCAGCCGGTTCCGGCCATTTCGAAAACAGCCGAAGTCTCAGGACCAGGTGAGAAGGTTCTTCCCCGGCAATCCATGCTTTCGGCACCAGTAGGTACTAAATCAGAGACAGAGCTACGAACACCTGTGACGTCAGCGACTCAGGCAGAACCTCAGGTGGAGAAACCACCAGAAGCTTCTGCTGCCTCCGCTACGACTGCTGAGGCAATTGCCGCTGAACTGGCTGAGGCTGAAGCCTCTCGTCCTGTCGTGATGTTGAGCACGTTTGCTCCAGACATGCTCAGGCCCGGCCGTGAGTTAAGGCCCGAGCGCCGTCGTCCCGGCAGGAATTTGAAGGAGTTCCGCGACATGACGTCAGAGCTTTTCAGCAGCTGATTCATTCGCTACCAGCCATTAACTTGTGCGCCGCCAACTGCTGAGGGTCGCTACACCTGCAACAGCTGCTGTCGATGATCGCAAAATGTCGTCACTGAGGCTGATTGGCGACCATCGTTTTTCTAAGGCTTGCCTTTGTTCTTGGGGGTCCCATCCTCCTTCCGGGCCAATCGCAAGCCAGACGCATTTATTTCCTGGCTTCTGTCGCCGCAGCCAAGGGTCCAATGCGGCCAACCCCTGGTCGCGTGTCGTGGCAATCGCCAAGATATCGCTGGTTGCTGGCACGCTCCACCACTGACTAGGAGTGATCAAAGGTAAAAGCTGTGGCATCCAGAGCCGCTCACACTGCTCCACTGCTTCTCGGAGGATCACCTGCCAGCGCTCAGGCCTGTAATCCGCTTGTGGTGAACAGCGTGAGGCTTGAAGGGGCTGGATGCAGTCCACGCCTAACTCACAAGTCATCCGGATGACATCATCCATCCCGTGACGAACCAGGGCAATCGCTAACCCAAGCTGAGGTGAGATGGCCGGCGATGCAATTTCATCAGAAATAATTCGAAGAAGGGTCCCTTCTTCTTTAAGCTGTCCTTTTAAGAGTCGGCCGCGGCCATCAATCACCGCCACAGTGGCTCCAGGACGAAGCCTCAGAACGCGACGAAGATAATGACGTTCGTCCTTACGAAGAACAAGAATTCCATTGATATCGCGATCGGCCAACCTATTGGGCTCGATCAGTAATCGACGTAGTTCCGCCACCTCTTTCCTTAGCTCAAACCAGCTTGACGGGCTTCGCTGTAAAGCGTCTCTACGCCAATTCTGTTCAGGGGCAGACGCAGCAACTCAAGAGCCAGTGATGGCTGGCCTCGTTGAATCAGCCAGGCCATCACTGGCCGCAGACTGTGTTCGTTCAGTAGTCCTCCAAGAGTCAGCAAGGCCCAAAGCAGACGATGCAACCAGGTGAATTGAATAATGAAGCGAACCCTTCGACTTGGGTGTTTGCGATAAAAAACTAACCCCATCCGTGCGCGTTCCCGCTCAACACGAATTAAGTCTGGTATTTGATCAAGTCGAAATGCTGGATGCCAGTGATAGCCGACAGCTTCAGGACACTTGACAAGCTCAACGTCCATCTGACGCAGTCGCTCTCCCAGTTCTAGATCTTCCCATCCATAGAGACGAAAACCAATATCAAACAGTCCGGAACGCTCCAAAACCTCACGATCAATCGCCACATTTCCAGTTGCGAAGTAGGCCCAAGACAGATCCCGCAGCTTGTGCCGTTCTTTGGTTGGGTGCTCAAAATTTGCCGTGTTGATCACGGCTCCGTAGGTGAAACAAAGATGATTTCCTTTTCGATTCCAATGGCGGCTCAAGGCACGGGCATGGCAGGCAAGGAAGCTTGCAGTGACCACTAGATCGCTGTCGATGAAGACAATGACGTCTCCCTGAGCATGATCCACGCCCCGATTACGACCTTCTGCAGGACCTCCATGCTGTTGTTCAACAACACAGACATGGGGGAAGCGACTTGCGTTCTGCCTCAACCAGTCTGGAGTGCCGTCAGTGGAACCATCATCGATAACCACCACTTCGTAGTTCTCGATCTCTCCGCTTGGATCTTGCTTCTCAAGTGCCTCTAGACACTTTTCAAGTATCTGTCGCCTGTTGTAAGTGGGGATGACGACGCTGATAAACATCCGCGCGAAAAAGAGGCAACTGAAATTCAGCCTAAAGCCAATAAAAAATGAGGGTTCTTGCCCTCATTTTTTATTGGCAAAGATGCAGCCTCAAACTGAAACGATCAATCAGCGGCACCGCCGTTGTTGGCTGTGCCTGTCACTCCGTTACCAGCACCTTCGCCACGGCCGTCGTTGCGGAGTTTGCGCTTTTTAAATTTGCGGGCGTAAGCGCGATTGCGCTCTTGCTTTTCCTTCTTGAGGTTTCTGCGCTTGGACATGCGTTTAGGAAGATTCCAATTCTTGAATCCTGACCAACTTAACGAACCGTCTGGTGGAGCCGTCCATCCTCCATCCGAACAAGACGATCTGCCACATCAAGAATGCGCGGATCATGGGTCACCATCAGCACAGAACAGGACTGTTCTCGCGCTAAACGCTTCAAGAGTTCAACCACTTCACGACCAGTTCCACTGTCGAGAGCTGCAGTGGGTTCATCCGCAAGTAAGAGTTGAGGTTTCGCCGCAAGCGCTCGAGCAATGGCCACTCGCTGTTTTTGCCCCCCTGAAAGGTCGTGGGGAAGCTTGCTCAACTCATCTTCTAAACCAACAGACCGCAACCATTCCCGTGCTTGATCACGACGCGCTCTGTATCCAAGATTGGGCAACAGATCTGCGCCCATCTGGACATTCTGCTCAGCGGTAAGGCAGCGCAAAAGATTGTGGCCTTGAAAAATCATTCCGATGTGACGGCGTAATCGCTGGCGTTGACCCTTCGCAGCACCTTGGAGTTGCTGGCCAAAGACTTCCACACTGCCTTCCTGAACTTGTCGTAATGCGCCAATCAAGGTGAGCAATGTGGTTTTTCCGCAACCGGATGGACCTGTCAGCAGAACCACTTCACCTGCGGATATTTGCAGGTCAACTCCCTGCAGGACCTGACGACGAGTTGATCCTTTGCCATACCAATGACTGAGAGAATGAATATCCACTGAAAGGGTGGTGTTCACCATCTCCTTAAAAAATCTCCGCTGGATCGGCATCTGCGAGTCGGCGCATCGCCAACGCAGCGGAAAGCATGCACATAATCAAAATCATGCTGAAGACGGTGAGTGCACGATCTGTATTCATCACCACGGGCAGCTGAGTGGCATTTCGCACTAAGAGATAAAGGCCTTGTCCTGCGGCATAGGCGGGTAAATAGCCAAAGACAGCAAGCAACAAACCTTCTCTTACGACAACACCAAGCAAGCTTTTGAGCTTGTAACCCATCGCCATCAGAGTCGCGTACTCGGGTAAATGATCGCTGACATCTGAATAAAGAACCTGATACACAATGACGCAGCCCACCACAAACCCCATCGCAGCACCCAGGGTAAAAATGAAGCCAATTGAGGTACTACTACGCCAATAATTCTGCTCGAAATCGATGAAGCCCTGTTTTGTGAGCACGGTGACATCGTCGGGCAAACGTGTTTGGAGACGACGGGCAACAAGATCGGGATTACTTCCTGGTTTCAGGCGAACCAAACCCACTTCAATACTTCCTGAAGGAATATTCGGAATTAAATCAAGGAAGGTTTCACTGCTGGTCAGCAAGTTTCCATCAGCGCCAAAGGAAGCACCAAGACCAACAAGTCCGACGACGCGAACTCTCTTACCTGCAATCTCACTCTCAACGGTTTTTCCTTCGCGAAACCACTTAGCGACAGGACCAAACTCTGGCCGTGATTTCTCATCAAATAGGACTCGCCCTTTTTGTGTGAGCAGGTTGGCTTTTTCCGCCAATGACGAATCGGTGAACAGGGGATGCCCTGGTTCAAAGCCCAACGCAAGGATGGAGCGCGTGCCGAGGGTTTCGGGATTTCTCCAAAGCAGAAGATTCCAGTGAACGGGTGTAATGCCCTCGACCTCTGGAGTCGCCATGGTTTGGACAAGTCGGCGGCGTGGAAATCCCGCCATGCTGACTGAGCTAGTGGATCGTGGGCTGATCAGCACGATGTCAGCATCCAAAAGGCGATGAACCGTGACGCTGGCGTCAAATAAACCGTCGCGGAAACCCAGTTGCATGAACATCAAAATTCCCGCAAAACTGATGCCCGCGAGAGCGACAATCAGACGAACGGGCTGCCGAATCAACATCAATGACGCCAATGGAATCCTGCGCCGTTGCCAAAAGGCTCGGATCATTGAGGTTTAAATCGTGCGATCACCTTTAATCCTGCGAGTTGAGAAACTCTCTTTGCAGATTCAGGTGCTAGAGCCACGTCTACCTCAATGACCCTGGCGTCTGCATCTCCAGTGGGATCGGTGGAAAGAACTTTTCGTTGTCGCACTTGCGGGGTAATTCTCTGAACTAGACCTTCGAGAGAGCCTTTGAAACCTCCGTTTTCGCTGATCAGGTTGACGGGTTGACCGATGAAAATTTGATTGATATCGGATTCGTAGACTTCAATCAGAGCTTCCATGTTCTGGCTCGCTCCCACCTCCAGGACACCATCGCTGCCAGGTCTTTCTCCAACTCGGCTGTGGATTTTCAACACAACACCATCAATTGGAGACGACAGTTCACTGTCAGCAAGATCGGCTTCAAGTCCACGACGCTGTGCGATCAATACCACTCCTTCCCTTTGGAAGCGCCTCAGTTCATCTTGCTTTTCTTCCAGAATCACCAATGTTGCGGCTCCTACATTTGCCGCGGCGGCATAACGGGCGACCTCACGTTTTTGAAGCTCCACTTCAATCGATGCAGAGCGAATTCGTGCATCAAGTTCAGCAATTTCAGCTTCGATCTGAGGGCGATTATCGAAAACGGCTAAAACCTGACCTTTTCTAACTTCGTCGCCTTCGCTGATGAACAGTGAAGCAAGACGAGGGGTTCCGCCAAAACCACTGACTGGAGCTGCTAGACGTCGCACCTCACCAGCTGGCTTCAGCTGACCGAGTGCAGCGACCGCTTCCGGAACGCGTACTTTCGGCGATTCAGCAGGTGTGATTTCTTTTGGTGCGGGCCGACGCGCAATCCACACACCCGTTCCGATCACGAGTGCGCCAACAATGCCGGCTGTTACGAGAAGAGGGAGACGATTCACTGAAGAGGTGGTGGATCGTCGAAAAGCATCTCCTCGATGTAGCGATCTGCCCAAGCGCTGCCGAAGGCTTTCTCTAAGACGCGGCGTGTCTTGTCGTTGCGTTTTTGTTGCCGGCAATAGGAAAGTTGTCCTTGATGACGACTGATCGTAGTGAGTTCATCGAGAGCATCGGGAGTTGTGGCCACAATCGCTTGACCAAGGATGTCGAGATATGCAGCAACAAGATCAACGAACCAGTTTTGTTCCTGTTGATTAATAGGTCGGATGAATTTCACGTAAGGAGAAAAAATAGTTCCCCATGCTGGAAGTTCTCGTACCTGTTCAAATGGCGGCAATTTCATTGCGTTAAGAGGCTCGCTGATCGCAAGAGGTAAGGCCTCGCAAACGGGGGAAAGATCCACAATGGCTGCTGAAATACCAGCTGGGCTGGCGACGATATCGGCGCCAAAAATCGGCAAGTCGAAACGCGGATCTGGGAAAAAGACGCAGTGAAGGATCTGTAACCCCATGCCCAATCGAGCAATTTCAAGATGCAATTTTCGTAGACCAAGGCATTGATGCAGTTCGTTGCGAATGAACAGCGATTCTCCATCCAGTAAGCCGCTAATCGCTTCCAGTGCAGGGTCTACTGCGAGAGAACTAAGGTCTGGAAGAGCCGTTCTACAGGTACGAATTTGCTCCGCTAGGGAGATCACCAGCGGATGCAACTCAAGGCCGTTGGTGGATTCGGACATCAGTCCAGCGAGGGACAGCACAGAATGGGACTTTGCCACGGGACCCTGACTGAGATCGCCACCGGCCCTGGGCTGCAGCATCAGCTCATGAATAACGGCTGCCGAACCGTCAGTGCGGTGATGCCAGATGCTGCACTCACTTGCCTTGATTTTTGGTGCCGGGGTGGGAGCACCTGGGAGGTTCCGGGGGAGGAGGGCCTGGCCCATTTTCTTGAGCACATGATCTTTAAGGGAAGCGCGACCCTTCAAGCCGGTGAATTTGATCGTCGCATCGAGGCGCTTGGTGGCAGCAGCAATGCGGCTACAGGGTTTGATGATGTGCACTTTCATGTTTTGGTGCCCTCCAATTGCGCGCAGGAAGCGTTGGATCTGCTTCTTGATCTCGTGCTGGA
>TARA_B100001093_G_scaffold468303_1_pt1 | contig 10598 bp, 3 predicted proteins | sample TARA_B100001093 | Tara Oceans TARA_B100001093 (sample SAMEA2623116) | marine metagenome | biome: marine biome (ENVO:00000447); feature: surface water layer (ENVO:00002042); material: "saline water (ENVO:00002010), including plankton (ENVO:xxxxxxxx)" | depth 5 m
CCCTCATACAATTTTAGCACCTGAACAAAACGCGGGATGGGGCCGATTGAGGGAGGCATATGATACGGCAGCACAACGAATCAAGGACAGCGGTGCTGACCTTCTTATCATCTATTCGACAACTTGGCCGAGCATCATCGGCCATCAAATCATCGCAGATCCAAATCCGGAATGGGTCATGGTCGACCATGATTTTCACGACTTGGGCTCGATCCCTTATTCCTTCAATATCGATGAAAAATTTGCTCATTCTTGGAATGAAGCGAATGAAAAGCGTGGCTTGAAAAGTCGAACGGTTGCTTACCATGGATTTCCAATAGATGTCGGCTCTGTTGTTGCTCTAAAACTTCTCAATCCAGACAATTCAATTCCTGCAGTCATCGTGTCGTCCAATGTGTATGCAAATCGTTCAGAAACAACCGTCCTTGCCAAAGCATGTATGGATGTCGTGAAGGCAACAGGCCGAAAAGCAGTTGCTGTCACTGCAATGTCGCTTTCTAATCGGATGTTCACAACTCCCATTGAACCTCAGGATGACCGAATTCACTCGCTTAAAGACGATGAATGGAATCGTAAAATCCTCGAGTTCCTTGGTGAAGGAAGGTTGGAAGATGTCGGCCAATTATCTCGCACAATACATCAGCAAATACGAGTCAATAAAGTCGTAGCATTCAAACCAATGTGGTGGCTTTCTGGAATGAATCAAAACAGAAATAACCTCACAGGAGAAGTGCTTGCTTACGAAGCAATTCACGGTGCAGGTGGGGCTGTTGTTCACCTTGACCCAACACCTTCGGGCACTGGTGACAAAGAATACGATGAAGATGATGTCGAGTACTTTGCAGGTGAAAGAAATGTACTGGATGCAGAACACACCGAAGCTGCTGAAGAGGAGTTCATTACCGAATCCAATGTTGAAACAACTGAGGCAAATGGTCCAGCACTTTGGGAGCCTACCGAAAGCGAAGATTCAGTCAACAGCAACGCTGCTCCAAAACCTGTTGGTGCTTATCCGCATGCCCGTAGAGTAGGAGATTTACTCTACCTTTCCGGTGTCGGACCTCGACAGCCAGGAACAAACGCAATTCCAGGTGGGCCTATACATGACGAAAATGGCGAGGCTTTAGATTACGATATCAAAGCACAAACACATGCAGTCGTCAAGAATATCACCCGGATTTTGGAAGAAGCAGGTGGAACTCTCGATGATGTTTTGGATGTCACATCCTTCCTCGTTGACATGGATCGTGATTTCCAAGGCTACAATGAAGTGTGGGCTGAAACATTAGGTCAAGTCGGACCAACTCGAACGACACTTGCCATCAGAGCATTACCAACACCGATTGCGGTGGAAATGAAAGTGATTGCCAAAGCACCGGCAACAGAGTAACCCCGAATTCCGGCATTGTTAGTGAAGATTAAACGAAAGAAGATATATGCTTTAGTCATATAGAGACAAATATTGACCATTGATGGTCGGAATCGGGGGGATTGAATGACACTCAAAACTGCTAATAAAATTCTCAGTGGCGAAATAAATCTCGTTGATGCAGTGAAGACCAAAATCGAAAGGTCATTGAGTTTAATCGGCGTTATTATCGTAACAGTCGCAGCAAGCATCGGTTCGGGCCTCTTTGTGTTGCCGTCATTTGCAGCCGCAATTATGGGTCCCGGAATTTGGTTAGCATTTTTACTCGCTGGAATAGTGTTCCTGCCGGGTACGCTTTCGAAATCCGAATTAGCTTCTGCTATGCCATCGAACGGTGGTGCTTATGTCTACGTAGAACGCTCTTTTGGGCCGTTGATTGGAACGATTAGCGGCTTAGGACTTTGGGCCTCCTTTTTGCTCAAATCCGCATTTGCGCTTATTGGATTTTCAGCATATATGTATGCGGTCACTGAATATTTAGATGTTACAGCCAATGCAACTCTATTAATTATGATTGCACTGGTTTTGATTACTGTTCTCAACATCTTTGGAATCAAGAAGGTCAAAGCATTCCAGACGCCGATTTTGGCGTTAACTACGAGTTTGATACTCATCATCTGTTTCTTCCAGTTATTTGACGCAAATTTTGATTTTTCCCGTCCGATGGATAGTGCGATTGATACTTCCAGAAATCAACCGATATTGGTTGCTGAAGCTGCTGCGTTAGTGTTTGTTGCATATGCAGGAATTTACAAAGCAGGTGCGATTGGTGGAGAAGTAAAGGAACCGGAAAAGAATTTACCAATGGGAATGTTAATTTCTCTTTTACTCATTACTTTGCTTTATGTCGTTGTTACTTACATTATGATGGGATCAATTGAAGGAGAATGGTGGCTCAATTCAGATGGTTCTGCGAGAGAGGATCCTATTTTTGCCTTCGTTGATGCAGTTGCATCAACAAATGTCGGCCTGGCTTTGGCTATTCTGGCAGTATTGACAATGATTTCTGGAGCTTTATCAGGATTACTGGCTGCATCCCGTTTCCTGTTTGGAATGGCAAAAGACAGTTTGTTGCCAGACAGTATGTCCGAAACAAACAACAAGTTTGAAACACCCCATTGGGCGATTATTATCACGGCGATCACTATGGCGATCAGTATTCTTACGCTTCCTGTCAAGGATGTAGCAAAGTTAGCATCTGGATTCCAGATCATGGTGATTGTCGCTCTAAATGTCAGCGTGATTATCTTACGTGCAGACAGTGAGAAAGATTATTGGTACAAACCAACGTTCAAGTCTCCACTCTTCCCATGGGTGCAACTTATTGGTACGATTGCAGGTGGAGTCCTCATACTCATCATGGGAGAGAAAGCCTTGTACGGCGCTTTAGCAGCCATTGCAATTGGTGTTTCAACCTACTTCATTTACGGTAAGCAAAACTACAAATTTTCGATACCAAAAGACGAGTGATTAGAGCACATAGCGAAGCAACGGGAGAGCCACTTCTGCCTTGAACACTGAATACAAAGCATGCCCTTGCCAACATGTAAGGGCGGGAAAAAGCCAAAGTAATTGCTTTAAATCATCTGAATCGACCAGAGGAGTAGATGTAGGCACGCTAATCGCCCCGTGTCCAAGACCCATCAGCACCAACGTTCCAATACTGTACTTCACTGCTGATATCGACATACCAGCCACTCGAACCTTGAACAGTACCCGGTGCTGCTTGCATTACGCCTATTTCTGCAGCCTGTTGGGCGAGAGTCGCTCGCAATTCATCGGTTAAGACGCCACCAGAATCTTCTGAAGCGTTCTCTTTGTTCGTTTGATGGGCTTTAACTAAATCATCCATGGATGATGATTCTGATGAAGTCTCTTGAGTTGAATCGTCTTCCTCATTCTCCTCCTCATCGTATTCATCATCGTCGTCAAAAGCGTCCTCGGCCCATTCATCATCGTCCTCTTGTTGGTTGGCTCGACGAACCAAAACGACTAACGTGACAAGAATGAGGGTGAGTAAAAAGATTCCAAGACCCATAGCAGTGTTGGTTGAACCAACAGCACCTCCAAGAAGAACTGCTTCAACATCAAAATAATTTTGAGAGATAAGGCCACTCCAAAGAATGTTACAGGAACGGTCATTTCCTGCAGAAGAGACATCCAGCTCCCACGTATCTCCTGTGACGTGTTTTGCAGAACCAGAAGTACAACTAACCGTTGTATTATCTGCATCAACTTCAACGAGGTTGTCAAACATGTCGACGCCTTGAACTCTCAACAGAACTGTGTCGCCTTGAGCAATACTTTGATCTTCAATAGACGAATCGAGGCGAACTGCAACACCGGGTCCAACCGTGAGTGGAATACTGTGAACAGCACCGTCTTGCACTAACTCGAGAGTGTAAGTTCCAGCAGTCTGTCCAATAAAATTCCAATAGCCATTTCCTGAAGATGAGGCTTCAAGGGTACCAAATTTGTTGTCCAATACCGAAACGACCTCTGTCGAGGGTGCAAGATTTCCATGTGCATCAATTGTTTGAATAAACAATTCACTGGCCACACCTGCTTGAACAACGAGGCCATCTTCTTGGTCGGTGACCAGGTTACGCGCATCGCCTGCTACAACGGTAAGACGAATAGTAGCAAAAACGCCATCTGCATTCGCACGTATCTCATGCCCGCCTACGTTCGTAGGTATCCAGTGAAGATCGGAAAGAAGAATGTCAACGGTAGCATCCGAACCATCGACTGTCCAGTTTAATCGTATTGATTCTAAGGAATTGGAGTAAGCGTCATAGAACATGGGGTCGAGAGATAACGATGTATCTGAGGGCAAAATTGCTCCCTCTCCATTAAGTTGGATAAACGCCAATCGGCCAGGCTTTGATTGCATTTGGAAGACCGGCTCAAACCGTGTTTCAGTCGAAAAATCAAACCATGAACCTTCGACTCTCCAGATTTGAACCTGGCGTGGAGTTACGGTAGCATAGCCGTTGTATTCAGTGAATTGAGATTCGTTACCGTTGACCATGGTGAGAGAACCGTTGACCATCCACTCATTACCGATGACGTCAACGGCATGGAAGAGAATTGTGCTTTGTTCTCCTGCAACCATTGCTGAGGTGGATGAGAGTTTCAAGTAGGTATCAATTGCATTACCATGGACAACTTCAACCGTGAGGGTGGAGACAACTCCGTCATCAACAACACGAATTTCATGCATTCCCATCGCTCCAGGAGTCCAATAAACTGCATCGTTGATTGCTGCTAATCCACCGCTTGTAACACTGAAATTTTCAAGAGGAGGTGTGATGGGTCCGGTGTAACCTTGGGAATCAGTTCGCATTGCAGCAACCTCATAGGAGGTTCCAGCGATGAAAATTTGGTCGTCAGACAGAACTACGACTTGCGATATTGCTGCATCAGCAGGCACGACTCGGACCGTTCCAAATCCGGTCACGTTCCCAGCAGAGACGGTGATGTTCCAAACACCTGGATGAGAGGCAGTAAACCAACCAGAAGGGAGAATACTGCCATTTTCAACAGTCCAAGCACGGTTGCCTGCTTCGGTAACATTCATCGCAAAACCATTGATGTCAAGCAATTGGGGAGTGATGAAAAGCGCATGACCGCTGCGGACTTGCAAGCCTTCTTCAAAAATGAATTCATACGGAGAACCTGCAGTAACATGTATGTTAGAGACATGCTCCATTTGGTGAAGACGGACTCGAATGCTGAATTCACCGACATCTTCTGGTGTCCATAAAGGGCTGCCAACCCCTACATAGTTGCCATCAACAGTCCAAACGGCATCCTGTGACAATTGAGCATTTCCACGGGCATCCAAGAGGTTTGCAGTAAGGGTAACTGGAGCTAAGACATGAGCATTCAAACTCGTTATTTCAAGAGATTGTCCAACACCTGCAGTCACTGAAATATTCAATGAACCAACAATGCCATTGTGATTTGCTTCAATGGTTATCATGCCCGAATTCCAAGGGTAAAACATTCCTTCAGGCGAGATGGAACCGTTTGAAGAACTCCAAACAACATCTCCTGAGACTAAGTTGTTTACAGAATCATAAAGTTCAGCAGTAAACATCGTAACTTCATCTGCGCTTAAGGTCATAACTGGAGCACTTATCTCAACACGAACAGCGGTACCAGCATGAGTGATATGCTGATTTTCTTCAAGTGATTGTGAAGAGAGCACAATATGCATTCCATGAGAAGTGAACAAGAGAATACACAACATGAAGACCATGTTTTTCCATATTCGATTCACGGTCCGCATGATTTCACCTTTACATTCAACATCTATCAAAGATATGGAACCTTAATCAGTCCATTCGCCCCACTCAGTGTCACCATCTTGTCGGTACCACCATGTGCCGTTTTCATCTTCGGCCCATTCAGTTCCGTCATCGTCAACTCGGTGATCTACCTGCCAAGACGTGTCATCTGGCTGCGACTCGATATCTGGGATTGGCTTCGCAACCGGTGCTGGACCTGTCGGACCAGGAGCCGGACCAGATGGTTCATCTTCTTCTTCATACTCGTCATCATACTCATCATAGTCTGCATCGCCACCACGGAGCATTGAAACGAGTAATCCGACAATGACAAGCGAAACAATACCGATGAGAACTGCGCCAACATAATACAGAGGTCCTCCAGCCTTGAAGAATCCACCAACATTACCGACGACTTCGACATTACGTTCTTCAGTTACAGAACCGGCCGTAATAGTGACTGTTTGAGGGCCATCATCAAGAGTAACGATGTTCCATACTCCCTGCCCTTGATTCAAGACCTCTGCCCGGCCAGTTGCGTCAACATCAGCACTCGATGGGATTGAAATCGGGTTGAGATACTCATCGAATGCTTTCACAGTAACCGTGAAACTGCCAAGTTGGTCTATCGATTCAGAGGACAATTCAATGGTAAGGGAATGAACGATATACAGTGCATCAACTGAAATATTTGCAGAATTACTTACAATTCCAGTTGAATAATCCAAAGTGTGTGGACCAGCAATTGTGGCCTTGAAGGCATAAGTACCTTCATTGGAACCGGCTGTAATGTTCTCCACTTCGACGCCATCCTCTGTCCATTCGACAAGTTGCGGGAAGGTATTTCCATCACTGTCTGTTCCAGTGACAATCATATTGATGATGCCACCAGCTGTCTGTTCACTGGTGTCGAGAACCGCCAATACAGTAACAGCCTGTCCGTGATGAACAGTCATTGTTACCGTGTCTTGGATACTGAATGCAGATGCGGATATACTCCAGTTACCTACTTCCGAAGCCTCCCAGCGCATGTTGTTGTTCGCAAGTAAGTCGGTGATGTCTTCTGTATCACCCGAGTCCAAGTTCGTGAGCGTCCATGTCAAGATGCTGGAATCAATTGGATTTGTGTCCAAATCGGCTAACGCAGACGAGAAATCGATGTACTCATCAGCAGTCATGTCAAAGACGGAGTTTGTCGCTCCATCAGAACCTGAGGCAGTAACAACTACCGAAGCCAGATCCCCTTGAGACACAGTTACATTGATGCTTACGACATGGGTTGTGAAACCGTCGTTGTAAGTCGCAGTAATCGAATAAGGAGCTGTTGAGGAAAGGTAAGGGACAAAGGTAGTCTCGTCACCTACAAATTGCTCAAGAACAGATTGATCAGTCCAAACTGCGTGAGTAACCGACCAATCTGCAGAGATAATCCACCGGTTGTCTTTCTGGTCGTATGCTTTAACCTTCACATCAAGAATATCATCAGCCGTAATGTCAAACGAATTCCATGTAGATTCATTGTTCTCGACAATGAGAATCAGGGACACGATTGCACCTTCTTGAACAGCGATCGTAATTTGGGTAGATACTGTCTCGTAGGTCGCTTCCAAAATCTTCGCACCTCGAGATTGAGGAGTCCACTTGGCAGGAGCGCCAACGGTCAATTGGCCGTCTTGAGTTTGTACCCAATTTTCCTGAGGCAGAAGAACTGGTAAGCGGTTTCCACGAATATCAATTCGAGTGGTGTTAATCCATACATGGTCGTCTGCTGTGATTGAATACGTTGATGCATCCAACTCCAAACTTGCGATCTGTCCGTGCCCGACTGTAACCATCAACGAACCGGCTGCACCTGATGATGAAGTGAGATTCAAGTGCCACATTCCAACATGGTCTGGGAAATATTCACTGGATGTTTCGCTGTAATTACCATTTGAGGTAGTCCATGTAAGGTCACCTGCTTCACTGATATCGGAGATTTCATTGCCAAATTGGTCATACAAAGTATGCGTCACTGCACACCAAATTCCTGCAGGAACTGTTCCTTGGCAACCATCCAATACAAAGTAAGATGGCGCACCCGTTTCAACGGTTATTGCGACAGTTGTCATTTGTGTAGAACTGTCTAAAGCAGTCCACGAAACTTGCACGGTTTGTGCTCCACTGGCATAAGGAATGAACAGACCCTCAGTATTCGAATCCATAGTACCGTTACTTGGAACATAGTTGATCGATTGACCGGGGACAGTATTTCCATGCTGGTCAATGACATAGGCCATAATTTGTAACGAATCATCCGCAGAGATTGTAGCAACTTCTGGTAGAACTACAAGCGTTGCTGGAGCACCTGGAGTGACGGTTACAATCTCAGATTTACAGATGATGCCAAAGCATGCAGAAACAGTGTGTTGGCCAGTTGCGTAAGGCGTAAAGACGCCGGTTTGAGAGATGCTTCCGTTACTCGCACTCCATACAACCGGCGCATTGATTGGCATTGAAGCATAATCATAGGCAACAAAGGAGAAACTCACCGAAGTGTCGGCGTCAGTTGTCGGTGCAGTCGGTGTCAAATCAATGGAGGCAACATCAGTGTGGTTCAACAGAATTTGAGGACGTTGGCTCTCAAACCCATTTTCACTCGAAATGAAGTTTGCAAGTAGAGTACCACGGTTTGGTGTACCAATCAGAACCCATGAATTATCGTTGTCAATAAGCATTCCATTGACACCAATGTCAAACCAAATCCATCGCTTGTCAGACATATCAGTTTCGACAAATGTCGAAACTGGTGTGGCATCATAATCAACACCTGCTTGCATTCCAGGGGCGCCCCATGAACCGGTTGTAGAAGTTGATGAAGCGTTCCAAGTCGAGGAAGATTGAGCCCATTGGGTGTTTAGAATTCGGTGAACGCTGAAGGTCATTTCAGTTGCTCCACCGGTTGAAGCCCAAGTATCAAGATACAATCCAATGCTCGCAGAATGAATATTGGAATAAACTGGAAGTGGTACTTGGCTGTTATCGAGTCCAAAGGTAAGACGAGCTTCCAAACCAGAATTCGCTCCGAAGTATGTTCCAACCTCAGCAAGTGCTGCATCTCCATAATTGGTCAACGGCGACGCTTCGCTGAGGTGTGTCTCTCGAATGTTGGTATGACCAAATTGAGCGACTTCATTACCGGTTTGGAAAGTGTAGGTATACGTCAAATCATTGTTATCGGTGTGATGTGGATCTCCGATGGCAAAACTCCATCGCGAGGAAGAAGGGCCAGGAATCGATTGATTCACGCCTTGTACCCACCAACTGAAAACTTCACCCGTTGTAAGTGAATCAGCAAATCGGAACGATGTGCCGGTAATTTCAGTTGCTTCCCAAGATTTGAATTTGTAAACACCTGTTTCATTTGCGATGGTTACAACGTATCCGGTAGCACCAGAAACTGCGGACCATGAGAGTACGGGTTTGTCATCAGGCTGCAGAATAGAATTTGTTGTATTATACAGGACTTCACCGTCTTGAGGGGATGTAAGGACTGGTTGAGCCGGTGGCTGAATACCATTGACGTTGTCGACATACTGGACTGTCAAGCGAGGGCGGAAAGACTCATTCGATCCTTCTGAGGAATAGAAGGAGTGGCTTGTAGCGGGTGTGCCAACAGTCTTCAGCAACACGGTCATCGTAAGGTTTCCATTCGCAACATTGGATTGAGCCAAACTTGTCAAGTCCCATTCAACCCAGCCAGAAGGAGGGGTGAGCGTAAGAGTAGAACGAGTGATTTCACTTGTCGTGCATGAAACATTGCTGTTCCAAGTTACCGAAGATTCGCTAAACGAAGAACAGGCATGTGCCGATATCGTCGTTGAGGAGGTGCCTGTTACGCTGGTCCTATACAGGTTAAGCAGCATGGAGGTCGGCGTCATCGCAGAAGGCCAAGTCATCGAACTCAAATCGAATTCGAGATAGACTTGACTTTCACCCGTTCCAGATGCAGATGTTCCAAGGTTGAGTTGTGTTGATGAACCGAGATTCGTGGTTGAAGATGAAGAAATTTCGACATCTGGGACGGCTGGAAGAAGTCCAGTATCTGTGAAAATTGATCCACGATTCACCATTACCGTATAATTTCCTAAACCATCTGAGTATCCTTGATCTTCTGGAATGCGGAACTTGTGCACGTTCGACCAATGCCCAATTCGACTATCTTGGTCGCCTCGAACCCGCCAATAACGCCACATATCCCCTTTATCGAGGTCAGTTGCAGTCATGGTGAGGTTTTGAGCATCCCAAGTCACATTGAATTCGGAACCATTGCTAACTGAATTGGAATCAAAACACTCGAGGTTTTGCGTCATTCGCTCATTAGTTGCACCACAGAGGACCCATTGGGTCTGGTTGGTATCACTGGAAGACCAGTTGCCATCAACAACATCAGTGCCACTGGGTGTTGGAGAAGAAAGATTCCAAAGAGTTGACCCGTCAACAGGATGCATATTGGTTGGATTTGATGGCGACCAAGGTGTTGTCAACTCATAGGTCATCGAGAGTTTAGGACGGTCATCTACACCGAAATATTCACTGCTGGCAATATAGTAAGTGCCATCAACAGTACCATCAATTTCTTCAGGTTGAACGAGGATGTTCAAACTTTCTTGCCCGCGCTCAATGGCATGCTGCAACATAGAAGTGACGTTGATTTCAAAGACACTGGTCCCGTTAATCCAGAAGCCATTTGTTTCAGGAATCTGTGAGTCAAGTGAATGATATGCACCTGTGCCAAGCCAAGAGGTTGTGTTGTTACCTGGGTGAGCCCAACTGGATGATTCATCCCAACCAGTAATCATTTCAGAGACAGTAACAAAGATTTCATCGCTACCAGC
>TARA_B100001093_G_scaffold288523_1_pt1 | contig 10574 bp, 5 predicted proteins | sample TARA_B100001093 | Tara Oceans TARA_B100001093 (sample SAMEA2623116) | marine metagenome | biome: marine biome (ENVO:00000447); feature: surface water layer (ENVO:00002042); material: "saline water (ENVO:00002010), including plankton (ENVO:xxxxxxxx)" | depth 5 m
CTTGGCTTAATCGAAATAAGGTCATGCTCAAATCTTGACGAAGAATTGATAGGGTGCAAACCGAGTCTGAGAAAATCTTCAAACGAGCATTTTTTATTTCCTGTATTAACATCATCATCGAAAATTGATTGAACGAATTCGTAGGAATCTCTTGGGTCTTCAAGAATGCCTAATAAACAATCAATATCAGACTTTGTGTCGAAAAGGGGAGAGATAAGTGGCTGTACAGGGACCACTGATTCATTGTCCCAAGTTAAGCCAATGTCCCAAGATTCTAGGTAGTGCGATTGACCGATGTGCAGGTCGCAAATCTGTGAAGACTCATCGATTGAAAAGCCAATACGGGCTGAATTCTCTAATTTGTTGGAAATATCATCCCAATTAATAAAGGACTGGGTATGAAAAACAGGATTACCCCCCAAAATAAGCAGGGAATCTGTTTCTTGGCTAAGGATTGATTTTTCTAAATCCATAATAGGTTCGGAAACATCAAACTCAACTGATTGATATTTGATGTTTTTACCTATAACTCCAAGTGCATCATTGATTGCATATACGGCAACATGAACATCCTCCGGAAGATGGTTTCCGGCCAAGACAAGAGATGATGATGAATTGTCACAAATATCGGTTGCACATTCGGAAATCCACTTGGCATGTTCCGAAAATTGCTTCTCGTCCTTGTTCAGATGAGCAATTAACTTTTTGTCTTCGCTTTTTAATTTTGTAAGAACACTGGCTAAAAAAACCCTAGTAAAAGAAGGAAATTTTGAACTCTCAAGCCTAAGTCTGTGATCCGCAACTCCCCCGGTTATAGTGAGGTCCGATTCAACTGAATACAATCGGTTCATGGTTTTGGCATCATCTGGCTTGTTCGGCCTGATCTGCCTGCCTGCCATAAAAGAGCGGGAATTTGCTTGATTGTAAGCTTCTCTGTTGCCAAGAAAGTCACAATCCAGAGACAGTACTCGTTGGTGACGCTTGAAATTAGGAATTGATCTTATAGCATGATTCAAGCCGAACGCTGAACCCAAGTCTCTTTCCGGCTTTTTCATGTCGATCGGTTCATATTCAAACCATTTTACATTTTTTTCAGCGAGTAGTTTCTTAAGGTTTTTACGAGCTAAAGAAAAAGATGAATCAGAAACAATGGCTAATTTCTTGTCTTTGGCCCAGCCGATTAGCTCGGACAAAGAATCAGAAGTCGGAACTTTCCTCCATCTGGTGGAGGAAGAACCTGCGTTTTGAAGAACTTCTTTTTTAAATGAGCCCCGTGAGCGGTCTGGGTCATAGATGTCCAGTACAGAAGCTTGTGCGTATATGTCGGTACCACCCCCAAATGGAAGGTAGGAGGGATTCCCTTCGACTTTGGTTGGTCTTCCTTCATGAGACTCTACAATTAGAGGATTAAATCCTTTAACAGTCGGCATGGAGGTAGAATAGAAACTAGGAACACCAGGTATCAACTCTTCCGGGCTTTTGCCGTATGGTAAAATAGTATGCTCGGGACGCCTGCAACCTGTCATACCAATACCAGCCAGACCGAAGGAAGCAGCCATAACCTTCATGAATCCACGACGTTGCACTCCATCCATCATGCTGGCACCCTCCGGAAATTCGTTTTCGACCCACGAACGAAACTCCGGTGTGTCAGCTAAACTGTCCAGGCTCTTCCAATAGTGCTTGCCATTCTCAAGAGGCTCGTTTTCGTTTTGTTTGATCATCGGTGACAACCAGTACAGCTAAGTGGTGGATTAACACCCCAACTCTCTTTGATATTAAGACCAGCATGAATTTGAGCGAGATCAAGATCATCATTGGAGGATGCGGGAGGCTTCCAGGCAAGGTTGGTCACTTCAGACATAGGCCTGAGGGATTCTTCGGGATTGCGGTGACATTCTAGGCAGAAGGACATGCTGAGGTGTTTCGCATGATGAACAACCTTCATTTGGTCGACTCGACCATGACATTCTACGCAACTAATGCCCCTATTGACATGAATAGCGTGATTGAAGTAAACATAGTCAGGAACTTTATGAATCCTCACCCATGGAATCGAAGGACCAGCCGTTAACTGACCATCATCATTAGCATCCTCTCCCTCCGACAATCTGCCGTCTTTGTCTTCATCTTCTCCATAATAAGAATCCCTAACGACTTCAAGAAGTGGGGAATTAGCTTTGATGTTATTATGACAAGACATACAGATATTGGCAGATGGAATGTTTGAGTGGGATGATTTATCAACCCCGTGATGACAATAACGGCAGTCAAGCCCAAGGTGACCAGAGTGGAAACTGTGATCAAAAGGAACTGGTTGTGCTGGTTGATAGCCAACTCGCGTGTACTTAGGGGTTGCGTAATAAGTAATCCCCGCAGTCACAGTACCACCAATCAATCCGAGTCCGATAATAATCTTTATTGGAACTAAATTTGCCCACTTTGGAAAAAAATTTCGCATTTATCGTAGGAATTGAATAGACCAAAATGTATTCAAAAAATACAACGAAAGTTCACAAACATTAGAACTAAACATTTGTTGCAATGTGTAAGAAACGAGCACTTTCTCTACCGTATCCAAATACAGGACTTTCTACAATATTAAAAAAACTAAAGTAATACTATTAATATTACTTAATGCATTTCATTAGAATGGATACACTTATCAACGAGTTTGTTTGAAATTAAGTGCAAAGAATTTTAACAAGACAGAATTGAAAATTTCATCTGAAAGAAAACAAGTAATTGTGATTGGTGCAGGTATATCTGGCATTTGTGCCGCTGTTGCTGCTGCCAGGCAGGGTGCTAGCGTTGCTTTAATCGAACAAAGAAACTCTTTGGGTGGAAGAATTGGTTCAGAATGCAGGTTTCCCTTTGAAGATATAAATCCTCCCAATTTTCCTTATTCAAGAGAATCTGGGCTTTTGGATGAAATCTTGCTGCTGCTAGCCTTAGAAAATCGCGAAGGGAATTATCTAGGACAAGGGCGCGTGTTGAGAAATTTTTTGATCAAGGAACCAAGACTTGAAATATTCTTAAATCAAAAGGTATTTGAAGTTGATCTTGAAAAATCCAACAATCGTATCGCAGCAGTGGTTTCGATTTCTTCTGTTAATTCAAACCGAAAACATTTTAAAGGAAATTATTTCATAGACTGTAGCGGAGGTGGATTTATATCCCAAATGGCTGGAGCAGAGGGAGAAACAGGAATCGATCAGATGGAAAAAAACATTTTTTCAAAAAATGATTTTCAATCAAGGGCTCGAATTGCAACAACGATTACAATTGCCAGAGCAGAGCAATCAATTCCCTTTGAATGTCCAAGTTGGGTAAGAATCAAATGGCTTGAAAATATCATGTCGGCAAAACTCGACCTAATGGAATCACTTTCAAAAAATCCAGTTGGTGATCATAATCTAGAATGGCTAGGTCCAGGGCTAAAATCAAACATTTCCTCTGAGGAAATAGCTTGGGCCACTTGGGATTACATCAAGAATCATTCTCCTATGAAAGACTCTTTCAAGCCAATGATGATTGAAAATATTTCACCTTTTACTTTCGTGCGTGATGGTTTTCGTGGTACTGGAGATTACATTCTTAAACCAAAAGATATAATCGAAGGTAAAAGATTCTCAGACTCCGTGGCACTGGGCAGAGCACCCCTTGATACAGAAAATGGGCTTTTGTTCTCAAGTCACGGAAAAGTATTTTTGCACCAGCCTTTTGAAATCCCTTTTCGATGCCTTCACTCTAAGACCATCCATAATCTTCTTTGGACTGGGGAATATTCTTCCGCAACAAGTCACGCTTCTTCTTCACTCAATCATCCCCCTACTTCTGCACAGATGGGAGAAGCTGCGGGTCTAGCTGCAGCACTCGCATCCGAAAGTAAGTCTCTCGGGATATTAAGAAACAAATCTTTGATCAAAAAACTTCAAAAATCACTTTACCGAAGAAACCACCAAATTAGCCTTGATCTATTTTCCGACGAGGAAAATCTCGTACTTGATGCAAAAATATCCCCTTCTTCAAATTTAAAATCTTTTCTACCCTCGAAATATTCTACAGGAAAGCCCTTATTATTCTCGCGAGGTATGATTCAATTCCCACTTTGCACAAAAACAATACAACGCATTCAACTGTTCTTAGAAACCCAGCATGAGATTACTCTTGAATGGCGCCTGCTCGAAGGATCTTCTCATAATCATGCTTTACCGGGAGTTTGTATAGACAGCGGAAGTGTTCGAGTTTCAAAAAACCATGGTAAATGGGTTGAGATAGAAGTTAATTCAACTATTAAATCACACGGTTGGCATTTCCTTGAACTCAAGTCAAGTGAACCCATACGACTCCATACTCAAAAGGATGCTCCGCCAGGAATTCTTTTCCATCGTTCAAAAACTAACGCTGATCAAGCAGCAAAAAACCCATATTCAGAATTTGTTCCTGTTGTATCGTGCTGTCCAGAACCACCGAATGCTCCTTTAATTAAAGTATTCCCATCTCAAAGCCCTTACCTTTCAGAAAATGTAATGCTTTCAAACAACCGACCAACAAATTTACCTAACCTATGGGTTTCTCAATCCACAGATTTCAAATACCCGGAATACCTCGATTTCCAGTGGAAAAAACAAATATTAATTTCATCAGTAGAAATTATTTTTGATTCGTCTTCTGAATTTCTCTTCCCTCGAAGACCGAAAGTTTTCGAAAACAAAATTATTTCTTCTCTTGTCAAAGATTACAATTTATATTTTCAAAACAAATTTGGACATTCAAAAAAGATTCTTGAAATCCGCAACAATTCAAAGGGGTTTCAAATTCATAAATTTGAACCGGTTCGTACTAATCATCTTGAATTGGAAATAATTTCCAGTCATGGAATCAACCGAGCCCAGTTGTATCAATTTCGAGCATTTAAATGAGTTCTTAACTTGCTTCATTCATCCTTATAAATGGGATTGCGTTTCCTGAGTTTGTCTAACAATAATTGACCTAACTACAATTGCCTATGAAAGCCCTCTCCGTACTAATCCGTTTACTCAGCACTTTCTCACTCGCCGGTCTTTGTGCACTGCTTTGGTTTAAATGGAACACCTCGCAATTACAGACTGAGTCATTTTTAGACGAAACGGTCGATAATGCGTACGGTATTCTCCAATCTGAGAAAGAAGCACAATGGAAAGATGTCTCAAATAAAAAAAGTGTATTCAACGATGTTTTTGAGGCGAACGAGCAAATAGGTATGGATGATGAAAACCTACTTGAAATTGCACTTGAGTCTTTGAGGGTTTCTGAAGATGCTCTTCTCCGAGATAAAGAATACAGGGAGAACTTGGATCTACTGACTAAAGAATTTGGTGCGGGTTCACTTTACTGGGACTCTGAATCCCAAATGTGGAAAAACAGTAGTGGCGTTGAACTGGAATCTCCTGCCGGGCTCAAAGACCCTTTTTTAAATTTAACTGAATTCCCCAAGGAAGATGTCAAGAATGAGGATGGCACAGTCACCAAGGGAGTTTCCAGACAAAACAGACTGCGCACTGTCATAGGTATGTTTTATAAAGATCGCCAAGACAAATTTTCAGAAATTGGCAGTTTAAGAAGCAAGCTCATCGATCGCGACAAAGAATTGAGAGAATTCCAGAATTTATTTTCCAGGGAACAAGAAACAAGAAAGGATTTTGAAGACCAGGTGAGCGATCTTACAGTAAAACTCAAAGGAGTAGAAGCAGACTTGGAATTAGAAAAAAAAGAAGCACTCGCCTACAAAGACGGAGCCACGCTTAAAATTTCCGACCTTGAAGAACAAGTAGCCAAAACTCAACAAGACATCCAAAATAACCAAAAGAAATTCAATGTTACCATTGAGGAAATGACCGAGGATCATAAGCGCGACCTCAGCCAAGCAAATTCTAAATTAGTTAAAGAGTACCAACGAGGCCGTGAAGAAGCTACCGAGGAGTTTATGGCCAAACAGTCTGGTGGTGAAGTTCCGGATGCTGCTGGAGGTGAAGTTGAGAATCCATTCATTGTCAAAAGCGACGCTCCACCTGTCTTGTCGCAAGCTGAATTAATTGCAGCGAATCAAACTTCAGAAATATCTGACATTGGGGCGCCATCCACAATTGCTAGAATAGACAGTAGCACCGGAATGATTTTATTACCTTTGGGAGCGGAGCGCGGAGTTGCCCAAGGAAATGTATTTACTATCTGGAAAGACCAAAGACAAGCAGCCAGAATTCGAGTTCAAAGTGCAAAAAATGGTTTTCTTCTGGCATACATTCTCCCCCATTTCGGCACCCCCAATAAACTCCGCCCTGGTGACAATGTTCATGTTGTACCCGATGAGGAAGAGACTTTGTAAAACCCATTATCAAAATCAATGAATCTTAATCTTTTAGCCAAGTTTGCATTTATCCTTTATACCCTATTATTGCTGTCCGGTTGCTTCACCGCATCGCCCGATGACTCCCGCATGCCACAGGGAAGGCCAGCAAGCTGGGAGTACAGCCTTCCGGGAGGTTTTGATAGGGGTGGCAGCGGCATGCGCTAACAACAAAGATTTCTTAAGATTGAAAGAAGAGAGTGAAAAACCGGGCGTTCTATACCTGGTTGCTTCACCAATTGGGAACCTAGAGGATTTATCATTACGAAGTAAAAAGATTCTTTCGGATTGCGATCTAATTGCTTGTGAAGACACTCGTGTCACAGCGAAACTCCTTGCTCATCTGGGTATCAATCAATCGTTGATTTCCTACAGGGAAGAAAATGAAAAAAAACAGACCCCCCTGTTGGCGGAAAAGCTTTTGCAAGGAAAGCAACTCGCACTTCTTTCAGACGCTGGCTATCCTGGAATAAGTGACCCAGGATTTCGACTTATTCGAGAATGCCACCTTCGTTCAATTCGTGTAATTCCAATACCAGGACCAAACGCCGCAATCACCGCTCTTGCAGCTTCCGGATTACCCACTCATCAATTTTTATACCTCGGTTTTTTCCCAAAAAAAGACAACGGAGTGATAAAAATCTTAGAACAATGGAAGGATTTTCCCGGTTCGATAATATTTTATGAATCCCGCTACAAAGTTGCCAGGACATTACGATTAATCCGAGAGACACTGGGAACAAATCGATATGTTTGTATGGCACGGGAAATCACTAAATTGTACGAAACAATTCATAGCGGCACAATTGAAGAAGTTGAAAATAAATACCATTCAGAAAGCCCAAAAGGTGAGTTCACCCTAGTGGTGGCGCCTCAAGACTACTCATTTTCAAAGTGAATAGTGGAAAAGTTGCCGTTTTAGACATAGGCTCAAATACTATAAAATTATTTATTGCTTATAGAAATTCAGAAAAAAAAATTATCCCCTGCTTCGAAAGAAGCATTTCTTGCAGAATCTCTTCCGGATTAATTAAACATAATGATTTCTTTCTCTCCTCAGAATCGATCGCCAAAATAATTCATTCGATTTCTCTGTTCATTCCAATTATTGAAGAACAGGAAGCCAAGAAACTTATTGCAGTTGGAACTGAAGCGTTGAGGAAAGCAAAGAATGCAAACCTAATAGTCGAAGAAATCAAGCGACGATACGGTTTCAGACTTAGAGTGCTGAGCGGAGAGGAAGAAGCAGAGTGCATTGCCATAGGAATTTCGACCGATCCAAGGCTGCAAAAAGTCTCATCTTTTCATGCTTTTGATCTTGGCGGTGGGAGCGTTGAATTAATTCAAATTGCTAAGGAAAAAGTCTTGTCGGCTAAAAGTCTTTCTATAGGAGCTGTTGTTATGACTGAAAAATTCTTTTCTGACCAGCGGTATCCGATTAAGCCTGCCGAAGTAATTAAAGCAAGGAACTATATTACTTGCATGCTTCAGGATAATATCGAAAAATCAAAGTGCGAAAAATTAATTGCTTGCGGGGGTACGGTCATTCACTTGAGGCATCTCTTACGACCAGTGATTCAATCAGGCAACGAAGCTAAGGATGAAATTATTTTTAATGAAATTCAACTATTACTAAATGAATTCATCTCCCATAAACTTGAGAAAATTAAAAATAAGTATCCTGAAATCCCGGATGATCGAATTGATATTTTTCCTGCCGCCCTACTGGTTATTGATCAAATTATGAAATTTTATAATTCTCAATCGATTATCCATTCTTTTCATAACCTACGATATGGAATTGCAACTAAACCTTCATTCATGCGTAATTCAATTCATTCTTTCAAGTAGTCTACATCCGTGGGGATTCAAAGATTTTGGACAAATTTCACCGGTAATTGAACACTTTACTGAATTCCACTTTTGGGGAAGATTCAGAGTTACATCCCACGGGTTCGAATTTATAACAATCATTATCTTATTTCCTCCTGATCGCTTTTCAACAAAAAGTCCAATCACTCCCTCTGGACTTTCCTTCCATTCCTCATAGATATTTTCTTCCTTTGTATTCGGTCTTAGTACGCACCCATTTTCCGACCTCCTAAACTCGATTAATTTTCTTACTTGCCGTGAAAATTCAATCTCCTGTTTCGAATTTTTATACTCTATTTCGTTCAAGTCGCTCCGCTGGTATGTGTTCCTGTTTCCTTTTTTATTTCTCAATAAGTCCTGCCCTGCAGCAATCATCGGAATGCCTGGTGAAAGCAATAGAATTGATAATGCCAAGGTCGATTTCCTAGCTACTTCAGTGGGGATGATGCCTTTCGGAAATTCATTGATGTCGCAAAGTCGGTCAACAAAAGTGAAATCATCATGGGACTCAATATAATTCACTGCTTGCCATGGATAAGTGCTCTTATTCATTTCGCCTTTAAGGAGTTGTAAAATCATATTTTCATTGCCCTCCCCTTTTACGAATTTTAATACCTCCTCCCTGCACTCATCGTTCCAAAGAGCAAATCCTGTAGAACTTATTGAACTAGGCAATCGGCCACGGAAACTCCAAGGTTCAGCAATTAAAATCAAGTTTTTCTTTATTCCTGACATTCTTTCTTCAATTAGCCTTAGGAAATCAACTCCAAGCAGTTCGCCTAGATCAAATCGAAAGCCATCAATATCAAAAACTTTTACTAAATACTCCAAACTATCTAATATGAGCTTCCGGGTTGGTTCCGATTCGCAATTTAAATCATTCCCACAACCACTGTGATTCTCGAGCTTCCCTTGTTCATCGATTCGAAAATAAAGCTCTCGGTCCAAATTGAATAAATGGACGGGAATGCCCACATGGTTGTAAACAACATCCAAAATTACGGAAATTCCTGCACTATGGAAAGCCTCCACCAAAGCCTTGAATTCCTGTATCGCTACTCCACTGTTGGGATCACTCGCATAACTGGACTCAGGGGAGAAATAATTCACCGGCATATATCCCCAGTGATATTCTTCTTTGGCCCTTGAATCGAATTCTTGAATCGGTTGGAGCTCAACAGCATTGACCCCAATTTCACGCAGGTAGCAATCGCTGGAACAAAGCCATTTAGTGAGGCCATTAAACTCAAGTCTTTCGGACAGAGTTAATTCAATCGGAGCCTTTGCCAATAAGTCTCTCAAATGCGTCTCAAGTATAATAAGCTCACTCATTGGCGGGGGAGAAAATAAGTCATTTAAATTATCATCAGTTGCTGGCGGTAGAATTATACCAAAACCGTCTCTTCCGGTAGTAGCCTTGGCATATGGATCGAGGATTTTTTTCTCAAAGTGCCCACTTTTTAATGACGGGCATTCGTTGAACACTATGTAATTATAGTAGTTTCTTTCCCATTTCCTTTGGACATATTGGACCCAACTTCCATCTTCCTCTCTGACCATGGATAATCGCGTTGTCTCGAACTCATCCTCTTTTTTGTGTAAAATTAACTCTACTTTTTGGGCCCGCGGAGCGAAGACTCGAAATCGGCCCCTTTTTTTTTCTACGGTGTAGCCAAAAGAACCGGAGGGCTTAAAATTGATCCAATAATCCAAGTCGCTAGATTTATTTACACTGATTACAGAAAAAGAGAGAATGTCTTCACCAGATCTTGATACATCAAAGAGGTAATTGTTATTTTCATTTTCAGTAGTTATGTTTGAACATGGATATTGCGGCTCTAACCATATTCCATTGGAAGTTATAAATTTAAATTGAAAGGGAGAAACTGAAAAAAGCTCTTCCCACTTAATTCTCAGGCTGTGCCAATTATTTTCGTCGGGAAGTAGTCTCCATTTTTCATCACCAATGGCATTTGGCCAACCATTCAATTCACAAGCAAGGTAAATGCTCAAATTATCACGATCTATAAATGGATACTGACTGTCTTTCACCAAAAAATGTGCTTCCTCACCAATTTTTGAATAACCTGCAAGTTTTCCTCTTTGGTGACTTTCAAGAAGAGTAAACTCAGCACCAAGCAATCCCGCTTCTTCCACAAGATCAACGGGCAACCGATCAAGTTTCCAGTCTTTTTGTAAAAAAACATAACCAATTTGGCCATCAAAGACGCGAACTTTTCCACCTCGATTACACACGATCAACAAGCAAATCCTAGGATTAAAGGATAGCCAATCGAAAAATTTTGCCGATCTC
>TARA_B100001093_G_scaffold463028_1_pt1 | contig 10573 bp, 10 predicted proteins | sample TARA_B100001093 | Tara Oceans TARA_B100001093 (sample SAMEA2623116) | marine metagenome | biome: marine biome (ENVO:00000447); feature: surface water layer (ENVO:00002042); material: "saline water (ENVO:00002010), including plankton (ENVO:xxxxxxxx)" | depth 5 m
GTAGCTTGCTGTCAATACTTCTGTACAAATCTTCCCAGTTCTTGATAGTATCTCGGATTTTTTTATATTCTGCATTCTCAGCTTTAATGGATTCAATTTGTTTTCTGACGTCATCTTTTGCTCCTTCTGCCACTCTTGCTTTTGTAGCAGCTTCTGTAATCATGGATTGTTTTAAAGTTTTACTAATCTCTTGATTGCAGGTTGGACAGTTTTGTCCTAGTTTTGTTAGTTTATTTACTACTGCTTTCTCCCTTTTTATCTCTGCTTCGTACTGTCCAGAGAGAGAAAGTATATCTCCATAGTCTGTATACTTTGAAGTATTACTTTGTAATTCTTGAATATCAATGGATTCGAGCATATGTCGATACTGATTATTTTTAAGAATTTTTTTATTTTTTTCGGAAATATTTTCAAGTTCTGCCATCAAAGAACTCAATACTTCTTCATCTTTAGATGTATCAATTTCTAAATTTAACATTGGCACTATGATAGTATCTTCCAAAATATTGTTTTCTAACCATTTTACTACTGTTGCTAACTTGCCCGAAACAGTTGCACCTTTAACTGTCTGCTCTTTATGAGCCTCTTTAAATATATCGTATATACTTACATATTTTTCTAGGTTAAGTAAATCAATTAGAAACTTTTTTCGATTTGTATCAGTTGCAGTTAAAAATTGCAAACTACTGCTAGGACTTTGATATACTACTTGTGAAAAAGTCTTAAAGTCCATTCCTATAATACCTTGTAGAGTTTTATAGGTGTTTGTTGCAGTATGGCTCGATATATCTACTCCATCTTTGAGTAGTGTTAATTTAATCGATGCCTTTCGATTTACCGTTATCTGATACAAAGACCCATCCTTCGAAAAAGATAGGTCTATGCTGTATCCTTTATTGATATATCGATTTGCTATATCAACTTTCTTAATACCTTTCGAATTTTTATTGTATAAAACTTCTTCAATCAATACAGGTATTGAAGACTTTCCTGTTCCATTTGTTCCAATAATCTGTGTGATAGTGTCCGAATCTAATTTTAGTTCATTCCCTTCACCATAACTGAAACAATTACTCCATTTCAAATTTTGAAGTGTAATCATTAAATATTCCTACAATTTCTGGTATTTTTTCTTCAGGTATTTGTAAAACATACTTGAGATACTCTTCGAGTTCCTCGTGCAAACTCATCTCAGGACTGAGAATAAGTGATGCTTCATTTGCCTTTTTTACTACTTTTTTGTCAAGAAGATCAGAGTTCTTTACTGCTGCTAGTTCCTGTACATCACCTTCTACTTCGTAGATTGTATGATGATACTTTGTAGGAATCATCTCAGCTGGATTTGATACTGTTTTTCTTATAAGCTGTGGCAACTCAAAACTGTGCCAGCTCCAGTTCCAATTAGTACTATTAATTAGAATGTAGCCCGTTTCAACCTTGTTTCGATGAAAAGAAGTAGTCATTGGGCTACCTGGATACACTATATTTCTCTGACAATTACTATGTGCGTGAAGATCGCCTGCAAAAACCACTGGAAAACGATTGAAGAGATCAAGATCTACTTCAGGTTTAACGTGGGGAGGCACCTCTCCGCGCACATGAGTAAAAATCGGAATATCACTCGGAAAAAAGTTATGCCAATCTTTTTTGTGTAAGTGACAGTATGGAAGTATTCCCATACCATATTCATCAAAAACGACTGGTGTAGTTATAACTTTTACTTTGCTATTCAAGTTATGAGTAACATCAGCCAGCTGATCAAAGAATGTTTTGTTTTTTTGAGTTGCTTCATGGTTTCCGTCAAAAACAATAGTTTTTACACTACAAGACTTTACCCATTCAAAGTAAAGCTCCAACTCTTCCATCGTAGGTATTCGATCAAATATATCTCCACCTACAATATGCAAGTGAATATTTCTTGTTTGTTCGATTTCCCACAGGTCATCAAAAAATTTTAAGTAACGTTCTTTGGCCCACTTAACTGGAACATTCTTCTGTCCCAGCTTTATGTGCCAGTCAGCTGTAAATAGAATCATGCAAATTCTGCTTCTAGTTCTTCATCAACATTTGCGCTGCTTCCTCGTACACGATCGAGCAACTCTTTTTGTGCATCGGGAGTAGGACGAGGCATAACATCATCCATAGATTTCAACTCAGAGACTAACTCTTTTTCTGTTTCATCTAACTCTCTGTGCTTGCATTTTAGCACTTGCAACTGATACTCTACATTGTAGGGAAGAGGACCAGTTTTTACTCGCTTGAACTTTACATCCCAGCCAGTTTCGGGATCAGTTGGATCACCTAAATCTTCTGCAGCAGTAATAATCTGCTCCCAAAGCTTTTTCTTTAGATTTACAACTTTTACAACACCGTTATCGATGCATTGAGTTGCGTAGCTCCAACCACATTTTAGATCAGGATAGTATTCACGTACCCAATCTTTGTCTTTATTATTAAAAGTCTCAAGGTTTCTGTCAAAAGAAAGACATTCTAAAGGAATATCTTTTTCATTCTCGCCCTTTATCCAGTATACGTATCTCGCAAGAATATCGCCTACAAGACGAAACTGATTATCTCCATCGCGGTACTGAAAACTGCTGATGGAATTTTTTTGGGCAGAGCCCTTGTGTTGATTAAATTTTATAGCCATTAGTGTATCTCCATTGGATTAACTTCTTCATATTTAAAATGAATACAATCTTTTTCAATACGAAGTAGTCTGTTGTCGTTAATTAAATCAAGTTCAACTGGAACGTGTTGTAAATCCAGCGTCACTTTTTGCGTATTAAAGTATTCTGCCACACTTCGAATAGATGCAAGAGAATAATAAATTGCAACATCTCTATAATCATAGCGAAAAGCATTAAGCAATAACATATCAGGGTGAACTAAAAAACTGTCACCTTGAAAATTTATTGCAGAATACTTGTAGATTGGATCTTTTTTACTCGTAGGCACTTGTTTTGCGATTATCATTTGCATAATTAAATTGCAATTTCTAATATTACCTTCTGCCGTTCTGTAAACTTTTCCCCAGTCAAATAATAACATATATTATACCAAAATTTCATCATCTTTGTCAAGAAGTATTTTTTAAATGTACCTTGTCTCCCAGCCTTGTTTCATATAGTATCCCATACGATTAGAGGCCTGTCTTGTAGCAGTATTTCCTTTGAGATGTATGTCAAGAATTACGGGGCTAATTTTACCTTCTTTTTCTCGAATTACTCGACCGATAAGCTGTGTGAGTAAGGGTTCATTGTTAATGGGTGTTCCAAGTATAAGACAGCTCAAGCTATCCAGTGAAATGCCTTCTGAGAAGATAGATTGAGTACCATACAGTACATTTTTATCTCCGTATGTAATTTCATCCAAAAGTGCTTCACGCTCTTCATGAGGCACCTCTCCCGTAACACAAACTGCTTTATCCCCTGTCAGCTCTGCACAAGATTTTAGAAAGCTTACTCTATCGCTGACTACTAATACTTTGTGCCCTCTTGCCGCGTAGGCGGCTGACAGCATAGCAACACTGTGCTTATACTCATCATTTGTTGCTAGATTTGTAACTTTGTTTGCCCATGGTGTTTTGCTTCCATCCATAAAACGTATGTCTGATGGTACAATATGAATTGTAGGAGTCATATAGTTTTCTTTTGGTGGTTTTAAGACAGTGGAACCAAAATAATCGCGAAATACAACGTGTTTCCCATCTTTTCGCTCAATAGTTCCAGATAAACCGATTTTGTATCGAGAATAGCAAGCGTCAATAACGCGATTAAAGGTAGGGCTGCTAACATGATGCATTTCGTCGAGGATGATTGTTCCAAACTCTTTTCGTATCTTCGGAATATTACGATACAAAGTTTGAGTATTCCCAACAACAATAGGGCTATCAATATTCCACATGCCACTCCCAATAATCCCACTTTTAATTCCATATACCTTCTCCACTTCTTTTGCCCATTGATTTCGTAGCGGTATTGTATGTGTAATGATTAATGTTTTTTGTCCGAGCTTGCCTGCAATCGCTAATCCAGTAAAAGTTTTACCCCAACTAACCCACGCATTAATAATTGCATTATCATCAATAACATCATAAACTTCTTGTTGACTCGGTCGTAATTTGTATTTAAACTCTGGAAATTCTACAGGAACAGTTGTTCGTTTATCAACTATAAAATAATTTTTGGGAATCAAATCAATTCTGCCAATCGGTATTGAAATTAAATCCTCACGAATCACTGCCATATTTGATATTACCTGTGGCGGATCAGCAGGATTGTGACTAGGAATTAAATACGTGAGTTCTTTGTCAATACTTTGTTTCATTGATGAAGTACATTGTAGATAAATACGATTGCTAATTACTGCTTTCATGCAAGTGTTTCTTTTGCAATTATATAATTTTTAACAAATTCACTTCTTACTACGTCTTTTACTCCAAACTCAATAAAGTCAAACTCTTGCATATATTCAAGAATTGCTAGAAAATCTCCCATTCCATTTGTTTTTAAATCAGACTGACTAAAGTCTCCACTAAAAATGATTCTACAATTTCTACCAACTCTTGTAATTAATGAGTCGAGTTCATGAAAAGTCATATTTTGACATTCATCAATTACTATCACTGCGTCTCGTAATGTAATTCCACGAAGATATGAAGTTGTCATAAAGTGTACTATATTTTTTGTTTTAAGAATTTGGTATGCGTCTCCGCGTTGAAATATATCTGTAGCAATATCTTTATAAGGTTCTTCATATACAGATGTTTTTTCTGTAAGTGTTCCGGGCAGAAAGCCGATGTCTCTTGTGGGAACTGCACTTCGTATAATAATAAGTTTTTCATAAAGTCCTTTTGCCATATCATCATATGCTAGAAAGCACCCAACAAAAGTTTTACCTGTTCCTGCGCACCCGTAGAGCACTAAATTTTTATCTGATTCAAATGCACGTACTTGCTGTGCTGTTAATGGATCTATTTCTGATATTTCTAAGCCAGATCCATTTATGGTTTTTGATCGTTTTCCCATTAAATTTTTCTCTTGGTATCTTTGAGCTTTGTAGCCGAGTACTCGTACAATAACCAAGGCTGCTCATATAAATATAAAACTCCAGCATAAAGCATTTCTTCTTCTGGAGGGCGGGGTATAGTAAAAGGAACTCTGCACTTCTCAATAAACAGTAAAGAAGAATTGTCTTTTTTCTTTATCTCTTTTATTTTTCTATATAATAGTTGTGCATACTTTGTCTTTTCGTATGTAAATAATACTCCTTTACTATCTATAAAACTATTTCTAGCTTGTTTTAGTATTCCTGTGTGATTAATTACTCCTCTTTTTAACTGATATAAGTTTTTAAAAGGAGTAAGTAATCTTCTTTTTCCAAGAGTATTTGCAATTATATTCCTATCGTCAAGTACTAAACCGTCTAAATAAACTAAACCGTCTTGTACGCTCCAATTATCTGATCCTAATACAAATACAGGAAAAGTAATTTTATTAATTGTTTGAAAAGTAACTACCATATTCTTTTTCAAACTTACCCATTGAGTAGTCATCGCCTACATCAAAGTCACAGCCTATTGCTGCTCCTGGTATGCTCAATCCTCTGTCTTTCTGTACATATTCTTCTAGCATTGAAGAGTATGTGTCCACTTCTTCTTCTGGAACTTCGGCAAGAATTGAATCATGCACTAAAGCAAATATTCTAGCTTTAGAATCATTGTTTTTAATCCAACGATTCATTTCGATGGCACCGAATAAATTAACATCAGAAGCACTGGACTGTACCAGAAAATTGAGACCAGAACGAATGCTATGACTCGCGACGCCTTTGTCCGTGCTTTTGACATTTGGTAATCTCCGTTTTCTTCCAAAGTAACTGTAAACAAATCCATTCTGTTGAATAAAATTTTGATTTTTTTCTATCCATGACTTTAGTTTATGGAATGTACTAAAGTACTCATTAATTACTTCGGAGGCTTCTCTCTTACTGAATAATTTTCCTGAATCTTTTGTAACTTGTTCACTGATTTTTGCAGGACCAGCTCCATACATAATACCGAATGTTACCGCTTTGGCGGCCTGTCGTCTATCAGTGTATAGTTCTGCTACATCTTCAACAGCACAGGGTAGTTTAAATACTTTCTTAGCAATTGTACTATGAAAGTTTCCTCCTGATTGAAAGACTTCCTGCAGAGCTTTGTCCTGCGCGAGTACTGCAGCAACATAAACTTCTGCAGTTGTTAAATCCATTGCCACAATCTTGTGACCCTTTCTTGCTTTAATACAACCTTTTACAATGGGGTTATCCCTAGGAAGCTGTTGCATATTAAGTTTACCGCTAGAAGAAAGCCTACCACTAGTAGTGCCATGAAGGTTAAAACCTGTACGCAGGCAAGAATCTCTATCCAACTGTGGTATGATCTTATCGAGGTATGTATTTTTGATCTTGGATTTCTTACGAATTTCCATGATAAGCTTTGGAACAGGCGATTGCGTTGCCAGTTGCTCCAATGACTCTGCATCGGTACTATCAGCTCCCGTTCCTGTTTTCTTGCCAGTAGGTGTAAGCCCAAGGAAGTCAAAGAAAAGCTGGCGAAGCTGAAGAGTGCTGTTAGGATTAAAATCTTTTCCATTTATCTTCTCGAATTGTTTTACTTCTGGAAAGGTGTATAGCTCTTGTATTGCATTGTCAATATCATCCTGCATTACTTCTTGAGCAACAAGTAATCGAGTACGATCGAAAGGAACACCATTATCTTGTACGTCTAGTAAGAACTCTGTTCCTGGTATCAATAACTCATCATACACTTTTGCAAGTTTTAAGTTTTGTTTTATTTTTATAAACTTTTCGTACAATAAATATGTACATACTGCATCCATTGCAGCATATGTTTTCATTACATCAAAAGGAATCATATCCCAAGTAAATTGGTCTTTTACCATTCCATGCCTTCTTCTGTAATCGTCTATCCACTCATACATAGGCTTTTCATAATCACCATAAGGTGTGTACTTTATAGCCAATTGTTTTAAACCATGAGTTCCTGGATTTTCATCTATAAGATAGTGTAGTAACATTGTATCTTCAAATCGTGGAAACTTGAAGTTAAAATGATACTCAAACATTGCAATATCAAACTTAGAGTTATGAAATATTACAATCGTTTGATCGAATAATGTTTGTAATAATACTTCTGTTTCTTCATTAAAGCAGTCAGTATCTATATAAACACCATTCTTCCCATCATAAGACAAAGAAATACCAATGATATGCCCATCTCTAGGCCATAACCCCGTAGTTTCTGAGTCGAGTCCGATGTACTGAGGTCTAGCACTAATGCAAGTGCTTAACCACTCATTTGCCTCTTCTGTATCTTGTATACCAACTGCCATCTCAGGTGTTATGGTAGCATCTTCTTTTTCACCAGAAATATACTGTATAATACTTTTTTTCGATTCTTCCCACGCAGGTTTTGCTTCTGGTTTGAAAGCAAGCATTGATGGATTTATTACAGGTAAAAACTTACCGTCTAATACCTTTCCAGTATATTGTGTTACTGATGTTATTTTAGTATAATATTTTGTGGCATCACTGCCTACAAGTATGACCCAGTCATATTCGTCTGGATTCATCTCAATATCGACATCTCTCTTTAACACTTTTTTGATCTTCGGATCAGAACATAGTTGAAAGACATCAAAATCAACTTTGTTTTCAAATAAATTTTTATAGTCAGTTTGACTTCTTTTCGTCTCTACTAATGCGACGTTAGGCATATAATTGTCTCCTCAGTTTATGAACTTGAGTTTCGGTAAGTGCTCCAGGATCTTTGTCTGTGTTCTTCAAAGTTAGTATCCTAGCTGAAAGTCCAGTACTTTCACACAGTTCTTGTACTTTTTTAGCTCCATTTTGTCCAGCGGCATCACTATCAAAGAATATATCAATATGATTTACTCCCGATATTTTAAACAAAGCTAATTTTTCTACCGTTACGTTTGATACTCCAAAACAGCAAACGGCATTTGTGATATTTTTATCATATAGATTTAGCATATCAAAGATGCCTTCTACTAATACTAATGAGCCATTAATCGGTTTTGCATTCATTGGAAACAGGGGCATCTTTGCTCCTGGTGGTGAAATTAAATATTTAGGTATTCCAGTACTAGTATGCCTTCCATTAAATGCAACAATCTTTCCTGTTATGTCTCGAATAGGAAAGTTAATTCGTGATATAAAATCTTTATCGGCATGTAAAAATGCTTCAAACTTTTTATAGGTTGAACTTTTAATATTTCGCCATTCACCTTCATACGGCTCAATATTTTTTGGTAAAACCAGACCCATACGTTCCGCCATCTTCTGTTTAAGTAACGTCTTAAGTTTCTCTCTGCGTAGTTGTAGCTGGTCTGGTTTTTCTCCAAAATGTGTAAATATATTGCCTCTATGCCCACAAGAAAAACAATGAAAGCGACCATCAATTCGATGTACTCTCATCGATGGATTGCTATCATCATGCTCTGGATTCAGACATTGTATAACATAGTCTTTACCTTTCGCGAGAAAATATATATTCTTCTCTGTCAATAAATCTTCTACGTTCATCTGCCAATGTCTTTAATATTTTCTTTTCCAATAACTTGATACGCACCCTTATTGTAAGCTGGAGCCACAGTATATACGCTTGATGAAGCATATGTTGTATCTTTTTTAGCTGTCTCATCTTCTCTCGGTTCTCCAAGCGGAGCCGAAGGGTACTCTTCTTTTGCTTCTCTGTAAACTGACTTTTTTCCTGAGGTTTGCCAATTCCATATTTGTCTTCGTCTTGTTTGCCATGCTCTTTTCACTTTTCTTCCACTCGTTGTGTAGTTCATACTACCTTGTATAATCATCAATAAGTTCCTTGATTTTTTAAGTTTTCATAGAGTATTATACTAAATTATTATGAAGATGTCAAGAACTATTTTTAGACATCATAGATACTTTCGTCGCTCTGCCCTGCTTCTACCTCTTTGGGATTTAACACAGTTGCTGGTCCAATCTTTAGAGTTTCCCAGTCCATGCTAGAGGTAAAGGAACGCTCAGCAGCAGATCTCATCTTGACACAATCTAAAGTAAAGCATGCGTCTTCCTGTGTCCACGCATTGATTGTGTAAGCGGCATCTGCGGCATCGAGTATTCCTTTTGCAAATCTAGCTTCTCCTGTTGCATCTGTTTGATACGGAGAGAATACAGTAGTTTTATATTCTTGTGCCATAGATTTTAGTGCTTTACTTACTTCTATTTGCTCTGTCCAATCATATTGTCCTGCGCGAGAAGGCCCAGTTCCTCTTCGTACCTGATTGATATAGTCAACAACAACTACGCCTACGTTGCCGTCTTCTTTTATCTTTTTATCAAGCTCTGCTTGAATCTTTGGTATTGTAAGAACTGGGTCATAAACAACATCAAGTTGATTACCTACTTTCAAGTCTAGCTTTGATACTTCATCATGAAACTTCTCAAAACTTCGTTCTTTCTTGTAGTTTTGCAAAGCGTCTTGCGAATCTAAGAATCGATTCGCCCACCACGTTGCAACTCTCTCCCACTCAAGATTATCAATATTTTTAGTGCGCAGGCGTGAGTACGGTACTCCTGTTGCTATTGAACAGCACCGTTGTAGAATTGATCGACTATCCATCTCTATTGTAAAATAAATTGCAGACTTACCAGACTCGTATACAGTAGTTGCAATATTACACGAAACAATTGACTTACCAGCACCTCTCTTTCCTCCGACCATTACTAGATCAAGAGGAGAGAATTGAATATGTCTGTCGTACTCTGCATTGAGACCGAGAGGAACATACTTACTGATGTCATCATCTGTCTCGTGTAGAGTAATCTTTTGCATACTCTCAGTAGGGTCTTGTAAATCAATTTTATTTTCTACTTCTCTACCAATCTCATAGAACTTCTCAATCGCTTCTTTTGCATCTTCATGCAACATTGATGTATCAGCATAGTTATACATATTTCCTAGTAACTGGTCATGTACATATCGAGTCTTTACATAATCAAGTATTAGGGGTGCTTCTACGTCAGTATCGACTGTATCTATAAAAAATAGACGCTCAAGAGTCTTGCCGTCCTGAATTTCATACTTCAGTTCTTCTATTGTAGGAAGTTTGTGATATTTTACACAGTGTTTGTCGATCGCATCATAAAGGCTGTGGTACTCTGAACCTAATAAAAACTTGTCCGTCATGCTCCAAGTTTGAAAATCTTGGTGCATGAGGACTTGTTTTATTAGAGCACTTTCATGATTGATAGACAACGGTTATTATCCCGCTTTTGCAGCTTTAGAAGCTCCATCATAGTCAACAGCAGAAATACCACGTCGAGTTAACATTGTCTTGACACCTCTTGGAGTCTTGCCAATCTCTTCAGCGATAGACTCTACAGTCATGCCAGCAACCTCAAGACCTGCGAATGGATCTGCTGAACCATTAGTCTTGGTGTGCTCTTGTCTTGGAATAGCGTCAATGTCGCCAGAACGAAGAAGGCTAAGAGCTTTTCCACGTACTGA
>TARA_B100001093_G_scaffold514632_1_pt1 | contig 10564 bp, 7 predicted proteins | sample TARA_B100001093 | Tara Oceans TARA_B100001093 (sample SAMEA2623116) | marine metagenome | biome: marine biome (ENVO:00000447); feature: surface water layer (ENVO:00002042); material: "saline water (ENVO:00002010), including plankton (ENVO:xxxxxxxx)" | depth 5 m
TGGTCCACTTGAAATGTATGACTTAATTGTTCTCCACATCCTAAACATTTCCACCCCTGTTTTGATGCGACATATTTTTTCTTTGTTTCACTTACACATCTTTTTGAACCTCCTCCTGAATTCATCATTCTTCTAGTTTGGGATGATTGACCTAATTGATTTAATTTATCTCTAGCGTTTGTAAAATCAAATAGAGGTGTTAACATATCACTAGTATTAGAATCTACAGGCATATATCTTATTAAATCAGTCGCGTGTTTAACTAAATTCTTACTCTCATTTGGGTTTTTGTTTATAAATAAATAAATACTTAATCCTACAAATCCAAAGGTAGCCATTTTATAATATTTTTTACCCTTCATTAGATATTCTGTAAATTTACCATCATAATAAGTATTTGCTATCAAAAATGCTGTTATTAAAAATATTGCAAAATTTATTTTCATATATATTCATAATATATATAAAATTAATTATTTCTTGGAGTAAATCATACCAAGTCTCTTGTGAGCCTTACCAACATAGGTTTTTCCCTTGTATTGAAAACTCTTTGCTTTAGTCTTTTTTGCATCAAGCATAGCCTTGAAGAATGCATTTAACTTGCGTTTTCCTCCCTTTCTTGTTTTTCTCTTGCGTTTTCCTCCTGTCATTGGCGCACCTGTGATGGGATGAGCTCCTCCCTTCTTGCTCTTGCGACTCTTGCGGCGGCGACGCTTTCTCTTTCCACCTTCCTGTGCTTCAGCTACAGGTTCCTCTCCAGCAGGAACTTCAGTTGCAGGTTCTTCACTTCCAAAATTAACTTCAGCTGCATTAGCGAGGTCACGGTGACCTCCCTTGTGACGACGAGAGCGTCTGCTGCGGCGTCTGGATTTTCTACTTTTTCTTGCTGTTTTTCTAGCCATTATACATTATCTTAACATTATTTTTTATAAAAATACATTATTCCAAAAATAATTAATAACGCACAACCGAATTGTACATATTTTTTTTTAGTTTGGGCAACTTCCTGATTTCTCAATTCTTTTGGTTTATATTCTTCATAATATTTTTCTAAACTTTCATAAAAATCCTCAACTGGCTGCTCCAATTGTTCTTGGATTTTATTAAATATAAAATGAACCCATTTCATAAATGACATTCTGGAACTTAAATATGGGGTTACTGGATATTTGTCTAAAAGTTTCATAAAATTATCTCCTATTGGCTCTAAAGGAAAGAAAAGTGGCAGATTTTGAACTAAGTCATAATATTTTCTCTTTGTAACATCATTTGGTTTAGCTGGGTATGTTATTGCAATTGTTTGCATTGTAAATTTAAAATAAGGCATCCATACATTATGATTTAAACCCATTAAATGTAAATGATATAAAAAGATATCAAATTTTACATATAGATGCAAACTAAATCACATAATCAGTTTTGTAATAATTGTGGAAAAATAGGACATTCTTATAATCAATGCACTAAACCTATTACCAGTTTAGGTATGGTAGCATTTAATAAAACAAATTATAATGTAAAATACTTGCTAATATGTAGAAAAGATAGTTTAGGGTATGTTGAATTTATGAGAGGAAAATATCCTCTATATAATCAAGATTATATCCAGAATATAATAAATGAAATGACTGTTCAGGAAAAAGCTAATTTATTAACAAAAGATTTTAATGTATTATGGAAAGAATTATGGGGAGATTATTATGGTATTCAATATAAGACTGAAGAAAAAACAGCAAATGATAAATTTAATCAAATTAAAGAAGGTATTCATTTATTTAATGATACTTTTTTCAATCTAGAACAACTAATACAAAATAGCACTACTAATTGGACTGAACCTGAGTGGGGATTTCCAAAAGGAAGAAGAAATTATAATGAGAATGACCTTCAAAGTGCTTTAAGAGAGTTTAGTGAAGAAACAGGTATTGCAAAAAACAAAATTTCTATAATTAAAAATTTAATTCCGTTTGAAGAAATATTTACTGGGTCAAATTTTAAATCCTATAAACATAAATATTTTCTAGCATATACCAATCATAATGATTTAAGTCATTATCAAAAAAGTGAAGTAAGCAAATCTAGATGGATGACTTTAAATGAAGCAACAAAATTAATAAGACCTTATAATTTAGAACGAATTGAATTAATAAAAGATATAGATAAAGTTTTAAATAAATATAGTTTAATCTCATAATATATTAATATGCCACCTAAAACTGCAAAACTTAAGAAAAAAGCAACAAGTAATAAAACAAGAAAAAACAAAAAAAAAACTACACAATTTAAAGTTGATGGTGTACGTTTTAGATTAAACGATGATTCTTCATGGACTAGAATAGAGAAAACCCCGACAGGTTCTATTGTTAAATTTAAACCTGAATTATGGCCTGAGCAGGCAAACCAGTTATGGAACGAATTAACTTCGAAGAATTTAATTAAATATGGTGTTATGTCATTAAAACCAAAACAAAAAATTAAAAAAACCAAAACAAAACATAAACCCAAAAAAAAACCTGAACCTGAACCTCAACCTGAACCTCAACATGAACCTCAACCTGAACCTGAAACTAAAAAAAATACAACTAAGTTACATAGCCCTGAAAAAGAAGAAGAATCAACAGAGATATCTGTTACACCCGAATTAGAACAATCTTGCATTGAACTTATTAAAACATTAAGAGATAGTGTTCAAACATTAACTTTAGAAAGTAAAGAATATCAAAAATTATTAAAATGTGTTGAACAAAAGAATCGTGAAGAATTGTTAGAAAGCAAATTAGATACTAGTAGTTTATATCCTAGTTTAGATGACCCTAACTTTACAAAAAAAATAACAGATAAAAAAGAATTTAATGATGTAAAAATAGAGGAAAAAACAAGAGATGAAATAGATAATATTGAAGAAGAATCAAATATGATATGTAGTCCTAATATTGATTTTGAACTAGAACCACATCAAATGTTTGTTAGGAATTTCTTATCATTCCAAACTCCTTATAACGGATTATTACTTTTTCACGGATTAGGGACTGGAAAAACTTGCTCCTCTATTCAAGTGTGTGAAGATATGAGAACTTACTATAATCAAATAGGAATAAAAAAGAAAATAATTATTGTAGCAAGTCCAGTTGTTCAAGAAAACTATAAATTGCAATTATTTGACCCGCGAAAGTTAAAATTAATAAATGGACGATGGAATATTAAATCTTGTACGGGAAATAAGTTTATTAAAGAAGTAAATCCTATGAATATGAAAGGATTAACTAAAGAAAAAATAATTAGACAGATTGAAAAAATAAGAAGACAATCCTATGAATTTATGGGTTATACGGAATTTGCCAATAAAATCTATAACTTAGTTAAGAAAACAAAAGGAAACGATAAGAATAGTGAAAAAATTAAAAGAAGAAAAATAGCAGCTATAAAAAAAGAATTTTCGGATAGATTACTTGTAATAGATGAAGTTCATAATATAAGAACAACTGCAACTAAAGGTAAGATTAAAAGAACTAGTAGAAATCTTATGGAATTGGTTATGTATGCGCAAAATATGAAAATTCTACTTTTAACTGCTACTCCAATGTTTAATGATTATAAGGAAATTATATGGCTAACTAACTTACTTAATTTAAATGATAATAGATTTCCTATTCAAATAAGTGATGTTTTTGATAAAAAAGGTAATTTTTTACAAAGTGAAAGTGGTGAAAATATTGGTAAGGATTTACTTATTCAAAAACTTACTGGATATGTTAGTTATGTTGCCGGAGAAAATCCATTTAGATTTCCTTACAGAGTTTGGCCTTGGGAGTATAATAATCCAAGGTCTATACAAAAACTTATGGATGATGGTGATTGGAATTATCCAACCACTCAAATAAATACAATGGAAGTTTCTCAACCTATACAACATCTAGATTTAATTATTACTGACTTACATCCTGAACAAAATAAAGCATATGACTTTGTTATTGAAAAAAGTAAGGAAAAACATCCTGAACTCAATGAACCCAGAGAAGGTATTCAATATACAGTTATTGATGCTCCAGAACAAGCATTAAATATTGTTTATCCTCATGAAAATATAGAAACTGGAGATTTAGATTATAAAGCTCTATTTGGTAAAACAGGACTTGGTAGAGTTATGTTATATGATAAAGAAACTAAAAAACAATTCAAATATTCACAAAAAACATTAGAAAAATTTGGTAGAATTTTTAGCAGTGATGATGGCGAAGATTCTCCACTAAGAAAATATAGTGCAAAAATTTATTCTATTATTGATACCATTAAAAAAAGCGAAGGTATTATTCTAGTATATTCAAGTTATATTGATGGAGGATGTGTTCCTATTGCTTTAGCCCTTGAAGAAATTGGAATAACAAGATATGGTGATAAAAATAAATCATTGTTTGAAACTCCCCCAAAATCATCAATAGGTAAATATGTAATGATTACGGGCGATAAACAATTATCTCCTTCAAACAAAAAAGAGTTAAAAGCATGCACAGACTCTGAAAATATAAATGGAGAAAAAGTAAAAGTTATTGTTATTTCTAGAGCTGGCTCAGAAGGACTTGATTTTAAAAATATTAGACAAGTTCATATATTAGAACCGTGGTTTAATTTAAATAGAGCAGACCAAATTATTGGCAGAGGTGTAAGAAATAAAAGTCATTGTGATTTACCATTTAATAAAAGAAATGTTCAAATTTTCTTATATGCAAGTCAATTATCTAATCCTACAATCGAACCAATTGATTTATATGTTTATAGATTAGCTGAAAAGAAAGGAATACAAATTGGAAAAATAACAAGATTATTAAAAGAAATTTCTGTTGATTGTTTAATCAATTCTAATCAACAAGATTTAATTGAAAGTAAAATGAACAAACGAGTTCAACTTGAATTAGCCAATAAACAAACTGTTGATTTTAGTTTAGGTTATAAAAATAATAGCATCATTTGCGATTTTATGGACTGTGATTTTAATTGCATACCTGACTCATCTAGTGAATCAAAGGAAATTAACACAGATTCATACTCTCAAAGTTATATAATTATGAATCTTGAAAAGATTTTAAAAAGAATAAAAACTCTCTACAGAGAACATTATATTTACAAGAAAACAGAACTTATAAATAGAATTAATGCAACAAAAAATTATAGTTTAGAACAAATAAATATGGCATTAGATACTTTAATCAATGATAAAAATGAATATTTGAGAGATATATTAAATCGAACTGGAAGATTAGTAAATATTGGAGAATTTTATTTATTTCAACCTATAGAATTAGATAACAAACAAATAACTAGTTATGAAAGAAGAAATCCTATTGATTTTAAAATACAATCACTTAAATTTAACTTACCAGATGAATTAGCTGTCATACAAGAAAAATCGTCATTAGAAAATGAAAATATAGATGTTTTACTTAAATTACAAGAAGATTATATAAAAGCAACAACATTAAATACTAAATCAAAGAATAAGACATGGATATCAGCATGTTCATGGACAATTAATAATTTGGTCCGGTTTGATAACTTCGATAAATCTCTTTTGGAGAGATTTTGTTTAGAACATCTCTTTGATATTTTAAATATTAATGAAAAATTAGCTGTAATGAATGCTATTGTTAAAAAAAATTCTAATATTCAAGAAACATTTCGTCAATCATTATTAAAAGTAACAAATGATTATTATGTAGTAGAAACTGATGGAGTGAAAGGGTTTGTATCTGCTGATTATAAACAAAGATTTGGTGTAAAGAAATCCAAATTTTTCTATTACATCTTTATTTTTGATGAATCTAAAAAGGAATGGACTAGAGGTGACCAGAAACGACCTATCATATTAGGAGAAGTGTTCAAAACTATGGGAAAAGTTAAAGCTGCTGATTGCAATAGAGATTTAATTGGATTTTTGACTCACAATAGGTCTAGAACATCTATAATATTTAAGTTAAAATCTGTAATAGAAGGAAAAAAGGCAAAGTCAGGCCAGGCTTGCCCTACTTCTGGAGAAAATCGTAAGGATATTATCGATAGAGTTAATTCTTTAGTAAGAGTTATGGGAAGAGATGTTGATAAATATAAAATGAAATCAAAAACAAAACGTCAAGATGATAGTATTTACAATAGAAAAACTGCATTGAATGTTTACACACCAGAAGATAGTGAGAAAAAAATGCAGGAAACCGAAGTTCCTATGACTGATGTGCAGTTATGTATTGAAACTGAATTTCTATTAAGATATTTAGATGAAAATAAAGTAAATGATAAAAGATGGTTTTTCAATACACTAGAGGATGTTATGAATTCAATCAAAGATATAGAGAAAAAATAAAATTGAAAATATCTTAAACATAAAATATATTATAATATAAATGAGTTCTATTCAAAAGAAAACAGGAAAAAACAAAATAAAAAAAAATAGAATTAAAAAAGGATTATGGATGAAAAATATGCTGACAAGAAGAATATTATTACCATTTCATAGTATTGGAAGCAATATAAGAGAAAACATACAAAAAAAATTAGATGAACAATTATATAATAAGTGTAGTAAAGAAGGATATATTAAAAGCGGTTCAATTAAAATTTTATCTTACTCCTCTGGCTTAGTTGAAGCAGATAATGTTGTATTTGAAGTTATGTTTGAATGTGATGTTTGTCATCCGGTAGAAGGTCAAATTATCAAATGTCAGGTTAAAAATATTACTAGAGCAGGTATTAGAGCTATATATATCAAGGAAAAGATTAGTCCTATCACTGTATTTGTAGCAAGGGACCATCATTATAATAATGAGGCTTTCTTAAAAGTTAAAGAAAATGAAGAAATAACTATACGCGTGATAGGTATCAGGTATGAGTTACACGATGAAACCATATCAGTATTAGGCGAACTTAAAACAAGTAAAATTAATAAGACAAAAACAAAGGTTACTATTATTGAAGAATAAAACTTAAATAAATTTATACTTAAATATAAATTTTTTTCAATTCATATATGAACATAGATAAATTAAACAATTTAAAAAATGCAATTGACAAGTTAGATAAAATACACCACTTGAAAATTTTTAAAATTTTAAAAGATAATGATGTAAAATACTCTGAGAATAGAAATGGTATTTTTATTAATATGAATTCATTTAATAAAACAACCATTTGTAATATTCAGGATACACTGAACTATATAAATGAACAGGAAAAGCAATTAAAAGATATAGAAACAATTAAAGCTGATTTACAAAATGATTTTTTTATTAAAGGTAAAGAAGTTAAAGATACTACTACTAACTCTATTATCTCAAATGAATACCAATAATATGTTCAAACTGCTTGAAAAATACTCATTAAACAATCATAATATTCATAATTTAATTGCAAATGAATATTTTGAATATAAACCTTCTATTAAAAAAAAACAAATTGTAATTAAACATAACAAAAATAATGATTTTTTTGTACCTCCTGAAAAAGATGGATTATTTTGGTGTTGGTTTATTTTTAAGTATGGATTTAGTGAATATGAAATATTAAAACAAAATCATTTTACAGTTGAAAAAGAATATAAAATTAAATTTGTTGAACTTGTAAGGAAAAATAAAAAATTTTTAAAAAATATGAAAATTAAAGTAGCTGAAATGGAAGGTCATCTTGCAAATGACCCTCTGCTTAAAGTATTATTTCTAGAACCTATGCTTTTAATTGAAAAGTATAATTTTATTTATATGGATGATAAAATCTATTATGAAAATATATCTAATCCCGATGCAAAACGATGCATTATTAAATATTTTAAGAAAGAAGAAAAATATGGTTTATTTTTTGATGATAAAGAGAATCAATCAAAATTATTTGATTATAGAGAAAAATTATTTATAGTAGATAGTTTTATAAAACCTATAAAAGGTATTTCAAATTATAAGGCTCAACAAATAAAGGACATATGTAAAAAATTAAAAATAGATATTATGAAAACTCCTACAAAATCAAAGACAAAAAAGGAACTTTATCAATTAGTTATAGAAAAATTAATATAAAATTGATGAAAATATATAAAAATATATTAGGTTATTATATAATTATGAGCAATGAAGAAAAAACACCAAATGAATTATTAATGGATTATATTAATATATATTTAGCACCTAGAAATCGCGAATCTAGAGGAGATGAACTTGAAGTCAAATTTGGTACAAAACACTATAATCAAATCACTAAAATCGACTTTGATAATATAATTCAAAAACTAAAATCATTAGGATTTTCAAAAGTAACTGAGGAGTATTATTTAAATATTAATACCGAATATGCCGATGAACGCACCGGTAGAATGAAGGATTCAAATATAAGAGCAACTGTAAGTGGTATTAGTAATATACAAAAATATTGCAAGGAAAATATGATTTATGAAGATAAATTAAGTAATATAACATTTATGCAAAAATTTCGAAAAAAAGAGACTAGAGATGCAGATGCATTAAGACCCATTGACTTTCACGATTTTCATTTTAGAGTTAATTATAAATCTGAGAGAAATATGACTCCTAGTGACAGATTTCCTATCAAACCTGAAATTATTCAAATGTTAGATAATTGGAAAGATACAAAAAAAACTTTCCGTTTCATTAAAAGATATACATTTAAAATGAGAGGAAAGGAAAATCAATATCCTTATCAATTTGATTTAAGTGTTGTAAAAACAAATAAACAAAGAAGATTACAAAATGGCCGAAAAGTCTTTATTAAAGAATATAGTATTCAGGATGCAAATGTATTCAATGAACCTGAAAATTATGAAGTTGAAATGGAAGTAATTAAAAGAGAAGCACAATACCAAGAACCTGCTATATTAACACAAATTATTAAAAAAGGAATTAAAATAATACTATCAGGATGGCAGGGAACCAACTTCCCTATTTCATACTTGGAACAAGATAAAGTTAAAAACGAGTATATGCAACTAATACACGGTAAAGAAAATGTTCCTAGAAATCAACAAGGGCGACCAAGAAGAGTGCATACTGGAGATTTTATTGGTCCATCTTCAATTAGTCTAGAACAAAAAAATATTATGCCTATTGATATGGATTCTTCTGTTCCAAATATAAATAACCCATATACTGTAACTGATAAAGCTGATGGCGAAAGAAAACTATTATTTATAAACAATGTTGGAAAAATATATCTTATGGACACTAATATGAGAATTCAATTCACAGGTAGTGTTACAAAACATAAATCTTCTTGTAATACTATTATTGATGGCGAACATGTTTTAAATGATAAAATGGGCAATTTTATTAATTTATTCTTATGTTTCGATATTTATTTTCTAGACAAAGAAAATACCAAAGGATACCCATTTATGAATGTACCAAATGAAGAATCAAAATATGCTGATAGCGAACTTTCAAGAGATAAATTTAGGGGAGATTTACTATCTGATGCTATTGAAAGATTAGACAATACTTGTGTAATTAAAAATTATGCTTCACCATTAAATATAAAAATGAAGACATTTTATACAAATATAGGGAGCAATATATTTGTAGAATGTAAGAAAATTTTAGACGGGGAAAGAGAGGGTATTTTATTTAATTATGAAACAGATGGATTAATATTTACACCATGTGATAAAAGCGTAGGTTCATCAAAAGTTGGAGAAATTACTGCATCTAGAAAAATTAGATGGGATTATTCATTGAAATGGAAACCACCCAAATTCAATACTATTGATTTCTTGGTTAAAACAAAAAAAATAGAAAACGGGGAAGACTTCGTTGGAAATATGTTTAAAGAAGGAATAGATTTGCAACAAAATGAACAACTAAATCAATTTAAAACTCTTATCTTACACGTTGGATTTGATGAAAATAAGCACGGATTCTTAAATCCTTGTGATGATATTATAAATGATAAGCTTCCTAGATTTAATGAAAGAACATCTTATAAAGCAATGCCCTTTATACCATATGACCCTATACCCCCGTATCCTATTTATACCACCAATGTCATACTATCTTCTAGTAACAATCATCTTTCAACCGAAGACAAACAACAAGTATTTCAAGACGATATGGTTGTTGAATGTAGATGGGAAGATAGTAATGAACAGGGATGGCAATGGGTTCCCATAAGGGTTAGATATGATAAAACTGCTGAATATCAAAGAAAGGGGAAAATAACATGCAATGCATATACTACCGCTGAAGGTGTATGGCGTTCTATTAATAAACCTGTCACTGAAAAGATGATTATGACTGGCTTAGATATTCCTGATGTTGTTGATGATAACATATATTATGATAGAAGCGGGGCTGAGACAAATACTCAAGCATTGAGAGATTTTCATAATAGATATGTAAAAAGAAAACTTATTGTAGGTGTTAGTAAAAGAGGAGATACACTTATAGATATGAGTGTTGGTATGGGTGGTGATTTACAAAAATGGATTGACGCTAAATTATCATTTGTATTTGGAATAGACTATGCGAAAGATAATATTCATAATAGAATTAAAGGATCTTGTGCTAGATACCTAAGAATG
>TARA_B100001093_G_scaffold86783_1_pt1 | contig 10559 bp, 18 predicted proteins | sample TARA_B100001093 | Tara Oceans TARA_B100001093 (sample SAMEA2623116) | marine metagenome | biome: marine biome (ENVO:00000447); feature: surface water layer (ENVO:00002042); material: "saline water (ENVO:00002010), including plankton (ENVO:xxxxxxxx)" | depth 5 m
CCCACTTACGTCCTAAACCGTCCGTTTTAACGGCAGGTAAACCTTTTACGCGTACTTCTTCTATACCGTTCGTATTAGTCTTAATAACGTACGTATTAGCCCCCGTTAGGGCTTTTAGTACTTCGGTACCGAAAGCGGGTAACCACCCGTTAGGCGTCCTATATAGAAGCGGTATACGTCTAACTAAGTTATCTACGTCTACGGGAGCAGTAGCTATACCTTCGTTCGCTTCTAGCTCGGGTATATTTGTTATTGTGCCTTGAGCTAAATAACCACCGTTACCCTCACCCATAATAACGGTGCCTACGGTATCAGGGTATTCACCATTAGCATTTTCAAACAAAGCCAGTACTGAAGGAGCATAACTAAGAGCTGTTTTAAAATTACTATCACCACCAAAACGGTCTTTATGTGGGAAACCAATAACCCAACCAACACCTAAGGCTCCTCGGTTTAATAATTCTACTTGTAGTTCTGCTAACCTTTGTCTAGGAAAAGGGTAACCACCTTCTTTATCTACATCTTCTTCGGTAATATTCAACACAACAAAATTACCTGAAGGTTCAGGAGTTTTAATAAATGCATCAAATGTTTTTAATTTTAGTATTTCTTGCGGAGCTAGACTAAAAATTAAGGGTAAACTTAATATCGTTACTATTGCAATAATTTTTAAATATTTCATCCTGACCCTTGTCTAATACTTATTGTTGAATCACTACCACCGTTTACTCTAACTTCATTCATTACACCGTCTTGTTCTAAAATTACTGTATAACTATTATCGCTGTCTATATTTAACGTGGCACCTTGTCCTACAGTTCTATTTAAACTTATTTGTGCACCTGAAACTATTGTAGTTATCTGTGTTTTCGTATCTTGACCAATATTAGTTCCTCGAATAGTTGAAGAGATAGCTGATTGATCAAGCTGATCTTCGTCTGTTAAACTGTCTAATTCGTTTAGAATATTTAATAAATCTTCTAAAAAGTTTACGTTTAGTGCGTCATAATCTAATTCAGTAAAATCTAATTGTTCATCTTCTTTTAAATTTTCTTCGGCTAAATAATCAAAATCTAGTTCATTAAAATCTAAAATAGGGTCTTTTATTTCTTGTGTTTCTTCTTCGTCTGTTCTTGTTACTTTTTTAGGCGGTGTAACAATTAACATATTATCAATAAACTCTAACGACAAATCTAATATTACAGGAGGACTGGGTGTTGCTTCTAACGTCGTGGTAGTAGTAGCTTGATATGCTTGATTTAAAATCACTTCACCTATAGCCGTGCTAACTACTATTTCTCCAGAAGGATTACCAAACTCATCAGGTAATAAAATAAATAAACTTTCGCCTGTATCAGGTTCTACGGTGATAGTAAAATCAGTACCACGAATTGCTACCGTAGCTGAATCAGTACGAATCGTCATATTTTCTTTAGGGATAGCACTAAATTTAGCAGTTACAAAACGAGCCGTACCTTTAGCAAAAGATAACGCTAATTTACTTTTACTCGGGTTAGGGTCGTAAATATATTCGTCAATAACTAAAGTAGAATGTTCAGTTAGTTTAACTTTACTATCATCAGCGAAACGTAAACCTAATCTACCTTGTTCCGTTTTAGCTTCATCGTTAGATTGTAAATTAAAAGCTACTACCGCTTTATAATCTTTATCACGGCTTATTTGTCCGTAACCAGATACTTCTTCTATAGAACCGATATTAAGGGCAACTGGTTGCTGTGCCTTGATCGTTTTGGATAATACAGAAAGTACCATTAGAACCATTAGAAATGACACGTAGCCAATCGTTATCGAGTGTTGACGCTTGTGTAACATTTATAGCTCTAGAACCTCCTGTATGATTTAGGTGAAAATGACCACCTTGATAACCATCGCCGTTATAGTTGATAGTATTATCAGAACCATCAACGTTCATATAATTAGTAGCTAAGTCTACATCGATATCGGAATCAATAGTATTGTTTGAACCGTTTATAATCCAATCTAAATCTAACGTAGTTGCTATTGCTGCAGTACCTTGGTCTAAAGACATATCGTTAGCCGTTCCCGTTACTGAAATATTTACGTTAGAACCATCAGTAGAATAAGTATTAGTAGGGTCTGTTTGAATATCAAAAATATTACTAGAACCAGAAAACTCAAAAAATCCAATATAGTTATCGGCGTTGATATCTCCTTTAAATAAGTTACTAGAACCTATTTGATTGATATCTAAAGTCATGCTAGTTCCGTCTAAATCTAATGGCGTCATCGTCCCTGCTACTGCTGAAGCTCCACCGATTAAGTTACCCGAGCCTAACTGTTCTATATCGGCATTAAGCGTTGCACCTGATTGATCAATAGATATTTCGTTATCTGCTGACCAAACCACATTAGATAAAACCATTAATAAAATTAATTGTTTTTTCATTGTTTTAAACTCCAATAGTCATATTGTATTCCTTCCATGATGGTTTTGTAAACTGCTGTTTCTATTGCTGCTTGTAGTGCTATAGTTACGCCTTCGTTTTCTACGTTACCGTTTTCTATTTCAATTAACCTAGTATTATCTTTTACGAAACGAAAAATATCTTCAGTAATACCTACACTCAAAATAGTTTTAGTTACGGTAACCTCAGTAAGTATTCGCCCCGTAAGCACAGAAACTGTACGTAAACTAATTGTTACAGTATCTTGTCGATACTCCTTACTAAACCCAACACCTAAAACTCTACCGCCAGAACCACCAGAACGTGTATTAGTTTCATAACCAACTACGGCACCTTCCATTAAAATACCTGCGAATAACAAAGGTTTTAATTTTTGTTCTTCATCGAAGTCTTTTCTAGTACTACGAATTAATTGTCGTTCTTTAGTTAAATTATCTAAACCTACACGTTCTACTACTTCAAAAAAATTACCGTTGCTAGTGTCTTTTAACGCTTTTATTAATAACGTATAGGGAGCTTGAGTAACTGCGGTACTGAAAGAAGCATACGTACTATTACTTCTACGTTGTCCTGTTTGATCAGTAAACGCGGTGGGATATACTGCTACTACAGGTTTTACATTAGGAACACCTAAATTAGCTAAATTTTCATTAATAACTTCAGAAACTTCTGCAAACCTTGATGGTTGTAAGTTTTCAATAGCTTGTTCTGTTTGTAATAAAGTACAACTAGAAAGTAAAACTATCGAGAGGGAAATTAATAATTGTTTCGCCGCCATCGGCATCAGTGATAGTAAGTGTAATCGTAGTATCATCAGAAACATAGTCTATCCTGTTTCCTTCTAGTTCAATAGTCCCTGCGTTAGAGGATGTTTCTCCAAATAAATTATCTACTAATTGTTGCGATAATTTAGCGTACACCCTGGATTCTAAATTTCTAATAAAACGAGCTAGTGTGCTATTGTTTTGATCTCTTTCTGCTTCATCCGCAGCAGCTTTTAATGCTTCATTAATACTTTGTTTTCTAGTGTTCTCTTGGTTTTCTATAGTTAGGTAATGTGCCGAAGTTGCTACACCTGAAAAACTAGGACTTTTAAAAGTAAATTTCATTTCGTCTGCTTGAGTAAAAGACGAATAAACTACAGCAAAAACTATAAAGATAAGACCCGTATAAGCAAAAATATTTTCAATCGCTATCTCGTTCTTCGTTTTCTTTCGTTTCCTCATCTTTTAACTCCCTTAATTCGATCACCGTATCTAGTTTCTGTTGTAATCTTATCAAATCGTTATCTAACATACGCACTCTATCAATTAAAGCTATTAACGTAACGTTCGCATCTGCTAGTTTAGCTTTTATATTTTTAGTAATAAAGTTCCAAATATAATAAAGGATATACAGTAACCCGACGGTAGCTACAATAGGAAAACCATACTCACTAATAATTACCGCAATATTTTCCATTAATCTCTACGAGCGTCGTTTTTACCATCCGCTCTTGCAATACGCTCTAGGTCAGGTCGAATACCTAATACGGAACACATAGTAGCATCAACACGAATCATATCGTGATTCATAGTTTTTACTCGATTATCTAACGCCGTAACGATATTATGAATACCGTCTACTTGACCTATAACACTTTCTAAAATATATTTAACAGTAAGAAAAATAAAAAAGCCCCCTAACAAGGACATGGCTATTGGAAAACCAACTTCAGCTATTAATGTAAAGTAGGTCTGCATTCTTCTGACTCCTCAAGAGAAACTGTTCCATCTAACATACCTACTACAATCACTCCGTATTCTTCTGCTTGTTCTTCAGCATCTTCAAAAGACTCCGCAACGATATTAGGACCTTCGTGAATAGTTCCTCTAAATCTAAATTCTGTAAGAAATATTTTTAAGGACATTAATCACCACCTTTAAAGTTTTTACTTTGTCCTGAGGTACCTGCGTAAATACCAAAAACTGCTGCCATAGCTCCTACTACGATTGACACTAATGCTGATTGTTCTAAATTAGGTTCTGGTAATTCCATAAACCAAATAACAACTTTGTAAAGAAGTACGATATAAACGCTAACAAAAATCCTTGGAAAGATACGCCAAGCGTCTATAGTTTTAGCAAGATGTACCCATTTTTGAAAAGGGTTTGTTCCTGTGTTATTAGGCGTAACATCTATATCTAACTCTAATTTCTTTTTTATGGGTTCTTCTTTAGAAACAATAACATTATCTTCTATAATTTTTTCTTCCATCTTAAACCTCCACGGGAGTAAACACACCTAACTCAATAAGTTTAGCTCTATTGAGTAAATGAGTTTCCTCTACCTCTTGTTTGTTTTGTCCATAATAAGCTACCGCATAATACTGTTCTACCATCGCTTTATTTATGTCTATACCGTCACAAATAACACTGCCTAAAACTCTACCGTACTTACCACGAGAGTCTTTTAGTTCTGTTCTAATAATTACTTGTTTTGCAGTATCTATAGCGTTTTGTAAATATGCTGAAGCTAACTTACCTCTAGCTTTTTCATCTTTATCTCTAGTTCTAGATTCTGGGGTATCTATTGCATATAATCGAACCCTGCTTTTAAATAAAATATCAAAACCTAAATCTAAAGTTACGTCAATAGTATCTCCATCAACAACTCTATCTACAGTACAGCTATATTCATACATTAGCACTTCCACCTTTTTCTTGCTTGTCTCAACCTAGAATTAGGATTTTTTGCAGCTTTAGGAAACTTCTTCATTTGTCCTGCTGATCTAGCACAATAAGACTTACGTCTTTTTGCTGCTTTACTACCTTTTTTAACTTTACCTGTAACTGCAGTTTTTAATTTTGATCCAGGGTTTTTCTTTCTATAGGCTCTTACACCTTTAGCTGTCATCCCCGCACCTGCTTTAGTTTTACGGTAATTAGCTCCTTTACCCTTAGTCGTTCGGCGTATCGATTTTTCTTTACGCTTAGTTGCCATTACTTCTTTTTCTTTTTCTTTATAGGTTTCTTAGCCGTTTTAGCGGAACGTCTAAAGTCAGCTGCTGTAGGAGCTCCTTTAGCTCCTTTTTTACGCATCTTTTTACCTGCTTTCTTCTTTTTATTAATATTATAATAAAGTCCTTTTTTAGCCGTTCTACCGTCTTTTGTTTTATGTGTCTTTTTTACCATGTTACTCCTCGTATAAATTGTTAAAAGTAATAGCAGGGTCTAAATAACTTTCATGACCTTCTGCAGAATGAACCCATTGAGAGGGTTTAAAATCAGGTGCTCCATCACCAGTTACCCACAAAGCAGGACTTGTTGCTCTAACTCTATTGTTAGGTAAAGCTACAAAATTACCTTTCCATTTACAATCTTCAGTTATATATAATACATGAGATTGTTTATGTTGTGCAGGATCATCAGCAATATCGCTATTGGTATAGTCTACTGTAAACATATAACGACCAGTATAAAACTTTCCATCAAGTTTGCAAAGCCAAGGACTAGAACTAACTCTATCCATAATAACTACTGAGTGGTCTCTTGACTCACAATCCCAAGGTTGAGCAATATGATCTTCCATAGGTTCTGGAAAGTCTTCACTGGGTATATCAGCAACTAAAGCCTGTATTGGCATTCTAGCCCACATAGCACCACCGTGAATATTATCCTCATCGTTGTCTTCACAATTAGCTTCTTCGCCAGTAAAGACTACTTGAAAACTTAATGATCTATCGGGAATAGTAGTAACCGCTATCGCTAGTGCATGAATATACTCATCTTGGTATTCTTCATGGTTTTTAGTAAACTCTCGTCTAACCCAACATTTAAAATGTGGGATATTACTAATTAAATAAGACATAACTTATTTCTTTTTCTTTTTAGTAGTTTTACGTTTTTTAGACTTTTTCTTTACTGAACCGCCTTTAGACATTTTTCTAAGAGAACCGCCTTTAGACATTTTTCTTAACATACCGCCTTTAGACATTTTTCTTCTAACCATTCTAGCCTCCTTTTATTACACGTTTTTGTAGTCTTACTGCTCTTTGTTTGACTTGTGTAGCCCAACGACTATCCATCATTTCCGTAGCAGCAAGTTCCCAGTCTTTTTCAGATAATGCGGTTAAAAACTTTTTAAATTTTTTTAATCGAGTAATACCTAAATTAAAACACATATTAGCTAACACTAATTGTATATCTTCTGGTAACTCTCGCCACCAAGATAAACTTCTATCTAACTCTTTAAAAACTATTTCTATGTCGTTTTTAAAGCACTCATTAACTCTTTTAGTAGATATAGGTGTACCAACAGGTTCTCCCCATTCTTTATCTTCATTGGTTATTAAATGTCCTATTCCAAAAGTATGGTAACCAAGATGATCTAAATAAATTTCGTTTATACAGCCCTCATCGACTTTTAATTCTTCTCTAAGTTTTTCTATGTTCATGTTATAGAAATTACGGTGTTTCCTGCTACAGAGACAGTTACGATACCTGCTGTAATAACCGCTTCTGTACCTTTTTCTGTAGCTGCATAAATATCTACCCATTGGTTACCTGTCCAAAGTTGAATTTGATTAGTTGAAATATTCCAAATTAATGCTCCTACTTCAAAACTAGTGGAGTTTCTTTGTGTTTCACTAAGAATATCAAGAGAGCCAATATCTGCTTTATTTAAACTAAGTTCTAAAATCCTTACTAATCTATTAAATAGTTCTGGAGAAAGTTCGTCTTGAGCGAAAGGTAATTTAGTTTCTAATATTCTAGCCATTATCTTTTACCATCGGGTTGTGTTTCAATACGTGTTGCCCCTAATTTAAAAGCCATGCCTGTAGCTGTTTCTGTATCATCAGACTGCACTCTTAATACTGCTTGTCTGCCTCTAACTCTAGTATCTATTTTAGTTGTTACTGAAGTACAAGAACCAGTAGCTCCTACGCTTAAATCTTCTCCAGGAAAGTTTCTCTTTTTTAAAATTAAATTTACTTTTTGCCCAGAAGCACCTGTGCTGCCTGTGCCGTTAAAAGTTACATCAGGTATTATTCTGTTAACAAATTGAAACTCTTCTCCTTCACCTAGATCAAAGTCACTGGATTCTATAAAAACATTAGCCATAGGACTTCCATCATCATCATTACCTGACTCATGATCAAATAAAGTATTAGAAGAAGTTGCTTTAGGTGTATTAAAAATACCTTCATCTAGCCAAGCTGTTCTAGAAAGTTCTCCTATCATCCAAACGTTTTCTTCATAATTATAAGTAACGTATTTATCTATAACAGTAGAATTTTTTGAACAATAAAACCACCCCACCTCACTAAATTCTTTATTTAAAAAACCGAAAGCCTGATAGTTTTGTGTTTCATTTAAATTACTAAACACGTGTTCTTCTACCGAACAAAGTAATTTTTGTACTGAACCCGCATAGGTATAAAAACCTTTTTTATCCATCCAAAACACTCCTTTAGCCGTGTTTATCATAGCGTTAGGACCTATTAACCCAGCCCCTTCGTTTATTAAATTAACACCAAAAGTAAATGGTTGTCCTATAAAAGACATAGAAAATAATGCAGTGTCTGTCCAAATTAATATTTCTTGTCTAGCTCTAATAGCTCCTACTATTTGAGAACCTGAAGAAAGTCTTAAAGAACCTGCCGTATTAGTTATTTTTGGTTCCCATTCAGCTATGTTTTCTTGATCACTAAACGCTATAAACATAGGGTCTATCGCTCCTGTTCTAGCAGTACCTGAATCATTTAACGGGTCTGCTCCAAAACAAATAACGTGTCTATCTATATCAGAAACCATAGTTTGCAATGCTTTTGTAGGCGGTAAATTAGCTCCTGCTACCTCACTTAAAGCTACTGCTCTAGTGCTTGTGTCATTAGTTTTGTCCCAATAATAAACACTACCTCCTCTAACATTTAATACTAAATCTTCACCAAAATTATCGTGTGACCATAAACGTAATTGATTATTACCACCTAAAGCAGAAGAACTACCCCAACCACCTAATCCCCAACCATCGATTCCCCAACCCGTAGCAGGAACATAAACGTCTAAACCTACGTTTATTTGATAAACTCCGTCTACTCCTGATCCTCCATTTCCAGTATCACTACTATTTGCAGTAACCGCTACTCCTGAAGTGTTTTTAGCAGATATAGTGTATGTGTTGTTGTTAGGGACTGATTGTATTTGGTATTCTTGATTTAAAACATTAGAATTTATATTACCACCTAAACTTACTGCTCCTGATAAAGTTACGAAATCTCCTACAGTAGAACCATGTGTAGTATCAGTAACCGTTAAAGTACTAGAATCTTCAGTAGCTGCAAAAGTTATTGAATTAGTACTGGTTTTTCTAATAGGGGTAATGTCGTTAAATTCGGTACCTTCTAATATATAATATTTTACCGTTGTGCCTAACCCAAGATATTTAGTTCCATCTATAGCAACCCAAGCGTGTAACCCTCTTCCTGAACCTAAATAAGTGTCCGTAGTTGTTTTAGACCACCCTCCTATTTTTTCAGGTAATCCTTTTTTAAAACGAACTAAATTACTATCAAACCAACCGCCTTCGTTAGCATAAGCAGTAGATTCTTTATTAATTCCTGGTCTAAATATTAATTTCTGCAAAGGCATAGTTTATTATATTATATTAGTTCAACCAAAAAACCAATAAGTACCTCTTTCCTTTCGTTATTGATAATCCTTTGTGTAAAGTAGAAAAGCTAGAATGAAATAATCCATGACCAGTTGGTAAAGGTTCTATTGTTCCACCATTATGAAATTTTGTACCGCCACCTACATATTCACCTGTATTTAAAGGCACTACAAAACTTATATTACAAGCATCGTGATGCCAGTTACCTTCCCAAGTAGAATCATACTTAGTAACATGTACTGTGCCTTGAAAAAAAGTTCTGCCAAATACAGAATAAAAAATTGGCGTAGCTATATCATGTAGAGAAGTCATTAACCCTTTCATTAATTCAGGGCATTTCAAGTTTAATAAAATTTCTGGAGACCTTCTTAACTCATCTTCATTTAAATTAGGCTCATAGTTAATTGTTTTTTCTATTTCTTTTATTTCTTTTAATAAAGTGTCTATAAACTTTTTTGTATAAAAAGGTACAGAATAAACTTGATTGAAATGATGAGTTATATAATTTTTAATTGGTAAATCTAAATCTATAGTGTTTTTACTTTCAATATGTTTATCAACTAAAGTAGCTGACTCTCTAGATTTTTTTAAAATTATTGGTTCTATTATTTCAGGAGTAAGGTTGCGTAATTCTTTATTAACAATCCTATGTATCATTTCCAAAGAGGACCATCTGCCCATGCTACTAAACTTTTTCTTTCTCCTTTAGTAACTGGAGTAACACGATGCAGAAAAAAAGAAGGAAAAACTAAAACCGTACCTTTTTTTCGTAAAGCTTCTGGGTCTGGAGCTTGAGGTGCGTAACTTGAATGAAATTGAAAATCTCCACCCTCATAATCTTCACTATCAGAAAGTTGAATACTCATACTTAATTTTCTGTGTTTCATAACAGGAGCATCTAAAAATACATCGTGGTGGAAACCATAATGTCCTTTATCTTCTGCTTCGTAGAGCGTGTGCTGTATCTCATTGATACCTTCCCAAATAACTCCAAAAGCATTATTGTTTCCTTCAGTAAATATAGCACTTATCATATTTATAATTTTTGCCGTACTTTGTGATCGAACAGGCAACCATCTTATTTTAGAACGTCTTATATCTGCTACACCACTACCACCTGATACATCACCTGTCAAAGCTACTTGTTCTTCTAAAGTACTTGCGTATTCATTTATTTGTCTAACGCTTTCTTCATCAATCCCTGCTTCCCACATTTGCCATAATTGTCTCAATTTCTATTCCTCCTAGATAATACAAGATAGGACCATATGGTATGTCTGTACCAAACAAATAATTAATTATCCCTATCGCTCCATTTATTATAATAATTTTTGTGCCAATAACTATGAACACAATCCAACTTAAAGTTTTAAGTAAACCATTCGTTAAATAGTAGTTTTTAATTTTAGTCAGTATTGGAAAGTTCCAAGATATGTTTTTGGTAATATTCATTATATA
>TARA_B100001093_G_scaffold108051_1_pt1 | contig 10556 bp, 7 predicted proteins | sample TARA_B100001093 | Tara Oceans TARA_B100001093 (sample SAMEA2623116) | marine metagenome | biome: marine biome (ENVO:00000447); feature: surface water layer (ENVO:00002042); material: "saline water (ENVO:00002010), including plankton (ENVO:xxxxxxxx)" | depth 5 m
AGATATATTTCAAAATTACTGCCAAACGCATTATAATCTTCTCTCCAATCATCCATATTAGATGAAAAAACAATATGCTTTCCATCAGGATGCCATGATGGAGACCAATTAGTTGCACCATTATTTGTCAAACGCTGCTTTTTACTTCCATCTCTATTAGCTACGTAAATATCTAACGGTACTGACTCAATAAATTTCTTGGATAAATTATTTTTCCATTGCTCCTTTTCTACCTCTGTAGATGGATACCATGCCCTCCAAACAATTCTATCTCCTTCTGGTGAATAAAATGCACCACCATCGTAACCATACTCTGTTGTAATTTGAGCTACATTTCCTCCTGCATAGTCCATTTCAAAAAGGTTTATATCTCCATCTCTTAAAGAAGTAAAAATTACCTTTTCTTCAGTTGGATGAATGGTAGTTTCGGCATTATATCCAGGATAATCAGTTAATTGGATCACTTCCTCGCCATCGTACTTATAAATCTCATAATCTCTGAGTGGCCATATATATTTTCTAGGGTTAGGATCTTTATAAATTTCAGGGCAATCTTCTCCCAAATGCATTGTGGATGAAAAGAAAATATATGAATCATTAAGTGAATAATAAGCGCAAGTAAATGCACCATCTTTTAAAGGAAATTCAGTAAAATTTTTACCATCTATGTCAACGATATACAGCTTATCACATTCATTATTATTTCTTTTGGATTGAAAAATAACCTTGGAATCATCTGCGTTAAAGTACGCTTCACCGTTGTCTCCTTCAAATGAAAGCTGAGTAACATTTTCAAGCTTATAATTAGTAGGACTTTGACAACCAATTACCAAAATGGTAAATACAATATATCTAAAATTGAACATCAATTGTTAATTCTTCGTCATTCCTTAAAATAGTTGCTTGTGCTTTTGATCCGGGTTCAATTTTTGACAATATTTCCATGTATTTATAAATATCTTCCACAACAATGTCTTGAATTTTTAAAATAACATCTCCGTCTTTCATACCTGAATTTTTTGCTGGTCTGTTATCCAACACAGCATCGATTTTTAACCCAGAACCTTGATGAGCATAATCTGGCATAACACCGAACGAGACTTTCATTCTTGCTGGTGTTTTTTCAGACTCTTCTTCAAGCTTAGGTAATGCTTTAAACTCTAATCTATCATTTCTGTTTGCAGCGTTATTAATAACCTTTTCAGCTAAATCTGAAATAAGCTTTAAACCTTCGTAATTCACTAAGTCTGCCTCATCTCTTGGAGAATGATAGTCTTTATGAATTCCAGTGAAAAAGAATAAAGATGGAACATCTTTTCTGTAAAAATTATAATGATCAGAACGTGAAAATAAGCTTCTAACTCCACTGGCCGTATGTTCGTAACTAGTAACATTTAGCTCACTCTCCTTAAATAATGGCTTTAAAGTCTCACTGAATCCATAAGCTGTAGGAACTCCACCTAGATAAACATTTTTTTCTTTATCTAGCCTTCCAACCATATCTAAGTTGACCATTAATTGTACTTTTCCTAAATCTATTGTTGGATTTTCAGCATAAAATTTTGAACCTAGTAATCCCAACTCTTCTCCACCAAAAAGGATAAATACGAGAGTTCTTTTATGATTTTTTGTTGATGCATATTTTTCAAACAACTCCAAAACCATCGCTGTACCTGATGCGTTGTCATCAGCTCCATTATTAATATTATCAAAAAATAACCTTCTTGCTTTTGGTGGATTTGGGGTTGTATCATAGTGTCCACCAATAATCACATATTCATCTTTTAATAATGGATCATTACCTGGTAGAACACCAATAACATTATGAGTTACAGCAGTTTCTTGGGTTCTTCGGTTAGTTATTACTTCAAAATCCTGCACTTGAACAGATGAAGAGGATTTTTCAAACAGATTAACCATATAGTCTCTTGCAAGCTTATCACCTTTACTTCCAGCACTTCTACCACCCAATTTATCAGATGCTAAATACCCAACACGGGCTTTAAAGTCTTCTTCAGTTGTCTCAACTTGAGTTTTATTAGTTGTTGAAAAATCTAGAAAATTTGAAGAGGTTGTACTGCACCCCGTAAAAAATAAAGTTAAAAATATCAAACTTCTCATATTAACTCCTTTCATTAAAATAAAAACCCTATAAGAACATAACTTAAGGCAAAAATTATAGTTAAGACTATTATAAATGTGTTAAAATGCTTATCCATCATTACTTTTATTGGTTCTCCAAAAAACCTAATTAGTAATCCGATTATTATAAATCTACCACCTCTTCCAAGAATTGAAGCTATGATAAATACAGGAAGATTAATTTGAAAGACACCAGCTGTAATTGAAAAAACTTTATAAGGTATTGGAGTAAATGCTGCAGTAAATATTACTAAGAAATTATGAGCATCATATTGTGCCCCAACATTATTAAACACCTCTGTTGTAAATCCTGGAATGACTTTAAAAAAGAAATTTGCTACACCAGAGAGCTCCCCTCCTGGTGAATACCATAAGAAATACCCTATTATAAAGCCAAATATTCCTCCTAAAACAGAACCTAAAGTACACATAAAAACGTAATACATAGATTTTCTAACCTTGCCAAGACATAATGCCATTAATAGAGGATCTGCTGGAACAGGAAAAAAAGAAGATTCTGCAAAAGCTACTAGGAATAAAACTGAGGTTCCATAGGCACTTTCAGCCCATGACAAAACCCATTCATATAGACTCTTTAACGGTTTCATCTACTATCTTATTTTGACCATTTTCTTAGCTTTAATAAATTGGCCGCCATTTGGATTTTTTGGAGTATACATTTGACAGAAATAGATACCTGAACTTACTGCATCACCATTTTCGTTCGTTCCATCCCAAATTACAGTATAGTATCCTGCGCTTTTATCTTCATTCACAAGTGTTTTAATTGTTTGACCTTTAATATTAAAGATTCTTATAACAACATTTTGCGCTGAAGGAACATCGTATTCTATTGTTGTAAAATCTGTGAATGGATTTGGATAGCTCTGTCTGATTTCTAAAATATCGGGTATAAGCTGCCTGCCATCTATTCTCATCTGACCATTCAAAAAAGATGCAGATCTTGACAGTGAACCATCGCTTGCAATAACATTCCAAAATCCTTCAAGAACAGAAACTGTATCAGTTTGTGCAGCTAAATCCTTTAAAGCCCAAGTTTTATAATTCTCTGTTATGTACTGATTTTCATCCATTGTTAAAAATTCTAATCCTTGATATCCTATCATTCGGTAAGAAACATTATCTCCATCAATATCTGTTGTAGCATTCCATACAAACCTTAATGAATCATCAACATTTTCAGGAGTAATATATAAGGTTCTAAAATCTATTCCTGTGATATACTCTCCATCTGAAATAAAATATTCACCGACTGTGTCAAAACTTGCAGGAGCATCATTAACTGGCAATACTTCTGCGTTAAATGACACTACAGTTGAGTCAATACCTCCTCCAATAGTTCCACCATCATCTTTAACTGTTAAAGTAATTAATGATGTTCCATGTTTATGCTGAGTTGGGATTAACGATAAAAGAATTGGGTCAGCCGCAGAATCATAATCCATCGAAATATCTGAAAATAAATCGATATTATCTGAGGTTACATTAATTGAGATATTTTGAGGGTTAATATCAGCTCCATAACTGATACCAGTTAATACAACATCATATGTATTGTCTTCAAAGAATTGAATGTCGCCTGGTACATCAATTGTAGGTGCTTGATTAGGAATGAAGACAGGTTTTACTTGAATTTCATCCGTAAACAAGCTTTCTTGACCATTAGAAGTTACTGAAAGCCTATAATAGTAGAAAATATTTTCATCTAAATTAGAATCTGTAAATTCAAATGCCGGATAAGTTATACTAGTTAATAAGTTTGAAGAATCTGGTGAAAAACCAGGCTCTAATGATCTATAAATATTTACTGTACATGATGATGTGCAAATTAAATCTTGCCAATTTAAAGTAATGTTTCCATCACTTGGAATAGTATAAGTTACTTCTGGAGCAGATGCTGGCCCGCTACCACTAGGTCTTACAACATATAGTCCTTCATCAATACCTGTTACAACAATACTTCCACTACCATAAAAAGGAAAATTACTCCACGTACCATCAAATGATGTATTGTTACTAGATGGATAGACATCAAAATAAGCTAATTCGCTTGGATTAGAAATGTCTGTAATATCCATCACTCTCAATCCGGCTGTATAATGTGACATATAAACGTTATTACCAATGATATAATTATTATGATCAATCGCTGGAGTTGGGCCAAAATAAGTTTTATGTACTACAGGATTATTTAAATCTTCAACATTCCAAATCAAAGTTCTGGTGTTGTTGTAAGCATTGTTAGATTCATCTAACTCGTCGTTTACAATAAAATATCTGTGATCTTCAGTTAACCAGCCTTGATGTGTGTAATAGTTATCATAACTTCCAAGACCAATCGTTTTAGCACCGCTGTTATCATCTGTCTTTGAGCTAACATCTGCAATCCAAACTCTAGTTTCGTTAGAGCCAAAACAAATCTCTTTTCCAACATATGCTGAATCAGGACCATTGTAAACTACGCACTGAACATCATGAGAATACCCTGTATTTGATCTTCCAGTATTTGGATCAGAGATACAGGCAGATTTTGTTGGTGAACTAGGGTTGGAAATATCAATAATATGTAATCCACCCGGTCCACAGGTTCCAGTTCCTATAGCATAGGCAAATCCAGTATCTTCATTAATAAAAATATTGTGAGCATTTCCAAAACCACTATAATAAGCTGTATTAGAAAATGTAATAGGATTTCCGTTAAAATTTCTTAATTCCGTTAAGTCAAATACTTGCATTCCATGACCACTGGCCTCAGCTACAATAAATGCATGATTTTGATACACTTTTATATCCCTCCATGCCATTCTACCTTGTTGAAATGTTTGAGTATTTAATCTACCGATGTAGATAGGATTTTCAGGATTAGAAATATCTACAAATGAGGTTCCATTACTCATACCAACAAGCGCATATTCTTTTTCTGTCTGTGGATCTGTCCATCCCCAAATATCATTTAGCGATGTAGAATTGTTACCGCCAATCTCTGTTTTATCAGTAAACGACATTAAATCCATATTTTTACATGGAAACTGTCCTGCAAAGCCTCCTGCGCATGGAACGCCTTGTTTAATTGACGTACTACCAATTCCAGTTGAAAAAGTTGAAATAATACTTTTATTTTCGGTGCTTAAATCAAAAGCATACAAACTATCATTATAATATGCTCCTGTAATTAAAAAATTATTATTTAGTATTATATTTCTACCAAAGTACTCATCAGAAGTACTTTTCAGATCATCAACAAACTCTAATCTTTCAGATCCGTTAATAATATAATTAAAAATTCGGTTTTCATTAAAAGTTGAGATGGAGACTTTATTTTCATACTCTGAAATTTTATAACCAAAATGAGAATTATCTTCAATTAATGTTGGTTTAATCTGATATGGATTTAGCCAAGGGTTTTGATCTTCTTCTGCTCTAGAGGATTGTAAATATGGATAAACAAACACCTTACCTTTACCATTATCATCTTCAAGTGCTGATATGTATAAATTTTTGTCGCCTACATAAACAGATTCACCAAATTTTATATTATTATTTTTTATAACTGAGCTAGGTTTTGGAATATCAATTCCAAATGGAATTCCATCTCTAAATTCGATCATATGAACAAATTCTTTTAATGATCCGATGAGTAATTTATCATTATTAAATGATGCTGAAATACCAAACCCAAATTTATCTGGACCAATAGCATAACATCCTTCAACATCTCCTAATTTCCTTACATCTATCGTGTGAAGTGGATTGCTTGAAGATCTACTGCTATCAATATTATCTAAATTATAAACATACACAAGTCCATCATTATTAAATGGAGATGAAATAGATACATACTCATCAGTTAATGTAACATTATAGCCAAACTTGTGAGGTGAACCAGTTACGTTTGAAGGAACTGGATTTTCAAAAGTATTGTGCAACTCCCATTTTTCATCAATTTTTTTAAACAAATAAGCAATACCATGTCCATTCTGATAACCGGGAGCACCAACAATCATGTATTTCGATGTTAAAGCGATACTAAATCCGAAATCGTCGCCTGGCATTGGATGTGGAGAAATCATCTCGTATTCTTTTACTAATTGATTTCCAGTATCAGTGTAAGAGTAAACATCAATTACTCTTGAAGTTAGAGATGAGAATGTTCTCGCAGCAACAAAAGTATTATCAGATAATGCCATTGGCACAGATCTTCCTCTACTTAATAACTCAGCAGAGTGACTTTTACCAAATGATCCAGCAAAAGTGAGTGAACAAATTATTATTAAGAGTAGTACTTTATTAAGATTTTTTTGCTTGATCACAGAAATATAGTATAAGAATAAAAACTAAAAATTAGAATCTTTAATTTTTGTTTAACTATCTAAAGAATTATCTAGAAATAATGACTTATCTATAGCTGCAAAAAATTCTCTAAAAAATTGTATTGATCTTTTTCTTTCAGAGCCTCCAAAATTGATTCTCAATGAAGACATGTAAGGCTCTGTTTCGTAAATTGCTTTGACAGTAGCTGTTGCAGTAAGCTTGTAATCCTTAATAACTACTGTTTCTCCATCATTTCTGCCTCCTCTACCAGATGGTCCATCACCGTCCGTAGCTATTAACCACCATATTGCACCAATAACAGCAAGAGCACCTAGCGCTTTTTCAGCATCAGATGGTTTTTCTTTCTTAGGTTTTTCAATTTTACTAGCTGTAACCAATCCAAATTCTTCATTTAAGGTGTCTATAGTGAACCCTAAATCTTGAAATGCTCCAATAGTAGACTGCATTAAATCTTTTGCGCTTACATCATACTCTCTTGTTTCAACTGCTCTTTGAGCTGCAGTAGATTTTTTTGAAGAACCTCCTGAAGAAGCACAGCTAGTGAGCAAGAAGGTTAATAGAAATGAGTGAATTACTATCTTTTTAAACATTTTACTCTATTGTTTGGTCTAAAAATAAAGATTTATCTAGTGCTGCAAAAAAACTCTTAAAAAATAAATCAGAGAATTTCCTTTCACCGCCTTCAAAATTTACTCTTAAAGAAGAAAGCAAAGGATCTGTAGAAATCTCTTTTACGGTTACTGTAGCAGAAAGAGTTAATGGCGCAATAACTACATCACTATTATCTTCGATTCCAGTCAAAGCTCGAAAAAAAGCTTCAAACGGATCTTCTTCAAGATTAGTCCTTGCAGCAGTTGTTCCTTGAGTTTTGCTGGCAGTAATTAAACCAAATTCTGCATTTAAAACATCAATGGTATAACCTAAATCTTGAAATGTGCCAATAGAAGCTGTTATGAGCTCTTTAGTTGATACGTCATATTCTTTAGTTTCAGTTGCTCTTTTAACTGCTGTAGTACGCTCCGACATCATAGATGCACAACCATTGAGAATAATGCCTAGTGATAAGGCTAAAAGTAGATTTTTGTTCATTTTATCTAGTATTTAATACTTTGATATTTAAAGTCAGTAACAACGCCATCAGCACTTAATTTTACTATCAAAGTAAGATTCTTGCTAGAATTTGATGATTTTGAACGACCTCCACCAAAAATACCGAAAAAATTACCACTAGAACCTGCTCCAGCTCCTGAAACGCTTGAAGATTCTGATTCTTGTGAAATTTTATCATACGTCCATGCTTCTCCTCCATCTTTAGTACTAGTGACTAAATTTGGTGAACCAAGCAACGAGACTACTTGAGATGAACTCATTCCTTTATTTAACTGAGATTGAACTTTACCAAGGGTAAAATCATTTGACTCTGCAGGAGCTGTGGGAGCTTGCATAGCACATCCAGTTAATATGAATGATAAAAATAATACAAAAGTTAGATTTTTCATTTTTTCCTCTCTATTTTGTTATTTTTAATTTATACATTAGAAATAATCATCTTGTTCCCATTATAAGCAATATATAATAAAAATTATATAGAAATATTCAATAATTCTTGCTGATATAATTTCATTAATTCTTCATATTTTGGTCCAATTTTACCATTGCCAATCGTATGTCCATCTATTGAAACAACTGGAATTAAGTCTCTGTTTGCAGAAGCAATAAATGCCTCACTCGCAGTTTGCAGATCCTCAATTTTAATTTTTGATTCAAAATGATTTATTTTATGAAGATTCATCAATCTTAATAGGTTTTTTCTTGTTACACTTCCCAATATTCTACCATCTAAGTTGGTAGTTATCACAGAATCATCTTTGACAATAAAGAATGAAAACGTAGTTCCCTCTAAGATTTCTTTTTTGCTAGTATAAAGAACTTCATCAAAAGAACCTTCGTGAACAAGAGATCGATGTGCTTTCATACCACCATAATAAGTGTATGGCGTTTTTACTTCTGCATCGATTCTTTCAAACTCGTACAACCCCAAGGATATTCCATTTAAATATGATTCTTTTGGATACTTTTTAATTGGTGAAGTTACAACGAACAAATCAACTTCTTCCGATGAGACTAAACCTGAAATATCATCTGGTGCTTTTCCAGCCAAAATAATCATCACATTACATTCTGTGCTTGAAAAATCATTCTTTTTTAATGTTTGATAAACTAGATTTTTGATTTCATCTTTTGAAAAGGCAAGGTTCATTTGCATTGAGCGTGCATTTCCTACAATTCTATCAACATGATCATCTAAAAATACAGGCACTCCATTGTTAGTAGTTTTAAAAAAAGTGAACACCTGATAACCGCGAGTTACACTTAGATAATTTCCTCTTACATTAAGACTTACCTCTTCTGATGGTATAAATTTATCTCTTGAAAATGATATTAAACTCATTGTTTTATGTATGTGATTTATGTTTTTTTGTTCCGATTAATCTTGTTATCTAATTTATTTAAAATAAAGCTTAATATGACTTATATTTTAAAACATGAGAATAATAGCAAACCTACTGTTAATTTTAATTGTTGCATGTAGTGATAATAAGCAGAGCAATTCAGGTACTTCTAATCCTTTTTCGGAACATATCCATGTAGATGATGATTTCTATTTTGAAAAAGGAATCTATCAGGTTGTTGATAATGTTTATGTTGCAATCGGATATGGACTGGCAAACTCAGTGCTAATTGTTGGTGAAACGTCAAACATTATAATTGATACCACTGAAGATCCTAAGCTAGCTGAGCAAATTAATGTAGAGTTTAAAAAAATTTCCAATCTGCCAAATGAAGCTATCATTTATACTCATTCACATGTGGACCATTGGAGAGGAGCTCCAGGTTTTTATGAAGAAGGTACAAAGGTGTATGCACACTCTACTTTTCAAAAGGGATTTTTTGATCAAAACAATCTTTTAAGACCAATTCTAACAGAAAGAGGTATGAAACAATTTGGTCATTTTTTACCTGACAGTTTAAAAAAAGGTCATGGTCTTGGCTTTACTTTAAACTTTGACTTTGAACAACCTGCAGTGATATATCCAACAGTCTTTTTTAAAGAACAAACAAATATGCTTTCTGTTGGTGGTATTGATCTTGAAATTCAACATACGCCTGGTGAAACAGATGATCAAATTATCATTTATTATCCAGATAGAGATGTAGTTATTAGTGCTGATAATTATTATATGCGATTTCCAAACTTATATACTATTAGAGGAACATCTTACAGAGACACCAAGAGTTGGTATAAGTCTGTCGATGCTATGCGCTCATATAAGCCTAAATATCTAATTAGTTGTCATGGTCCATTTTTATCAGGTGAACAAGAGATTGAAGAACGTTTATCAATTTATAGAGATGCAATTCAATATATTCATGATTATGCGGTTAGAGGTGCCAACCTAGGCAAAACTCCAGACGAGCTTGTAGATGAATTTGAATATCCACTTTTTTTTCTAGAAAATTATGATTTACAAGAAAAGTATGGAAAAGTATCATGGAGTATTAGAAATGTTTATAATGGATATCTTGGTTTTTTTGATGGTAGAGCAGTTAATTTAGAACCCCTGTCAGATAAGATAAGAGCAAAGCACATTTTTGAACTTATTGGCTCTAAAGAAAAGCTGATTCAAGAAATCAACAACGCAAATGCAACTTATAACTATCAGTGGGCTGCTGAACTATCTGATATAGGATTATTTAATTTTCCAGAAGATAAAATTATTAAAAAATTATATAGCGCATCTCTTGAAAATTTATCTAAAGTTGAAAAAAATCCAATAGCTCGAAATTATTACTTATCAGAAGCATACGAGCTATCAGAAAAGATATCCCCTTCATTAAAATATACCGTTTCAGCTGAACAAGCAAAAAATATTCCACTAAGCACATTTTTTGATGCAATGGGACCTCGCCTAGATCCAATAAAAGCTAAAGATAAATTTATAAGAATAGGTTTTAATATATCAGATTCAGGTGAAAAATTTGGTGTTATAATTAGAAAC
>TARA_B100001093_G_scaffold101513_1_pt1 | contig 10546 bp, 7 predicted proteins | sample TARA_B100001093 | Tara Oceans TARA_B100001093 (sample SAMEA2623116) | marine metagenome | biome: marine biome (ENVO:00000447); feature: surface water layer (ENVO:00002042); material: "saline water (ENVO:00002010), including plankton (ENVO:xxxxxxxx)" | depth 5 m
GCATGAGTAAGTTTTGTAGTATCCATGACACAATTTGACCTAGGAGTCTTAGCTGCTTTATTCATAAAATCATCCTCGTCATTGAAGAATAAATACTCCTTATCAAATGGATTGGGTAGTTCTTCTATTATGCGTCTTTTACTTTCTTCCTTCATCAATTCAACGACCTCACTGGTTGTCACAAATCCTGGATTCGTAACATTGTATATTCCAAATGGAATTCTCTTTTCCCAACATTCGAAACAAGCTCTAACAAATTCATTTAAATGTGATATTGAATTTTCCGCTTCTAGTAAACAGCCATAATTAATTAACTTTTGGATATAGTTGCGTGGGCTTGATTCATTGTTAAAAGGAATTCTCAACCGCCAAATGTAGCACTCAGCGTCTTCTAAGACCTCCTCTCCAATTGCTTTAGTTCCACTGTAAAAACTACAATTATCTGTTCTGAATGAAAAATTAGGTTTATCTGTCTCCTTGAAACCAGAACCATCTTCATTCTTACCCGTATAAATACAACCACTAGAAATGTGTCCCCAAGCTGTACTGGTCATTTCACAAGCCCTTCTAACTACACCTGGTAGAACTGCGTTGCCTAGTATACATTGAGATTTATGTATTTCGCATGCATCAACATTTGGCTTTCCTGTATAACCAGCAGCATTTATAAGAAAAGATGGTTTTTCACTTTTAAGGAATTCTACAAGAGTTTCCTTGTTGGAATAATTTATATCAGACCTAGAAACACCAATTGCTTGAATGTTCCTACTCGCCAAATAAACTAAAAACTTCTCTGCGACGTACCCTGTCTTACCTAAAACAACTACTTTATCCATAAATAATTATATAATTTGATTATTACTGCCAAAACTTTTTTAAACGAGGAGGAAAAGCATAGGATGAATCTTCACTAACATTGGTCAAGTTGGGATTATAATTAGGATCATTTTTCATATACTCAGGCCATTTTTCTTTTACATATTTTTGTTCTTTTTTTAAACGCATCAAACTTTGTTCATCAACATCTTCGTAACCTCTGCTTATAGATTCATAATGAATTAGCTCAGCATAAGGAGTCCATATTATTTTAAAACCTTTTGCAATCAATCTTAAGCAATAATCAACGTCATTGTAAGCTACAGGAAGGTCTTTCTCATTAAAACCATTAACTTCTAAAAATAAAACCTTAGGTGTTACCATACATGCAGCAGTCACTGCACTCATTTCTTGAACTATTCCAGCTCTTCCCTGATTAGCTCTTCTTTCTGGAGGAAAAAATTTATAAATATGACCTGCAATCCCGCAAATACCAGTAATTATTCCTGAATGTTGAACTAATCTTTGTGGGTAAATTAGTTTTGCTCCTACAGCCCCAATATGATCTCTAAGTGCATGTGAAATCATTTCACTCAACCAAAGTGGTTCAGTAATTTCAATGTCATCATTCAGAAAACATATAAACTCGCCTTTAGCTTTGTTGACTCCAATATTGTTAATTCTGGAAAAATTGAATGGACCGGAACAATTAACAAGTTTTATAAAACTATGTGTTTTTGTGATATTTTTAAAAAATTTAATAGTTTCTGGATCATCTGAACCATTATCCAAAATTAAGATTTCGAAATTATCATAAATAGTTAACCCTATAAGGCTGTGAATACAGTTTGAAATTAATTGCAACTGATTTTTTGTTGGTATCAATATCGAAACCAACGGTTTACGATGAATAGAATATTCAATTTTTTGAGAATTTTGCCACAATCCATCTTTGACGGTGGCATTTATTTTTAGTCTTTTTAAATGATTCTGAACTGTTTTTTTCCCAGCTTTTACAGCGTATGGTTTTACATCAACAGAGAGTGCAGTTGAATTTTCAAATGCTCTCCAGTGATATAGTATATGAGGAATATGCTTAATCGTAGAATGTGAAATCTTTTCTATAAATCTTAATGCCATATCCCAATCTTGTGAACCTACTAAATCAGGATTAAATCCTCCAATTTCTTTGATTATACTTGTTCGATAAACACCCAAGTGCGAGATACAATTTTGAGATAAACACAGCTCATAATTCCAATCAGGTTTGAAATATGGGTTTGTTCGAACACCATTTTCATCGATTTTATCTTCATCAGAATAGATTAGGTTTACATTTGGAGTTTGATTTATTTGGTAAACTAAGCATGAAAAAGCATATTGAGGAAGTAAATCGTCGTGGTCCAGCAAGGCTGAAAATTCTCCTTTAGCAATTTCTAAAGCAGAGTTGGTTGCTCTAGAAATATGACCATTTTCCTTCCTATAAACTACTTCAATTCTTGGATCTTTAGACTTGTACTCTTCTAAAATTGATTTTACATGTGGTTCTGAAGAATTGTCATCACTAATACATAATTGCCAATTTTCGTAAGTTTGATTAATTACCGAATCTATAACTTCAATTAAATAATTCTTAGGAGTATTATAGGTTGGCATTAATACAGAAATGAGAGGTTTTAACTTTAAAGCTTTTTGTAAAACGATCAAATTATTTTTCTCAAAAGAATTAAATGTCTCAAAATTTTCAACCCATTTGTCATAAAGAGAAGCTAAATCGCTTTCATTACAAACATCATTATGAGAATTTTTGTTGCTAGAGTATACAATATAACTAGCAAGTGTTATCTCTTTTAAATCATTTGTAAAAGCCTTGATCTTTAAAAGTTTAATTCCCGTTCCAAAAGTGATAAATCCTCTAAAACCTGTTGTTTGAGATACAGAAATATTATGTTTTTCTTTAAGTATATCCACAACATCTGGTCTGTGCATTGATTTTGAAATAACAACATTATGACCTATCTCTGCATAAATTTTGTTTGCCGGATTTCCACTTGAGTCACAAAACCAACCTCTAAAAAAAAGTTCACCATTAGCGTAAAGAAATTTTTTATTTCCTGGATCATCCACGCAATAGAAGTTTTTAATTCTTTTCATTATAATTATAAAGTTTTTAATGATTAAATAACCTAGGCAAATTCAGGAAGAATGAATACCAAGGTTTTTCTTTGACTAACTCATTTAATTTCAAGTTGAATTTTTGAGATTTAAATCTAACTCTAATTTTAAGATTGTTCGATTCAATATTTTTCGGAAGGGCTATAATCTTAATCTGTGGATCATCTCCAGCAGATAAAATTATCATTTTTTTTATATTCCTAAACCATTCAATTGAGGTTCCAGATATTTTCAGTCCTCTAAAATATGGAGCTTTTGACTCTTGAACGATTTGATTAGTTTGAGTGTTGATAAATTGAACTGAATATAAATGTATCAAACCAGCAAAATCCATTAAATCTAATCTTAAATTATAATCTCTTAAATCTTTTTTCCCAAACTCTTTTAAAAAAAACTCGATTTCATAAATTTCATCCAAAGGGTAAATAATCTTTTGTAAAGTTTGTTCGTTTTTAATTGAACGAGATAAACAATAAAACGATGCTTCAGCTTGATTCGTAGATTTAAGAAGAAGTGGTCTCCTTCCAAGCATAATTGCTTCAAATAGGGACTCAATGTTGTCAGAGTATAATTTCTGATGTTTTCTAAACAATTTTGCAAAATTAGAAATTATATGATCCGTTGCAAGGTCTTTTCTGGATAACTTATGTTGACGATAATAAAATAAGATCTCAGGAATTTGATAAGCAATTTTACCTAGTTCATGAATTGACAACCAAAATTCATAATCTTCCCATCCATAAATCATATCAGTTGAAAATCCACCGATAATTTGCCAATCAGATTTACGAAAAAGAGAAGTTATAAAAATTTGTGGTTGAATTAGGAGGTTAGGAAAATTGTATTTGGGTAAAGGCATAGTTCCTGATTTGGTTCCAAAGTATTCAGCCTTACAATAGACAATTCCAATCTTTGGGTTTTTTTCAAGAATATTGAAAGCCTTTTTTAAATATTCCGGTGCTATTTTGTCATCAGCATCAAGAGGTAAAATGTAAGTTCCATTAGCTTCATTAATTGCAAAATTTCTGGTTTTATCCACCCCATGATTAGCCCTTCTAATTAATTTTGTTTTGGGTGCTTTAAAATCATCAAGGATTTTGATTTGTTCTTCAATATCAGACCCATCGTCAACAATAATAATCTCAAAATCTTGAAAAGTTTGTGATAATACAGAACATACAGAATCTTTTAGGTATTCGGCTTGATTGAAGCATGGTATTATAACTGAGATTTTTGGCATAGAATTTAATTATTTTTTTCTAATTTCTTAATCCAATAATTGTTATGAAACAAAAAAGAAGTTAGAGACGTAAAAAAAAATAACAATGAATAAACTATATTATTTATTAAAATAAGAGTCTTTTCTTGATTTAAAAAATTCTGACTTATGAATATTTTTGGGTCGGATTTTGTCTCATTGATTTTCCAAATTACAGAGTAGTCATCATTAAAAAATTGCACATCCTCGTATGGAATAAAAGTTCTCCTTATCCATTCAAAGTCCATAGGTTTTTCGTCTAGATAGGCTTTATTAATTTTTATTTCGTTAAATTTTATATCCGGATCTAGTCGAATGTTTTTAATACTTGAGTCAATCAATACATTAATTTTGCTATAACTATCAGATTTAAGCTTGAAAAATTCTGATTGTTTCTCGGAAAAACCTTTACCAGTGTCATAAAATATTTGAAAGAAAGCATCATGATTTGGATTTATTTCAAGTAAAATTTGCGATTTAGTTAAAATTGGACATAAAAATATGTAAAAAATTATTGTCAAAATCACTGATAAAAATAAACAACTAAAAGGATTAATGTTTCTAAAATGCTTAAAGTTCATTTATAAAGTTTTATAAACCAAAGTGCCTGTTCGGTGAAGAATAAGATCTGCCTCTTTAAGGGGTTTTTCTTTATGAAAAATGAATTCTATATCATTAGAATAAAACCAAAGTCTATTACTTTTGAAGTTTTTTGAGAAAATTTCTACTGGTTGATTCCAAGATTTAATTTTCTTTAGATCAGCATTAATCTTAGAATTTTCATTAATATGACCGCATATATTACAATAAGCTACAACACACCCATTAAAAATTAAAAGTATTAAGCAAAATAAATTTAGTAGGATTTTTGATTCGCCTTTATACGAAAAATCAACAATCAAAAATTTCTTTGTTATATTTGAATGCATAAAAGGATATGAAGTTATTAAAATTGGCACAAACCAAATAAAAGATATCCATCTTGCCCACCATGTAGGAAGAAAAAAACATGGCAGTATTATGATGAAAATATACAAAAAAAGCGAAGTATTTGATTTCTTATAAGTAAATAGATTCAAAAATAAAAGTATAAATGAAATTATCAAAACACCGCCAAATAATGGACCAAATCCACCTAATCTAATGTCTACGGCGGTGCTATAAAAAAAGCTTAATTCATTTTTTGATACTCGAAATGGGTTTTTCCATTGTAAATCTTCTCTAAGAATATTTGTTTCTGAAAAGTTTGACCTTACAAATTGCTCTATTCTACCCATATCTTTCATTGGATATGGTTTATTTGATCCCGGGATTTCAGTTCCTAACCAGTAATCCATAGTCGTAGGGTCTAAAAGTTTAATAATATTAGTTGGAGTGTAGGGAAAATGACCATTCGTACTATCCCAAAATCCTAATTTTTTGGCTCCATAAATTCCAACAATTAGGGTTACTACAGATATAAAAGATGATAAGATTAAAAGTCTTCCCTTTTGTTGACTCTTTAAGATAATTGTTAAAAAAACAAGGGGTAAAGTAATTCCAATGAGACCTATCCCCTTTTTTTTTGTTCCTATTAGCAATATACTTAAAATGAATATTAAAAAGATGTGGCAATATTCTTTTTTGAACAAAATCATAGAATATAGTAATAAAATGGATCCATACAATGAATACACATGGCCATCCAGATAGAAACTATAAAGTTGTGTAATTAATATTGGGTTTATTAACAGAGCTATTAATATAAGGAAAGCAATATAACCCTTAAAAAAAGTAAATATGGTTTTTGTAGAAATTAAACCAAAAATGAAAAAATATATAAAATTAATTGCTTTTCCATTTTCAATATTTCCTGTTAATTTAGCTATTATAGCTGAAAAAATATAGCTTACATTAACCGCACCACCGTTTTTGACAACATCACTCACTGAAAGCATCGGCTCTGTAATGAGGTCGAACTTTTCAAATTTGTTGTCATTTATTGGATTCCAACCAGATTGAAGCGCTAAAATTTTTTCTTGGTGTGTCTCCATGCCATCATAATTAATACTTCTGAAAAATGATGATGAACAAAAAGAAATTGTAAGGATCAAAACAATTAATAACAATTGTATAAAGCCAGATTTCAATCCTCGCTTAGTAGTATAAATTATCGTATAAATAAGTGAAGTTGCGATAAAACTTAAGAAAGATAGATGATTTATAGAAATATCGAACTTATAGAGTATTAAAGTAACTAACAGTGTAGAAATTAAAGAAAACAGCAGATTAACTGCTGTATGGTATGACAAATTTGACATTATTTTTTATAAGTTACTAAAAATTACACTTCTAAATTGCATCGTGGTCTTTTCAACACTAACAGTCTCTTTAACCATTTCGCTCAATGAGTTGATGGATTTAATTCTGCCAATATTATTTTTTAAGAAATCTAAATTAATTATTCCCTTTGTGCGAATCGCCTCATTATTTTGTAAAACTTCTAAAAAAAGTCCTGCGCAGGTTGGCTCGAGAATTTTAGGATTTTCAATGTAAGAGTTTTCGCTGATAAGAGTAGTAGTAGAATAATAAATACCGGTTCGAACAGCTTTAAATTTCACATTGTTAAAAGATAAGCAGATCTCCAAATGGTCAGCAAATAATACGTCTTGATCTGTGATAAAAGATATGAAATCTGAATTTGATTCTTCAATTGCCCTAGTAGTTAGTGTGTAAATATCCATCTCACCTCTATCGATAAATTTACATGGTTTTTTAATAAAATTTAGCCGCTTGTTTGTTTTATCACCAATAACAATCAGATTACAAAAATCAACAGTTTGATTCTCTATACTGCATAGGGTTTCCTTGAACCATTTTAAATTTTTTTGAGTTATAAAAACAACTATGTCTACAGATTTTGTTTGAATTTTGTCATTGTTTTTTATCCAAGAACCAAAACGATGCAGTTCATATTCCCAATTTAAAAATCTAGGTTTGAAATTATCACTTCGACGATAAAGAATTCTTTTAATAAGTATCGAAGGTAAATTTAGGTGAGTTTTTAGTAGGTTTTTGATTAAAGATCTTCTTATCTTTTCAATTTTCGGTGGATTTAGGAGCAATTTAATCCATAAATCATAATACTCTAAAACATCTAAAATAGATCCATATTTCCAACGCATTAAAACATTGTTAGAAACTGTGTTGACGAATGCTCGCTTCTTAATGGCGCCAGGGTTACCATAGCTAAGGTGGATTATTTTAGCTTTCGGAACGTATTGAATTTGGTAACCATGCATCCTGATGTTCCAGCTCAAGTCAACATCCTCAACATATAAAAATATGGCTTTATCAAAGCCGCCAATTTTTTCAAAAGTAATTCTATCAACAACAGTACATGCACCAGATGCCCATTCGGTATCTAGTGTAACAGGATTATAATATTTTGGATGTTCAAATGGAGATTGCCTACATTCCCAAGCTTTTACTTCATTAGGTGAGTTATTTATTTTTCGATTAAGAATATTCAAAGTGTCGGGTGCAACCTGGGAATCAGGATTTAATAAGAAAATAAAACTACCATTTCCCTTTTTTACAGCAAGATTACATGCTTTACCAAAGCCAAGATTTCTGTTTAATTTTATTATATCAATTTCAGTTTTGCATTCTAATTTTTGAAGAATTTCGACGCTGTCGTCCGTTGAATTATTATCTACCAAATATATTTTTAATTTGCTTTTATCATAGTTGAGATTGTTAATGGCTTTAATATAATCTTTTAAATAAATTGAAGAATTATAAGTAACAAGAATAATATCGAAAGTATTTAATACTGCTAGATTGTCCCTCTCGAAATTAGGAAAATTCCAGTTTTTAGTCCTCACTAAAGAATTATTTTTTTTAAAATTAATCAAAATATTGATTTATCAGTTTCTATTGAAATGTTAATCATTGGTATTCCAATTAATCCCGTGCTGTTACTTGTAGTAGTAGATTTAAAAGCGATAGCATCATGTAACCAATGTTGCATCAAATGTTCATCTTGATAACCAGTTGCAACAGTAGCTGACATTGTATAATCTCCAGATTTAAGTATTGGCATTTGTAATTCAAATATAGCATCCTTACTTTCACCTTTATTCATTGATGGCTGATTGCCTAAAGTAGATAGATAAGTATTATCTCCAAATAAAACTTGCCCCATATTATCTTTAAACCCGAACCCAACAATGATGTTCGTAACATCTGTTAATGCCTCAATGGTAATGAAGATTTTGACGATTTCTCCACCGACAATCCAAGAAAGTTGCCTGCCTTTTTCATCTAATATTTTCGCTTTTGAAACTATGGCATTTTGCTCGCCAAAAGAATCTCCAAATGGATCAAACTCAAATACTTCAATATCGTTTCTATGAATTGAATGATTAATGAATTTTAATCTTTGATCATGGACATGTTTAGCAATTCGATGATCAGGGGGTAGGTCTTTTGAAGCATTGTTTTGAGTAACAACTTTTCTACCAGTTACTTTTGGATCTTGTCCAAGGTAGAAGTGACCGAAATACGCCTCAGTAACATCTTTTGGGTAACCCCTCATCTGAACTTTTCCATCAACTAGCCAAACAGCATTGTCACAAAGATTATTCACTGAATGAGTATCATGAGATACAAATAAAAGAACTCCTTTTTTCTGAAAGTGCCTAAGGTAACGCATACATTTTTGAACAAAAAAAACATCTCCAACTGCAAGGGCCTCATCCACTATAAGAATGTCTGCATCTACATGAGCAATAACTGAAAATGCTAAGCGAACAACCATGCCGCTTGAATAAGTCTTTACAGGCCTATCAATAAACTCACCAATATCAGCAAATTCCTCGATAGATCTGAATTTATGATCAATATCCGTTTTCGAAAGCCCCATAATTGAAGCATTTAGGTAAACATTTTCGCGGCCAGTAAATTCAAAATTAAAACCAGCTCCTAATTCTAAAAGAGCTGCTATTTTACCATTGACAGCAATTTTGCCTTTTGTGGGCGCTAATGTTCCTGCTATTATCTGAAGAATCGTGCTTTTTCCGGATCCATTTCTCCCAATAATACCAAAACTCTCACCCTTTTTTATTTTAAAAGATACATCAGACAATGCATGTACATCAGAAAAAAAAGTTCTAGAATAAGACTTTAGTTGAGATGCAAGGAATTTAGGTAGCGCTTTAGATAAATTCTCTAACAATGGAAATAAAATTCTACCACTTGGACTTTTCCAAACTCTGTAAGATTTAGATATATTTTCAACAGATATAGCTAACTTATCATTCATAAAATTAGAGAACGTCAGCAAATGCTGATTTAGAATTTTTAAATACAAATAAACCTATGAAAAATACCGCTAAAGAAAACATGTATGTGTATAGAATGTATGAAAGATTAGGCTCTAATTTCCAGATGAGAACTTTTCGACTCTCTTCAACAAAATGAATCAAAGGATTGAATTTTAGAAAAAACCAAAAATTTGATGCCTTAACTTTAATCATTTCTGTAGAAAAGAAGATAGCACTTGAGTACATTAGGACAATTGTAAAGCTTTCCATTATTTTAGCAATATCTCTGAAGAAAACACCAACGGCAGCAAACAACCAACTTAATCCGATGGCCATTAATATGATGGGAATTAAAATTATCAAAAACCAGAGACTCAAAAATGTGAAACCATTTCCAAAAAATGAGATAGACAATATTACTAATAAAGCACTAACAAAAAAGTTCCAAATAGCACAACCAACAAAAGCTATAGGTAAAATTTCTAACGGAAAAACCACTTTTTTAACAAAATTAGGTTGGGAAATAATTAAATTGGGTGCCCCATTTAAACACTCAGATATAAATCGGAAAATCGTTAAACTTAAAAAAATACCTAAGGCGTAGTCCAAAGAAGTTTCATTTTCAAGAGTGCCATATCTACCATTAAAAATAACACCAAATACAATTGCGTATACAGAAAACATAAGAAGAGGTCCAACTAATGTCCATATAATGCCAAGAAAACTTCCTTTGTTAGATTGGGCAATATTGCGCTTTGTAAATTGCCACAGTAAAGATCTATTTTTAAATATAACCTCAACCATCTTTAGCTAATAAAACGATTGAGATACTTTGCGTAAGCTGTTTTACCATGCATTTTGACAGATTCTTGAAGATCATTTAAAGATATCCAACCAGACTTAAAAGCAATTTCCTCCAAACAAGCAATCTTAAGACCTTGTCGATTTTCAATTGTTTGAACAAAATTACCAGCTTCAATTAAATTGTCAT
>TARA_B100001093_G_scaffold511020_1_pt1 | contig 10533 bp, 12 predicted proteins | sample TARA_B100001093 | Tara Oceans TARA_B100001093 (sample SAMEA2623116) | marine metagenome | biome: marine biome (ENVO:00000447); feature: surface water layer (ENVO:00002042); material: "saline water (ENVO:00002010), including plankton (ENVO:xxxxxxxx)" | depth 5 m
CAGTATCGATGTGCGCGAGCGCTCGCTGGAGTCGGTGCGTGCGGCGTTTGGCTTCGTGCCGCAAGACCCCGTTTTGTTTTCTGGCACATTGCGCGACAACTTAACTTATGGACGGCCTTACGCCACGGTGGACGAAGTCACCGAAGCGCTGGACCTTGTGCACGCCAGTGAATTTATCGAAGCATTGCCTGAAGGGGTGGATACCCGGGTAGGCGAAAACGGTGTTGGATTGTCTGGTGGTCAACGTCAGCGATTGGCGATCGCGCGGGCGTTGCTGTCCCATCCCAGATGCTTGTTGCTCGATGAAGCAACAAGCGCCTTGGATGCTCAAAGCGAAGACTTTGTCGGCAAATCCCTGCATAGCCTTAAAGGCAAGATGACCATCTTGGTTATTGCTCATCGACTGTCGACGGTTCGCACGGCAGATCGCATTTGTGTGATGGACCAAGGTCGATTGGTTGCCCAGGGTAGTCATGAGCGCTTGCTCGCTGAAAACGCGCTTTATAAAGAATTCGCGCAGATTCAGTTTGCGGCTTAAGTCTCGTTAAATAGCCCGATTTGCAATCCTTGTTTGGCGGCTCGCGGCTCGGTTTTTAGCTGCACACCGAGGCCAAGTAGTCGGATGGGCAATCCTTTGCGCTCCCAAGCTTCGTCCAGAAGTTGGCGATAGCAAGTCAGATCGAGTTCAAGACCGGCCCTGCTCACCGTGGTGATTGAAAAGTCGTCGAAGCGCATTTTGAGGGTTCTAGACTTAATTTGATTTGCGCAATCGGCTCGCGCCACGCGCTTTTTTAGGTCATCAAAAAGATCTTCAATTTCGTCCTTGCAGGCTTTTGTGTTGGCTAGATCCACCGCATAGGTGCGTTCGGTGCTCACTGACTTGCGTTGCCTATGGGTGCTTACCGGACGGTCATCCCTACCTCGACAGAGGTCAAATAAGCGCGTGCCGAACTTTCCGAAGTGTTTGCTGAGGTCAAGAATTGACAGTTTCTGCAGGTCCGCGCAGGTGTTCAGCCCCATGCTATGCATTTTTTTTGCGGTCACTGAACCTACACCGAAAATTTTCTCGACCGGTAAAAGCGTGATGAATGCATCGACTTCAGAGGGTTTAATGGTCTTTTGGCCGTCTGGTTTGTTCCAGTCAGACGCTATTTTGGCGAGGAACTTGTTGTTTGCTATACCCGCCGAAATGGTGATGCCTATTTCTGTGCGTACTCGATCACGAATTTTTTTGGCGATGAGCGTAGCACTGCCATTTGCAATTGAACTGCCGCTGACATCTAGAAAGGCTTCATCCAGCGATAACGGTTCTACCAAGTCAGTGTATTCCCTAAAAATCCCCTGCACGCGCGCAGACTCTTCCTTGTACTTACTCATATTGGTACTGACAACGACCAAATTTGGGCAGTTGCGTAGGGCTGTGGACATGGGCATTGCGGAACGCACGCCATAGGCCCGAGCGGCGTAATTACAGGTTGCAACAACGCCGCGCTGGTCGGGTCGACCACCAACCGCTATGGGTTTGTCACGCAAATCTGGGTTGTCGCGCATTTCAATGGATGCGTAAAAGCTGTCGCAATCGCAGTGGATTATTTTGCGCATTGAAATTGGCTGATCCAAAAAAGTGCAGAAACGCCTGTTTGCCGATCATAAGCGCTACAAATTTATTCAACAAACCATATTTAACAGGGGACAGGGCTTTGCTTATTGGTTTAGTATTGCGCCGCCGGTTTTCAAATTGTCAACCAAAGGTTGACCATGAGAATGTGCGCAGTACAGATGACTAAGCGAGTTGGGGCTAATAGATAAACAAGTCCAGAGCCCTGTTGGTGCCGTAGTTCGGGCTAACTGAATGAGTAAGGGTCTTGTGTTTGCGTATACAATGTTGACAGTCCACTGAAAGAGGAGTTCTGATGAGCGTAGAGTTGTTAGACAACCCGAGGTTTTTTGGTTTCCGGGTACGCCGCCAAATTGATGGCAAAACCTATCAAGAGTATTTTTCCCTTAAAGCCAACAGTAAGCGTATGCGCGGCGCCGCTCGCGCCGAAGTGAAAGCCGTGGCTGATGCGCGCGATGCAACGTTAAAAGAGTTGCAACAAAAGAATCGTGACCGTAAAGATAAAGAGATCGACTTAGATCCTACAGGTCAGATTCGCGGGATACTGTGTCGTATGAAGCGCGAAAAGAGCGGTACCTTGACCCCAGTATTTCAGGTCGGAGTGATGTCTCGTGTGCGCGGTAAGATTGTTAATACGACAGTGTCTATTACTAAACATGGGCGTGTCGAAGCGTGGGCGCGCGCGGTCGATTTTTATTGTGAGCACAAGAAAATTGGCAAGCGATCAAACGTCTATAAAGACCTAATATCGCGTTGTCCTAAGCCGGCGCAAATTAAGAAATTTACAGCCTAATAGGCTCGACCTTCCAGTAAATGCGGTAAGCTTGCAGCGTCAGATATTGTCGCAGCAGGCGCGCCGCATTGACTTCTCTAGATGCGCTCCAGTTACGATTGAGTGAGCGGAGGCGCAGCATGCAATACTCGCAGGTGTATCGGCGGTCCATTACTGACCCAGAAGCGTTCTGGGCGGAATGCGCTAATGACATCCCCTGGTATACGTTACCGCGGAATATTCTCAGCAAGGATGCGAACAATGTCTCGCGCTGGTTTGCTGATGGCACCCTCAATACCTGTTTCTGCGCCATTGACTATCACGTCGAACAAGGTCGTGGCGATCAAACAGCCCTGATCTTTGATTCGCCGGTAACCAATACGGTCGCTCGCTACAGTTACGCGGAACTTATGGATTGGACGGCGCGGGTCGCCGGTGGTTTGGTGGAACTGGGTGTGGGCAAGGGCGACGTCGTCATTATCTATATGCCTATGGTGCCCGAAACGGTCGTTGCCATGTTGGCTTGTGCGCGCATTGGCGCGGTTCACTCTGTCGTGTTTGGTGGCTTCGCGGCCGATGAATTGGCCATGCGTATTGATGATTCTGCGCCCAAGGTTGTGCTCGCTGCGACGTGCGGTATCGAGGCTGATCGGGTGATCCCCTATCAGCCGTTACTCAATGGAGCTCTAGAACTTGCAGGTCATAAGCCGGCTCATGTGGTGATGCTGGAGCGACCGCAAGTGCCGGCGCAGTTAACCGCACCGCGCGATTTGGATTGGGCGAGTTGGGCTGCCGCCGCTAAACCCGCTGCCTGTGTGCCCGTTGCTGCAACGGATCCCTTGTACATTTTGTATACGTCGGGCACGACGGGCAAACCTAAGGGCATAGTCCGAGACAATGGCGGTCATGCGGTGGCGCTCAAGTACAGTATGTCGGCGGTTTACGATGTGGGCGTTGGCGACGTGTACTGGGCGGCCTCGGACGTGGGCTGGGTGGTCGGGCACTCTTATATTGTCTATGGACCGCTACTGGCCGGTTGCACGACGATCGTTTACGAAGGTAAGCCGGTAAGAACGCCCGACGCTGGCGCGTTTTGGCGGGTGCTTGCAGAGCATCGCGTTAACAGTTTTTTCGTTGCACCTACGGCCTTTCGAGCGATAAAAAAAGAAGACCCAGAGTGTAAGTTGTTAGCACAATACGACCTGTCTAATCTCAAATATCAATTTGTCGCCGGCGAACGGTTGGATCCACCTACCTATTACTGGCTTGAACAGCACTTGCAGGTGCCGGTCATAGATCATTGGTGGCAGACCGAGACGGGCTGGTCGATTTGCGCGAATCCAGCGGGTATTGAATTGTTGCCAAGTCGGGCCGGTGCTTGTGGCGTCCCCGCGCCCGGATGGGATCTGCGCGTATTGGATGAGGCGGGACAAGAAGTTGAGGCTGGCAGAGAGGGCGCCATTGTTGTTAAAGCACCGCTCCCGCCCAGCGCCTTTGCAACCGTGTGGCGCGATCATGAGCGTTTCCAACAGAGCTACTGGAGCCAGTATCCAGGGTTCTATTTGACGGGCGATGGCGGTTATCAAGATGCAGACGGCTATGTTTACGTTATGGGAAGAACAGATGATGTAATCAACGTGGCAGGCCACCGATTGTCGACAGGGCGGATTGAAGAGGTTCTTGCAGAACATAGTGCAGTGGCAGAATGCGCGGTTGTGGGCATTCACGATGCCGAGAAAGGACAGGTTCCCGTGGGGTTGTTGTTGTTGAAGGACGGTGTAGACGTTGATGCGCAATCTTTGGTCGCGGAACTGGTCCAAAGTGTGCGCGACAGTGTTGGGCCGATCGCCAATTTTAAGCGGGCGCTGGTGGTTGCTCGCTTACCCAAGACCCGATCAGGTAAGATACTGCGTCAAGTTATTCGCAAAATGATTGATGGCGATGCCTACACCGTGCCGTCAACGATTGACGACCCTGACATTATCCCCGAACTGGAAGCGTCGTTGCAGGAGCATGGGTTCATTGTCTCGTAGAGTCTCGCAACGCCGCCTTAAAAATTAGGAACTAAAAACAGATCGATGATTATCGTCCACGGCAGCATTCCGATTCGCCCCGAGCGGCGTGACCAAGCACTGGCATTAGCTAAGCAAATGGCGAGGGCCAGTCGTAACGAAAAAGGGTGTATGTCTTATGAGTTTTATGTCGGGCTGGCCGACCCCGATACGCTCATGCTGTTCCAAGAATGGGAAAGCATGGACGCACTAATGGGCCACTTTGACACCGACCATATGGACGCGTTTCTGCAGCAGTTACCCGAGTTGGTATCGGGTGAGATCGTTACCCGTCGTTATGCTGTGCAGGCCGTGGAGGAAGAAGAAGCCGTCGCAGTAGAGTCCCCAGAACCGATCATTCACTGAAGAATGGCCTAGCGTTTTTTCTCTTCAAGCGGCTCTGGAGAGGCGGCGTCGTGTTCACGACGCTTGCGCACAAAGACGGCCGAACTGATTCCCAGACCGAGCGCAAAGAGCAATTCGACCGTAGCGGCTAAAAATAGCCGATCATCGGAAATGACCAGCACGGCGTGAATAAAGTACAGAGAACTAATGAGACAAAGCATGAACATACTGCTTAGCTCGCTTTTTAGTGCACCTGGCAGGGCTAACAACAGCGGTAATACTTGAATCAGAAACCATATTCCGTTGCTTGACGAGGTAGCCAAGGGTTCGATAAAAAACTGCCGCATACCGGTGACCGCGAACAGGGATCCGACGCAAACCAGACTTAAAAATAACCAACCGCGCAACCGTATTCTCCCTGTTTATTTTTCGGTGGTTGGCGCCAGACGGAGTGCTGTCTGTGCCAGTTGCGTTCCCGAAGCAATGGCGAGGGCGGCCTCGTCTTCGCTCAAAGTGGCTGGATCATCGCTGCCCTGCAGATGGGTGACGCCGTAAGGTGTGCCGCCGCTGCGTGTTTGATGCAGCGCAGGCAGGCTGTAGGGCAACCCTTGGATGAGCATGCCGTGGTGCAACAAAGGCACCATCATGGTGAGTAGTGTGCTTTCCTGGCCGCCGTGAATGGAGGCGCTCGAGGTGAATACGCTTGCGGGCTTTCCAACCAACGCGTTCTCGGCCCACAGGTCCGATGTGGTATCGAGAAAGTACTTCATAGGCGCCGCCATATTGCCAAATCGGGTAGCACTGCCCAGAGCGAGGCCATTGCAATAGCGTAAGTCTTCTTTGCTGCAAAATATGGCACCGGTATCTGGCACTGTAGAAGCTGTGCGTTCTATCACCGTGCTTACTGGAGGTACCGCCCTTATGCGAGCCTCAATGCCGATGACCTTGTCCACACCGCGCGCAATGTGCAGGGCTAGATTTTGCGTACCACCACTGCGCGAGTAGTACAAAATCAATACGTAGGGTTTGTTCATAGTAAGGTCAGTACATTCTCGGGCGGTCTGCCGATCACTGCGCCATGCTCGGTCAAAGCAATTGGGCGCTCAATAAGAATTGGGTGGTCAGCCATTGCGTTGATCAGTGCGGCTTCGGTCAAATCAGTATCATCTAGGTTGAGTTTTAGGTAAATACTTTCATTGGTGCGCATCAGTTGCCTTGCCCGCAGATTTAAGGCATTCAATATTTGTCTAAGTTCGGCGGCGTTTGGCGGTTCTTGCAAATACTCTACGAGGCGGAGATTTACATCCTTTTCCTTCAGCAGCGCTAACGCTTGTCGGGACTTTGAGCAGTTGGGATTGTGGTAAAGCGTTATGGCTGGCATGGGCTTCTCGTTGGCGGTGTTATCGGGCACAGTATAAGGATGGTTGAGTCTGGGGCCAATTCGTCACCCTCAAGCCGGCGCGGTTGGCGCCACAGGACGCGGTCTTTACAACGAACAGTTGGAGTCTACGTCTTCTTGTTGTGTGCGCAGTTTGCCCAGCACGATTGTTTAACGGCAGCCGCAGCAAGGCACTGCGCTATCTACCGGGACTGATGACGTCAGCCGGATTCACTGCGCTGTACTTGGTCGTGCCTAATAGTCGGGTGCGTGTTCTGCACGGTCTGATAGGCGCATTGGTGACTACGACTTTGTTCCAGTTGGCCTTTAAAGGCTTCACGGTGGCGTTACAATATTTTATCTACGATGCGATATCCGGGGTCTTTGCTGCGCTGCTGGTGTTCTTGCTCTGGCTGTATTTGGTTTGGTTATTGATACTTAGTGGTGCGCTTTTTGTTTGCTCTTTGTCTCTGCATGGTGCAGCGCTGGCGGTTGAAGAGCCGTTGCTGATCAAGGCCATGCGAGTCTTGTAGGTGATTGTTCAGGGTCATCGTTTGGGTGAGGCGATATAATGAAGAGCTTTCAGTGTCATTAGAAGAGGTAGTGTAATGGGTCGAGTTGGTGTTGTTACCCTGTTGCTGGCGAGTTTGAGCATAGGTGCATGCAGCAGTGAGCAGAGTTTTCGGGTGGCCGATGGTTCTTCGATTCGCTTTTCTGAATTGCGCGGTGATTGGGTGGTGCTCAATTATTGGGCCGAGTGGTGCGCGCCCTGCCGAAAAGAAATTCCAGAACTCAATGAACTTCAGGATCAGGCTGTTGAACAAGGCATTAAGTTTCGCGTATTCGGCGTCAACTACGACGGCTTGCAGGGTGCCGATCTCGATGCGGTGATGGAGCGCATGGTGATCGATTTTCCAGTGTTGCTAGACGATCCGCGTCAGCGTTTTGGCATTGCTCGTGCCGAGGTGTTACCGATGACCGTAATCATAGATCCTAATGGCAAGGTCAAAACTATTTTGTCAGGACCGCAGACGGCGCAAAGTCTTCTGGCCAGCGTTGAGTCCTGAATAGCGTCAAGGGCACGCCTCAGTCACCTTGGCTAAAGCGGCCTCAGCACTCAACTCTTCGTTAGTTTCGGCTCCTCGGTGTTTGTACTCGACCACCCCGTTTTGCAGCCCGCGGTCGCCAATGACGATGCGGTGGGGAATGCCGATTAGGTCTGCGTCGGCGAACTTAACGCCAGGGCGTTCATTGCGGTCATCGAGTAACACACTTATGCCAGCGTCTCTAGCCTTTGCGTAGATAGCCTCTGTGGCGTCACGCACGGCGTCAGACTTCTGTGCGTTTAGAGGGATAACGTGCAAGGTGAAGGGGGCCACTGGCTGGGGCCATACAATGCCATTGGCGTCGTGATTTTGCTCGATGACGGCAGCCACCAAGCGCGTAACACCCATGCCGTAACAGCCCATTATAGGCGCGCAGTCGCGGCCATCCTGATCTAACACAAAGGCGCTCATGGGTTCGCTGTAGGCGCGGTCAAGTTGGAAGATATGACCGACTTCAATGCCGCGAAGGAACCTCAGCTCGCCCTGACCGTTAGGCGCTGAGTCACCCTCGACCACGTTGCGAGCGTCGATTATTTGGGTGTCATTGAGTGCGCAGTCGCGCTGCCAGTTCACCCCCTGTAAATGCACGCCATCCTCGTTGGCGCCGCAAACAAAGCTGGCAAGCGCGGCGGCCTCAAAGTCCACCAGCAGGGGTATCGGGCACGCGACCGGGCCCAGAGAGCCGGGATGAGCGCCGAATGCGGAAACGATTTCGGCTTCGTCGGCGAACTGCAAGGGCTGCGCCACCCCAGGCAGTTTCGCTGCTTTTATTTCATTAAGCTCATGATCGCCGCGTAAAATGATTGCAATGATCGTTGGAGTGGTTGGCCGGTCCGTTGCTTCTGCCTTAACCACAAGCGTTTTCACACACTGGGTTGTTCCTATCTGCAATAGCTGTGCGACGTCGGCAATGGTTTTTTGCGTTGGTGTGGCAACCCGTTCCATGGATACGAGTGGCGTTTTCTCGGGTATTGGCAATGCCGATATGGCCTTTTCAAGATTAGCCGCGTAAGGGCCGTCAGATGCGTAGACGATGGTGTCTTCGCCAGATTCGGCGAGCACATGGAACTCGTGAGAATTGTTGCCGCCGATGGCGCCGGTATCAGCCTCGACAGCGCGGAAGTTCAGCGCCATGCGATGCAGAATGCGTTCATAACAGTCATACATCTCTTGGTAAGTCGCGTCGAAACTTGGCTGGTCCAGATGAAATGAATAGCCGTCTTTCATTATAAATTCGCGAGCGCGCATGACTCCGAATCGCGGACGCCGTTCATCGCGAAATTTGGTTTGAATCTGATAGAAGTTAACCGGCAGTTGCTTGTAGGACTGCACTTCGCGACGAAATATATCGGTAATGACTTCCTCGTGGGTTGGACCAAGGCAGAAGTCGCGTTGATGACGATCTTGCATGCGCAGCATTTCATCGCCCATCTTTTGCCAACGCCCCGTTTCCTGCCATAACTCGGCGGGCTGTACCACAGGCATCAGCAACTCTTGTGCGCCGCTGGCATTGAGCTCTTCGCGGATAATGTTCTCAATGTTTCGTAGCACCCGCAGGCCCAATGGCAGCCACGAATAAAGCCCGCTGGCAAGTTGGCGGATTAACCCAGCGCGGAGCATGAGTTGATGGCTGATCACATCTGCGTCGGCAGGCGTTTCTTTCAATGTGGGCAGTAACAGGTTCGATTGGCGCATAATTTTCTGCGTATGGGCATGCGTGTTATTTTAAGGCATTAGACACAATGCCGCGTGGCAATGACAGCCTCAATAACTGCGATTTATGTGTGATCAATAGAGTAGCGCAACAGGTCGAATACAGGATTCGACCTGTTGCATGCAGCCGAAGTTGCTTAAAGGATCATATCCTTAAGCTTCTTCAGAGCGGTCACGCGAACGCGAGTAGTGGCGGGCTTGGCTGCAATAACGATCTCTTCGCCAGTGGCCGGATTGCGGCCCATGCGCTTCTTGGTCGCTGGGCGCTTTGCGGCTTTGATTTTTAGCAGTCCAGGTAACGTAAATTCGCCAACAGAACGCTTGCGAATATGGCGTTCAATAACAGATTCTAATTCATCCATTACTGCACCGACTTGCATGCGCGTCAGATTGGTGTTGGTCGCGATCTCGTTCAAGATCGAAGTTTTCGTCATTTTGGCCTTAACTGCGGGTTGGCGCTTAACAACGGGCGCCGCTGCTTTTTTTGCGGGCGCTTTCTTTTTAGCTGCGGCTTTCTTTGCAGGCGCTTTTTTAGCGGGTGCTTTTTTAGCGGGTGCTTTTTTCTTAGTAGCCATGATCTGGTCCTCTGGGTCAATTATAAACAGCACGATTCCACTCTGCGGGTTGATCACGGCTGTAAGCCAACGATCAAACCATGGGGTTTCAATGCGTCTCTTTAAGCAGCGGTCGCCCGAACCACTAGCGGCTCGGTACATCGGCGGTGTTTTGCCGTCGTCGCCCTTGATCTGTATGTTAACTGGTTTGTTCGGTCCAACAAGTCACCTTTGGTGCAAATTGGGTCGACTCAAAACAAGTCGGAACCGATCGAGGCGTCGGCGGTATGAACACTTCGCGTCAGTGTCAGGCACGTTTTCAAATCGGGCGTCACTGAACCAGATCTTCTTGATCTGATGGCGTGCGTTATAGCCGATCAAATCCGGTGTCGCAACAAAAAGTCAGCAAAATTACTGTCTTTTTGCTGGTTTTTTTAACATCATGCGCCGCTTGTTGGTAACTGTCTAAAAATCAAAATGCCGATTTACGAATATCGTTGCGACAATTGCGGTCACGAACTGGAGGTTTTGCAGAAAATCAGTGAGGCGCCACTGGTAATTTGTCCGGAATGTGCGGCCGATGGATTGAAAAAGAAAATATCTGCGGCAGGCTTTCGTTTAAAAGGCGGCGGTTGGTACGAGACTGATTTTAAATCCGGTGGTAAAAAGAACGTTGCGCCTGCAGACAACTCATCCGGCTCATCGGCGACGTCATCTAGCGATTCCAAGTCGTCGACTAGCGATTCCAAGTCGTCGACCTCGTCGTCAGGAGACAGCGGCAGCAGCTGAAGGCTTCCGGGGATGCGTTGCTTGTCGTTAGGGCGCATTCACAGACCAACTTTAATTGTTAAACATTACGAGGACACTCATGCGCAGCCACTATTGCGGTGAACTAGGATCGGCTCAGGTCGGCGAACAAGTAGAAATATGCGGATGGGTGCACCGACGTCGCGATCACGGTGGCGTGATCTTTTTGGACATTCGAGACCGGACCGG
>TARA_B100001093_G_scaffold172738_1_pt1 | contig 10529 bp, 9 predicted proteins | sample TARA_B100001093 | Tara Oceans TARA_B100001093 (sample SAMEA2623116) | marine metagenome | biome: marine biome (ENVO:00000447); feature: surface water layer (ENVO:00002042); material: "saline water (ENVO:00002010), including plankton (ENVO:xxxxxxxx)" | depth 5 m
AAGGAAAATTTAAAAACATTATTTAATATTGGCGCCACAAAAAGAATGGTTCAAAAAGTATTTTTCTTGCACGGACTTTTGATAACTTTCTTTGGAGGACTAGCCGGTCTTTCTTTGGGAATTATTGTAATTTTTGTTCAGCAGTATTTTGAACTTGTTCTTATTACACCCACACTACCTTACCCAGTAATTTTGAGTTGGATAAACATCCTTATCTCGTTTGCAACTATTTTTATTTTAGGAAGTATTGCATCACTATTAGCGTCTTTCAGCATTAAAAAATTAGACTTTAAAGTTTAAGCGAATTGGTAATCGCCAAATATATTTTCCACCTCATCAAAAGCCTTGAACACGTCGCTGCTATGGTCGCTCGTAACCATTTTAGTTCTAAAGGGTTTAAAATTCGGAATTCCTTTAAAGTAGTTAGTATAGTGCCGTCTTGTTTCTAAAACACCAAGAACTTCTCCTTTCCATTCTATTGCCATTGTTAGATGTCTTCGTGCAGCATTTACTCTCTCTGACATACTGATTGGATCTAAATGTACCCCAGTTTCAAAATAGTGTTTTACCTGTTTAAAAAACCATGGATTTCCAATACTTGCTCGGCCAATCATTGCACCATCTAATCCGTAGACATCCCTCATCTCAGCAGCACGTTCAGGGGAGCTGATATCACCATTTCCAAAAATTGGTATGTGTATTCTAGGATTGTTTTTCACCTCAGCAATTGGCGCCCAGTCCGCATTACCTTTATACATTTGAGCTCGAGTTCTTCCGTGTATAGCAAGGGCTTTTATACCCACATCTTGAAGTCTTTCAGCGACCTCAACAATTTTAATGGATTCATGATCCCAGCCTAGCCTAGTCTTAACAGTTACAGGAAGCTTTGTTCGCTTCACCATTTCTGCTGTTAATTTTTCCATCAAACAAATATCTTTAAGTATACCAGCTCCAGCTCCTTTACTAACCACTTTTTTTACAGGACATCCAAAGTTTATATCAATTATATCAGGGTTGGACTTTTCGACAATTTCAACCGCACGAAGCATACTATCTAAATTTGCCCCAAAAATTTGAATCCCTACTGGTCTTTCTTTTTCATAAATGTCAAGTTTTATTACACTCTTTGCAGCATCTCTAATTAACCCTTCGCTTGAAATAAACTCTGTATAAACAACATCTGCTCCTTGCTCTTTACAAAGCGCTCTAAAAGGAGGATCGCTTACGTCTTCCATTGGAGCGAGTAACAAGGGGAAATCTGGCAATTCTATGGGTCCAATTTTAACCATATTATTTATAAAAATTCATTTCATCTAAATAAACCCAAACAGATTTTGGCAGTAGTGGCCGAATATTTTTTCCTTCTTTAATTGATTTCCTTATGGAAGATGAAGAAATTTCAATAATTGGCGCACTCACTTTTTTAATATCTCCTTTAGTTGTGTCATTAAAAGGTTTAGAGTTTATTTTTCTAGGGTATACATAAATAGGATAGCGATCTAGTAAAATATCTACATTTTTCCATTTGTGCAATGAAATTAAGTTATCTTCTCCCATTATAAGAACAAAGTTATTTCCTGGGTACTTTTCTTCTAAATAGGCCAGGGTGTGAATTGTATAATTGGGCTGATTTAATTCAAATTCAATATCACTAGGTTTAATTTTAGGGTAATTATTTGTCGCTAATTCTACCATATGAAACCGTTGGCGATTATCCAAGATACTTTGTTTTTGCTTTAGCGGGTTTTGAGGGGTTACAACACACCATACTTGGTCTAAATCAGAATGTTCTGCAAAATGATTGGCAATGATTAAATGACCTACGTGAATAGGGTTAAAGGTCCCAAAATAAAGTCCAATTTTCATTTTTGATAGTGTTTTATAATTTTATAAAATCTAACACTTTTTGATATGCTTCATCTTGTGCTTTTTCTAAGATTTTATTATCAATAATATAGTCAAAAAGTGGGGCTTTTTCAATCTCTTTAGACGCTTTAGATATTCTCATATTAATTCTATCATCCGATTCTGTTTGTCTTTTTCTAAGTCGAACAATTAGATCATTAATACTTGGCGGATTTATGAAAATTGCTAGGGTTTTCTCTGAGAATTTATTTTTAATACGTAATCCCCCTACGACATCAATATCAAAAATCACATGCTTACCTTGGGCCCATATACGCTCAACTTCTGATTTTAAAGTCCCATAAAAATTATTTTGATAGACTTCCTCCCATTCCAAAAAAGAATCTGATTTTATGTACTTTTCAAATTCTTCTATTGATAAAAAGTAATAATCTTTCGCGTTTATTTCCTCGTTTCTTCTGGTGCGAGATGTTGCTGAGATTGAAAAGGCTAGGTTTAACTCTTTCTGCTTTAGCAGATGCCGAACGATTGTAGTTTTACCAGCACCCGATGGAGCAGAAAGCACAATTAATTTCCCTTCAAACATTCTATAGTATATTAAGCAATTGTTCTTTAATTTTTTCCAAATCATCTTTCATTTGAACTACCAGCTTTTGCATGGGTGCAAAATTTGCTTTTGAGCCAATAGTATTTATTTCACGTCCAATTTCTTGACTAATAAAACCTAATTTTTTACCGTTAGATTCAGTTGAATTTAAACTTTCTAGAAAATAGCTTAAGTGATTTTTAAGCCTTACTTTTTCCTCAGTTATATCAAGTTTCTCAATATAATATATTAGTTCCTGTTCAAAACGATTCTTATCTAAATCTTCTTTTAATTCAGTAATACCCTTTTCAAGTTTTCCTCTGACACTTTCAATTCTATCAGAGTCAATTTCTACCACAAGCTGTAAATTTTTATCAATAGCATTGATATGTTTTTGAAAAACTTTAAAAAGCACTAAGCCTTCGTCTTTTCGATAAGTTTCAATATGATTTAAGGTGTCTTCTAGTCCTTCTAAAATTTGAGTCCACTCTTCACCATTAACCTCTTCCTTTTCTGAACTTATAGCATCTGGTAAACGAATAGCCATTTTAAGTAATTCAGTTTCCGTTTGTTTATCAGAAATAGATTTGAGTTGTTGCATATAGTCTTGAACCACAGCCTTGTTTACCTTTGATGTTGATTGGGTCTTGTTAGTTTCTATGTAAATGGATACATCAATCTTTCCTCGACCCATGCGCTTACCAACAATTTTTCGAAGCTCTAATTCTTTGCTTCTGTAATCAGATGGGATTCGCATATTTACATCAAGTGATTTACTGTTGAGGGACCGCATCTCAATTCGCATAGTTTTGGAAGGTAATTCAATAACAACCTTTCCGTAACCCGTCATAGAATGTATCATTTAATACTCTTAAGATTTGCTTCAAAGATACAGAAAAGCGATTACTATTTGAAAGGGCTGTGTTGCTTGAAGTTTTTGATTTGGATTCTTTTGAAAAGTGGGCGTATTAATGCATTGATTAATTTATTCTTATGTTTAATGTAACAGCTCAGTTCCAAGGGCATTGCTCCTATAGTTGTTTTTATTTCAGAGGCCGTTCGTCCAAGGTTAATCTGGCTCACTTTTTTTTCGATACCAAGACGAACATAATCATTAAGAATTCTAGGGTATATAGCATGAGTTTTGTTTAAATTATAATCTAATCCAATAAAGTGCGCATCCAGATGTGTTTTGTTTTTTAGTGCTGACATAAAGCCAACTATTTTACTATTTAAAAAATATCCTTTTACAATAAAATCTTCATTGAATTGTTCTTTAAGCTTTACATAGGTATTTAAATTTAGCACCTGAGCATTAAAGTTGGCGTTATCAATTGTATTTTGATATAAAGATTGAAGGTCTTCTCTATGCTTTTCAATATCTTTTTTTGATAACAATTGCACTTTTAGAAGGGTGCTTTTAGAATCTGCTTTATTGGCTTTGATTCTGTATTTTGATTTTAATGCATTTTTATAATCTTCAAATGAACCCCATTCATTGTTTAGGTGAATTAACATATTTGGCTCCACATTGATATTTACAAACCCATATGCCTCAAATTTTTTTGAATAATCAATAGAGCTATTTTCAAAATCTTTTATAAAAATAGCATGAAGTGGATTTATAGATTTTGAAATTTCATCCAATGCACTACCAATTATATTTACTGCTTTTTTACGATTAGCGTTAGACGAAAAAGAGATGCAATACTCCCCACTTAAAAAAACATTCCCGCAAAACATAATTTTGATATGTTCCTTACAAAAAAAAAGATTTAAAATATATCGTGATATGCTAGAAACTTTGATATTTTTCAAGATGACATCAACACCTAATTCAACTATTTGTACAATAGCTAATGCTTGAGCATTTCCTTCCTCTGAAACGCATATGAAACGCATATCAATTTTGGGGTTTGAACTTTCAAAACTAGCAAGTAAAGGTTTAGAAAAATAGGCGTTCCCATGAGGATTTATATCTCTCAAAAACGATGGCTCAATATCGGCCATAGATTTATGGGTAATGGAAGTCAAAAAGTATTATTTTTTAGAAACTAAATATACACCAATAAAAATTAAAGCTGCAGCACTTATTTTCACCAAATCAATTTGATCACTTCCCATATAAATAGCAAATAAAGCTGCGAAAATAGGTTGTAGATATAAAAATGAACTTACTGTTGTTGCCTTTAAAGTTCGTAATGCTAAAGGATTTAGAAGATAAGTTCCGAAGGTTGCAAAAATGATTATAAAACCTATAGAAAGCCAGATATAGTTTGGTAAAGCCTCCCAGTTCACCATACATAATTCTTTATAACCAAATGGAAGAACCATGAGTGAACCAAATAAAAACAACCATTTGATAAAGTCATAAGGATGATACTTGTGGGTTAATTTTTTAATTAGAATCAGATAGTAACTGTAAGACGCAGCATTAACAAAAATCAAAGTATTACCCAATAAGATATTACTTCCATTTTCAGAAGCTTCTCCATAAGCAGTTAAAACAAACGCTCCTGATAAGCCAATAACTATACCCATCACTTTTACTATTTTTATGCGTTCCTTTAGTATGATTGCAGACAGAATAAGAACTATAATTGGCACCGTGATCATTATTACTGAGCCATTTATAGGCGTGGTATATTGAAGACCCTTAAAAAATGACAACATATTTAGTGCAACTCCAAAAAATGCAGCTGCTACTAATTTAGGAAAGTCTTTATGATCAATTTTTGCACTTGGTGTTACAAGGCTTAATAACCAAAACATTACTGCCGCGCAAGAAACTCTTAAAACAATAAAACCATACGGCATGATATACCCACCAACAATTACATCATTAGCAAAAGTAAATGTTACCCCATAAAATAGTTGAACTATTACAAGTGCAAATAAAGCAGCGTAGCGATTATGCATTTGATAATGCTAATTTAGCAGCCGCTAAAGTTTTTTGGCTGTTGCCAATATAAATTTTGTTATCAATAACAATTACGGGTCTTTTTAAAAATGTATAATGATCTAAAATGAATTGCCTGAAATCCATTTCTTTTAAATCTTCATTTTTTAAATCCATCTCCTTATAAAGTTTAGCTCTTTTACTAAACAACGCTTCATAGCTTCCGGAAAGAGATTTAAGTATCTCAAGGTCAGTAATTGAAATAGGTTGTTCTTTAATGTTTTGGAGCTGAAAATCATTGGTAGCATCCAATGCCTTGAGAATTTTTTGACAGGTATTACAAGTTTTCAGATAATAGATTTTTTTCATTGTTATGATTAGTTATTTTTACAAAGAAAATCATTTCTCATTTAATTATAATTGTTTCGCATATGGAATTCAACACAAAAACAATTCATGGAGGTCAATCTCCAGATAAAGCTTATGGTTCAGTAATGCCGCCGATTTATCAAACCTCAACTTATTCTCAAACTACCCCAGGGGGGCACAAGGGATACGAGTATTCTCGGACACACAATCCAACACGCAACGCGCTTGAGAATTCTTTTGCAAGCATAGAAAATGGTAATTATGGATTAGCTTTTGGCTCAGGCTTAGCAGCTATTGATGCAGTTATTAAATTACTTAAGCCTGGAGATGAAGTTATCTCTACTAATGATTTATACGGCGGGACCTATAGATTATTTACAAAAGTTTTTGAAAATTTTAATGTTAAGTTTCATTTTGTTCGCATGGAAGATGTCAATTTGATTGAATCTCATATAAATAATAGAACAAAATTGATTTGGGTAGAAACTCCTACAAACCCCATGCTGAATATTATTGATATAAAAGCTATTTCTAAAATTTCAAAGCAGAACAATATTTTATTTGCAGTAGACAATACTTTTGCTACTCCATACTTACAAAGACCTTTGGATTTAGGAGCAGATATTGTTATGCACTCTGCTACGAAGTATTTAGGCGGGCATAGTGATGTTGTAATGGGTGCTTTAGTTGTTAACGATGAAACGCTTGCGAAGCAGTTATATTTTATTCAAAACGCAAGTGGTGCTGTATGTGGGCCACAAGATAGTTTTTTGGTTTTAAGGGGGATTAAAACCCTTCACGTTCGGATGCAACGTCATTGCGAAAATGGTCGTTCTGTTGCCAACTTTTTACTAAATCATCCAAAAGTTGAGAGGGTATATTGGCCAGGCTTAAAAAGCCACCCAAATCATTCTGTTGCATTACAGCAAATGAATGATTTTGGGGGCATGTTATCCTTTACTTCAAAAGGGAATAATTTTGATGCTGCCATTAAAGTTGTTGAAAAGTTAAAAATTTTCACACTGGCAGAATCTTTAGGTGGAGTAGAATCATTGGCTGGGCATCCAGCTAGTATGACTCATGCTAGTATTCCCAAAGGAGTAAGAGAAAAAACTGGGGTTGTAGACTCTTTAATTCGATTGAGTGTTGGAATTGAAGATATAAATGATTTAATCGCAGACTTAAAACAAGCTTTAGATGATTGAATCGCCTATTTTTTGAAATATTCGCAAAAGTAAGGTCTTAAATGCGCATCAAATTATGGAATAAAAAAAATTAGCTCTTTTTTTAAGAAATTATATATTTGTATTATAAATTAATAATTATATGATTTTAGAGTCCAAAGAAATTAAGAAAAAAGTTGAAGGATTTTTAGATTTAGTAAAAGAAAGGAATAGTTTAGAGCCTGAATTTTTACAAGCAGTTGAAGAAGTAGCAGAAACAGTAATTCCTTACATTGTTCAAAATGATATTTACCACGGTAAAAATATTTTACTTCGAATGGTTGAGCCCGAGAGAGCTATTACTTTCAGGGTTAACTGGGTAGACGACAGTGGAGAGATTCAAGTCAATAGAGGCTATCGTATACAAATGAATTCCGCCATAGGACCCTATAAAGGCGGTTTACGCTTTCACCCATCTGTAAATATGAGCATTTTAAAATTTTTAGCCTTTGAACAGGTTTTTAAAAACAGTTTAACAACACTTCCAATGGGTGGCGGTAAAGGTGGAAGTGATTTTGACCCCAAGGGGAAAAGCGATAATGAGATTATGCGTTTTTGTCATGCGTTCATGAGTGAATTGTTTAGGCACATCGGCCCCAATACTGATGTCCCTGCTGGAGATATTGGAGTTGGTGGTAGAGAAATTGGTTTTTTGTTTGGAATGTATAAGAAATTAAAAAATGAATTTACAGGAGTTCTAACAGGTAAAGGAGTTACCTGGGGAGGGTCTTTAATTCGACCTGAAGCTACTGGTTACGGCACCGTCTATTTTGCACAAAAAATGTTGCAAACAAAAAGTGATGAAATTAATGGTAAAACAGTAACTATTTCTGGTGCTGGTAATGTAGCTCAATATGCTGCAGAAAAAATTATTCAGCTTGGCGGTAAAGTAATTACACTTTCAGATTCATCAGGATATATTTTTGATAGTGACGGTATTTGTTCAGATAAACTAGCCTTTGTTATGGACTTGAAAAATAATAAACGTGGCCGAATCAGTAGTTATGTAAAGACTTATCCAAATGCTCAGTACTTTGCAAATAAAACACCTTGGGAACAACCATGCGATATAGCTTTACCTTGTGCTACTCAAAATGAATTACAATTATCTGATGCAAATAGACTTCTTGACAATGGATGTATATGTGTTAGTGAAGGTGCGAACATGCCATCAACTAATGAGGCAATTTTTGCCTTTCAAAAGGCAAAAATTTTATTTGCACCTGGCAAAGCATCTAATGCTGGAGGCGTAGCAACATCAGGACTGGAAATGACTCAGAACTCTTTGCGCTACAATTGGACCCGAGATGAAGTTGATGAAAAACTCAAAGAAATCATGGGTAATATACATGATAAATGTATTGCTTTTGGTAAAGATGAGAAATCAGGTTATATAGATTATGTAAAAGGAGCTAATATTGCAGGGTTTGTTAAAGTTGCTGATGCTATGCTAGCTCAAGGTATTGTTTAATTTTTTCTTTTAAATATTTTTAAAAGAGCTTCTATATTTAGTAAGCTCTTTTTCTTTAAATACAATATTGAATCAATTTGTCGTTAGTTATAAATATATTTGATATAAAATTAGATTTTTGACTCGACGATTCTTAAAACTTTTGTTTCTTTTAGGTGCATTGACATTATCAAATGGCCAAAGCACAACTACTGGGTCTTGGGAGGCATATTTTTCATACAATTCAATTAAAGATATTGAAATTGGAAGTGATATAATTTATGCAGCTAGTGAAAATGCTATTTTTACATACGATCCGTATACAAATTCCATTGAAACAATTACAACCATTGAGGGTCTTTCAGGGGATTATATTACTACTATTAAATACAGTGAAAATTATAACTTATTAATGATCGGATATGAAACAGGTTTGATGGAGGTTTATGATTTAAATACAAATACTGTTTTAAAAGTCGTCGATATTTTAAATCAAATTACGATTCCTCCAAATAATAGGCGCATAAACGATTTTTACGAGTTCGATAATTTAGTATATATATCGACAAATTATGGTATTTCAATTTATGACATGCAGTCTCTTGAATTTGGGGATACTTATTACATTGGCTTCAATGGAACGCAAACTCGAGTACATCAAATCACATTAAATAATAATGAAATTTATGCTGCTACTAGTGATGGCCTAAAAAAGGCTAATCTTAACAATCCTAATTTAATTGATTTTCAGTTTTGGCAAACTCCTTTTTTAGGTGACTTCTTATCAGTTATTTCGATAGCAGATCAAGTCTTTACTATTAAATCTGATAATATACTGTATGCTGTAAATGATAATAGTTTGAGTCCTGTTTTAAGTTTTACTGAGCCAATTTTGAGACTCGAACCTAATGAAAACAACTTTTCAATAATCACTGCCAATAAAGTATATTACTATCAAGAAGATCTAAGCTTATTAAGCAGTTACAATAATAGTCCTGATTTAAACACAACGTTCACTACTTCTAAAATTTTTAATGACATTATTTATATAGGTACTTTAGGTTCAGGCATGCTAAAAACATCTAATAATTCTAATGATTTATATGAAAAAATCATTCCTAACGGCCCACTTAGGAATAATCCATTTTCATTAAACTTTGGTTATGGAGATTTATGGGTAACTTTTGGAGACTATGATGAAGATTTTAATCCAAATCCGAACAGAGAATACGGATTTAGTTTTTTAGAAAATAACATTTGGACAAATGTATCATATGATAGCATTCAACAAAATATTGAAAAACCCGTTTATAATTTAAATGCAATTGCTATTAACCCTGTAAATTCCGACCAAGTATTTATAAGCTCTTTTCAACATGGGTTACTCAAATTTGAAAAAAATAATTATTTAGAATTATTAGACGACACCAATAGCGCACTGCAATCTTTAGTTCTTGCGGGTAGCAATTATAAAAGTATTCGAGTCTCTGATCTTAAGTTCGATAACCAGGGGTTTCTATGGAGCCTTACAAGTTTAGTAGAAGACCCTTTAAAAAAATTCAATTTAACAACAAATCAATGGCAAACCTATTCCTTCAGCTCTATAATTGACGACCCTATATTAGATGAGAATGGGTTTGGTCCTTTGGTTATTGGGCCTGACGGAACCAAGTGGGTAGGTAGCTACAGAAATGGTGTTATTGGCTTTAATGATAACGGAAATTTAATGCGTCAAATTGTAGGTGAGGATGTGGCCAATTTACCAATTAATCACATAAAATCGCTTGCATTAGATAATAACAATATTCTTTGGATAGGGACATATAAAGGCTTGAGAATTCTTTATAATACTTCTAATTTTTTCACAGAGGATGTAATTACAACCTCACCGATTATCTTCATTGAAGACGGACTACCAAAAGAACTTTTAGAGCTTCAATTTATAACTGCCATAATTGTAGATGGTTCAAATAATAAGTGGATTTCGACAGTAGATTCTGGGGTATTTTATTTAAGTTCTGATGGTCAAAATACGATATATCATTTTACAAAAGATAATTCTCCATTGCCTTCAAATGGTATTACTTCTATGGCCCAAAATCAAAATGATGGCACTATATATTTTGGTACTAACCG
>TARA_B100001093_G_scaffold444114_1_pt1 | contig 10523 bp, 15 predicted proteins | sample TARA_B100001093 | Tara Oceans TARA_B100001093 (sample SAMEA2623116) | marine metagenome | biome: marine biome (ENVO:00000447); feature: surface water layer (ENVO:00002042); material: "saline water (ENVO:00002010), including plankton (ENVO:xxxxxxxx)" | depth 5 m
GCTTACCGCGAACAGGGTGTGTATGCCACCCCTGGTGTTGAGTTTTACCAAGTACGCGGTGTCGCAATTGTGTCTTCCAACCTGACTGGTGGTGGCACTCTTAGCCCTCAGATCATCTCGCCTGACCTGCGTGCTGATGACAAGCCCCGTTTGGATAAAGCCTTTAAGGTCCCTGCTGGCGCAACTGTCTATCGCACTGCAATCAATGCTGTGAACCTCAAAGCTTCCGGTACTGATACCGTCCGTGTTGATGGCCTGACCACCACCACAAACACAGAAGCTACTCTGACTGCTTCTGGTGGTGCATTTCCTGCAGCTGGTGCAGCCACTGCTTTTGACTTTGGTACTACCAAGTCCGTTGAAAGCAGCGAAATCACCATCACTGCTCCTTACTCTGGAGCTCTGACCATCGATAATCCCGATGACTGTGCTTATGTGATCGTTGAAGTTTGCTACTTCAAAAACGGTGCTGCCCCCGATGCAGATAATGTTCGGGTTCCTTACAAAACTGAATCTGGTTCAGGTTATTGATCCACTTCTAAACATAAAAGAGGACCTTAATGTAGGTCCTTTTTTTGTGCCTATAATTAGGAGGAAGGCAAAGATAAACTATGTCAAACCTATTTCAAGACCAAAAAACAGGGAAGCTCGTAGAGTTCATCAATAAGCATGACAAAGAATACGCAATGGTGCGTGATTCAGGTGGCAACATTAATTATGTGAATCTAGATTCTTTAGTCCCATACGACAAACAGAAAGGGCGACTTACAAAGGTAGACGCACCTCAGTTAGTAGTAGAGAAAGAAGAAGTGTTAAAAGAGCCGGTAGTGCCTTTTGAAGATACTCGCATGAATATGAATACAGCAACAGCTGAAATCATTGCAAAGCGATTGCCTGGAGTTGGCTACACAACAGCAAAAAGGATTATTGAATTACGAATGTCACTATCAGGCGAACGTTTTAGCAATCTTAAACAGCTAGAAAATATCCCTCGTGTCAATTGGGAACAGCTTATTGAAGAAGATCTAATTTTCATTAGTTAAACTAGTAGTAGTGTAACTAGTGCCGGAAATGGCTATTGATATTGAGCAGGTATTGTTAGCAAAAGCTGCAATGGATGCAGAACAGTACCCCTCGCAAGAAGCTGCAGCTTATGGCGGAATGGCGTTAGGAGCGGGGCTTGGGGTCTTAGCAGGACAACCTATTCACATGATGGGAAATTCCATCAATCGTGGATTAGATACTATCAACCCACAACGACCAATGAGGCGTGGCACAGGTGGTGCGCCAGCTCAATCACTAAAAACAAAGCCACGTGGATCCTCTGTAGGAGCACGTATGAAGCCAGGGCCAAGGATGGCAGGCGGATTACTTGTTGCAATATTAGGAGGACAGCTTGGACCAGAAATTCGTCAAGATATGATTGATAATTCTCCTGCTGCAGAACTACTAGCAAAATTCCAATCAGGCACTGGCTCAGCCGCAGATGCATATGCGCTTCAAGAGGTGCTTGCTGACACCTACCGTCAAATGGGAGTTGCGTGATGGAACTAAATGAGTATCTAAAGTCAAAAGTTAGATTTCACTTAGGTTTTAATGCAGGCGCTCAAATCCCTGCTGGAGACAGAAGTCGTCTAGAAGAAGCCCTTGCCCTTATACCAGACGAATACTGGTATGAGCAAATTGTTCAACACATTCGACGCTGCGATACAGCATGGGAAAATAGTGAATACTTCCCAAATGGTGCAAATGGTTCACCTAACTACAGCCGATTAGAACAGATTGCAGGCGACGTTCAGCGTACAATCGCAACGTCTGATCCACTTAAAGGTGATGAATACTTCCGTGAGATTTATTTGAGAGAAGGGGATCGTCTTGCTGAATCCCTGTATGTTCCTAACTACAGACGACCAGAAGTAAGACGGTATGCATTTGAACGTGCAGGATCAGAATTCATCATGGCAATACCTGGACCTGCTGATACAGCAGTAGGTTCACGTATTATGCTTAATCAAAGCTGGCGTTAGTTGTAGAATATATCTAGGTTATCTATATAGATTATGGAATTTAAAAAAATTACCATGGGAAGGGGCAAAGATACTGACTGGGAGTCAAAGAGAGCTGCCGCTTTAGCACAAGCTGATTATCAAAATGGTTTTATGTGGGGCCAGCAGACTGCATTAAATGCCACTAACGTTAGTCCAAAATACGGCAATCCAAACGCCTTACCAATGTCAGGCATGCAACAGCCTGATAGTAACAATAATCAAGTATTTACTAATCCAAGTAAACAGACTGGATTGCTGGGTGAATTCTCAAGCACAATGAACCCACAAGAAAGTCCTGAAATGATGGGACAAGATGTAGAAGCAAGGATTGCAGGACTGCAAAACGGTATGCAATACCAAGGTCATAACAATCGTCAGCAAATTTACGGAGCTTGATAATGGCTAGATCATCAACAGATCGCAGAACAGCGAACAGGCAAAAAATGAGCCCCAACGAAGGCAGAGTTGAGGTTGCTGCACAGCCGTTACCTGGCGCACCTCAAAATCAAAAGGGTGGCAATGTTGCAAACTATCCATTCTTTGACGTAGAAGGTCAGATGTCCCAACAAATGGGAACAGGGGGTTATCAATATCCTTATGGTGATGGTGGCCTTCCATTAGGCGATGGCCGCGATGGCGCTATAGGTTTTGTTGAAGGCTCAGGCCGACCACAATATGTTGTTACTGGGCAAAGACAAAATCAAATTACAAATGGTTCTCCTGAGTTAGGAGCACCAGATAATGAAACTGCTGGTCAAATGGAATTAACGTTCAATGCGCAGCAGGCTGGGATGCGGGCCGCGAAGCTATACGCCGGACAAGAAGATCAAACTCCTAGCTATCAGCTTTCTGGTATGGGCATGATTGGAATGCAAGCAGAAATGAATAGTCAACAGCCAAACCCTGGACAAATCCCTAATCAAATGCCATCACAGTCAGGAATGACCCTTCCATTACAAGGAGTCCCTGATGTTCAAATGGCTCAAACTGGGATGAGCACTGGGCGTGGGGGTGGACGCAACCAATCAACTCAACAGGCATAAATCATGGCAACTACAGCAACCAATAAGCAACCGCTATTAATCGATCGTGTATTTCACAATGTAATCTCATCGAATACACTAACTTCAGGTTCCTCTAATGACTTAGATATTGTTGGTACCAACGAATCAGTAATTTTAGTAGAGTGTTCAAGCAATGATGGAGGCATCATTGAAGATCTTTATACGATTTCTAGGACTGGAACTTCCACTGCTTATGCAGTTCTGCTGTACTTGAGCACAGCTATCGACTACTTACGACCTAACGAAGCAGTATTTGTTGGAAGCATGATCAGCTCGACTACAGGAGGTACACGAGTATCTTCAACGCAGCTGCCGAAAGTTCTTGCTCCTGTTCCATCAGCAGGGAACACATCTCAACTGAATGCATTTTATGTTCCTAAAGGATATAACCTTTGGGTGACACTACAGACTGCAGGCCCCGTAGGAACAAGTGATACACCAATTATTGGAGCTCAAGGCGGGTTCTATTAATGCCTAGAAAGCAGAATGGCTTTGGTAATGCCTCGTCACTTGCTTTTAACAAAGTCAATAAAAATATAAACAGAGGTAAAGCTAAAGGCGCTACTGGTATTTATCCAAGTAAAAGAGAATTTGGATCTACTGTACAACGTAGTGTCATTGAATCCTACGACTTAAATAGTAGTTGGATAAGGTGGCGCAAAGGTATGGAGTTCTATTACCAGGCTGCTTGGAACAAACTACAGCAGTTAAATCCGAATTATGATCCATACAACGAAGCAAGTAAACAATTTATTGATCTAGAGATTAATACAAAACTCTATCAAGGAACAGCTGGAGAGATTGACGTAAAGTTCGATGGCTATAGGTTTGCAGCCAAAGGGTCTGATACAGCCAATCACTACGTAATCAAAAGGACACCGATTAACCCACCATCACTGGGTCAGGTTAATACGGTGATGAACGATCCATTGACTCATGCTGAAAATAAAGAAGTCAATGAGGTGTGGGCAAAAGTAACGCCTACATCTCAATCATTTATGCTACGAAATATGCTTGGTGAACGATTAACCGATGGTAGCTCAGAAGCATCAGTGGTTAATGTATTAACTCAAGCAGAACGTCCGTCTATATTTATAGGCAAAACTCTTAATAGCGATGAGAGAACCATAGTTAAAATTACTGTAACCAAGGCTTCATTGCTTGCATCAGCACACGTCATCAAAAATGGTGGAGATTTAAATTCAATCATTGGAGAGCTGGGGTATGTCAAAGAATTCTATATAGAACAAACAGTTGGCACTGACTATACCTTCAAAGATGGAGAAGGGTTTACAGAAGCAACAGGCAATATTGATTATTTCTGTGTTGATGCAAACGTCAATAAAACTGGTGTAGATTTTGAAATTCTTGATCAAAATCAAGAGTTACCTGCGACATTAATAGACATCGCAACATTGCCATCACTTTATTCAACATCAGCAGCTGACTTTACAATTAATGGGAAATACTACTATGACAAAGCAAAATACCAACGGTTCTATGGTAAAAAGTATTTAACGGCAGCTGTTGTAGAAGGTGAAGTGGCAACGGCTTCATTTGTAGTATTGCCATTTACAATTGAATCAATCAAAGAGGTAGGTACAAATATTGAAATAACATCAGCCCCATTTTTTAGCGAGTGTAAGCTTTATGCACCTATAGGCAATGAGGCAACTTTAATATTTGCGGACAACAGCTTTACTAAGACAGAACTTGATACAGACATAGATGGTAACTATTACCATGATGATGCTTTCGATGAGAATGGTGTTGCACTGCCTCAATGGACACGCATTGATACAGATGTAAATCCGTGGGAACAAACAGTGTTCACAGCAACACAAGGACTCACTCCAGCTGTGATGTACTCATGCAGCTGCCCTGCTCATTCACACGCACAGCTTCGAATGCCACAATCTACCGACAGTGACGACACTCGCAAGGTGAACAGACAGCGTCGTTACCCACTGCCCACTGCACAAGGTGTGAATAGATTTACTGAAGGCGCACTCACACAAGTCGGTGGATTAATTCAGTCATGGGCAACTGATAAATATAAAACCTCATACAAACAATGTAAACATTCAATAGCTTCACGTTTTATTGAAAGAAACAAAACGAAAGAACCTAACAGTTATCCATCAATATCATCACGAATCAAATTTGAGGAAAAACTTCAAGACGAAATACAGGATATTCCTTCCGAATTTAGATTGTCATATGAGCGTAGTGGTATCTCGACATTAGAAGTAATCTTCTCTATGAGTGAAGCATTGAATATGGATGATGCAGAACTTGCTTATGTAATGTTGAAGTCAAAGTTCTAACACAGATACAATAGAAAGTAGTATGGTAGCTAGCCCGTGTCTGATAGTTATTACGGTATTATTCAAGCAGTCAATAATCTAAGACTTGCCAACGGCGCAACACAAAAGGAGTATTCGCCAAGCTTTCAAGGAATTGTTGAAGCTCTTGTAGATATTAAGAGAGAGTGGGGCGGTGCACAGCCAGGTGTATTTCCGCCTGGATGGGGCACATCAACAGATGAAAATGGTGTCGTTACAGGAGATTATCTGTACGCACCAAAGAATGGTCAACTGTGGTTTGATACTAGACATGGTCGTTTGATGATTTATATTGACGACGGTTTTTATCAAACAAATGGTGCGGATATTTTAACAGCAGTTTCTGATACACAGCCAATTTATGAAATTACTGGCGCACTATGGTGGCAACCAACTACAAATTCCCTGTACTTAAATGATGGAACGCAGTGGATAAATGTCACCACTACAACTGTTGCAAGTTTAAAAAGCGATTTGTATACAGCAGTAAACAATAGTACTGACTATGCATCTCTTAAAACCAATCTATTATCCGCACTGAGTTAAGAGATTGCTAGCATTAAGACATAGAAAAAGAGAGAATTATGTTTACACCTGAAGATTTTCAGCTATCACTTGAGTCTCAGTTGAAATTACGAATGATATACGATGAAGTTGATAAATGCAGTGATGTTGGAAATTTGCAGGCACAGCTTAAAGAAGCCACTCAATTGATGATGAGATATCAAACAATTTTAAATCGATTACTTAGAGACAAGATTACTGAGAATCTATCTATGATTACTGATAAAATAGAAAAAGATTTGTAAGCAACACCCATGCCAAGCATAGGAGATGGTAAAACAAAATTTGGTCGCTCTTATGTGTATTTAAATCCACAAGTTAACGGTCAGTATAGCGGTACTGGTGTTTGGCGATTAAATAATCAAGATATTTCATTCGGGGTCGATTCCACTGCGTTAATTCAATCAGCACAAGTGGCAGCAGGAGCAGCGAGCATAAGCGCTGGTGAGCCTGTTTATATTGATGCGACAGGTAAAGCCAGGCAAGCAGATGCATCATCACTGACAACGGCTCGTGTTGCTGGTCTAGCGACAACTGCAGCGTCAGCTGGAAACTTTGTCTCCTTTACAAGGAATCAAGCTACCACTATCGCAAACGTAAATTCTGTCGTTGATAACGTTAGCAATGGATTACTAGAACCTGGAAAGTACTATTGGCTTAGTGTTAATTCAGGAAAATTGACAAGAACTCCAGAGACAGCAACAGCAGGCTCAGTGCTTGCACAAGTAGGCCTGGCATTAAGCACAAGCGAACTTCAAATTGAAATCCAAGCACCTGTGGTGATTTAACATGGCTGATCGTAAACTCACCGTATTAAACCCAAATGGGTATCAGGAGATTCTTCAAACTGCAGATAGGTTAGTCATTGACTCAGCCTCGTTATTAGCAGCTACTCAACTATCAGGTAGCCTGACAGGAACCACTGCAAGTTTTACTGGAAACATAACAATCAGTGGAACTCCTTCTGCTAATACAGATGCTGCAACTGTTCAGTATGTAAATACTGTAGCTGCTGGAATTACATTGACTGCCAGCAACCCAATCAGTATTAATAGTCTGGATATCCAAATCGCAGATGCATCTGATAGTGCTGTAGGTGCACTTAGGTTTGCAACTGACGCTGAAGTCATTGCAGGAACAGTAGTCGATGCAGCTATAAAACCTGGGCAACTAGCCTATGTATTAGATGACCTAACTTTTACCGGTACATCTCCTGTAAATATTACAGAGTCACCAGCAAATACTTACACAGTTGACATTAACGACGCTTCAACAACAGGCGCAGGTGCAGTTCGATTCGCTACTACAGCAGAAGCATCTGCAGGGACAATCACTGATGCAGTGATGAGTCCTAAGAATGTAGCGGATTCTATCGCTGCCATTCCAGACTCAACGTCAAGCCTTAGAGGTCTCGCAAGGCTTGCGACTGGAACTGAGGCAACGACAGGCACAGCAACTGATGTTGCAGTAACTCCTGCGCAATTGACAGAAAAAGTAGACACTGTCGATGTGACTGCAACAGCACCATTAAGCGTAAGTCAAACCGGAAGAGTATTTAATGTATCTGCCGGATACGCTACCGATAGTGCATCAGGTTTAATTCGGCTAGCAAGCAGCTCTGAACTTTCAGCGGGGACAGCTACTAATGTAGCGATCACACCGGCAAACTTAGAAACGAGATTAGGTGGTTCACCAATTGTTGACGCATCAACTTCTGACAAAGGACTTATAGAAATTGCAACAAATGCAGAAGTTCTAGCTGGAACGGCAACACTACTTGCCGTTACACCTGCATCACTACGAGATACGCTTGATCAAGCTACGTATGTCTTAGATGGTGGCTCATATTGATTATAATAGTCATAGGATTTTTCCTAGATAATATAGGTTTCTACCATGAAAATTCAGCTAAAGCGAAGTAATGTACTGTCGTCAGGCGCTGCTAAAGAGCCAACAGCTGCTCAACTAGAGTATGGTGAATTAGCTGTCAATTTCAGTAGTACAGACCCCGCAATCTTTTTAAAAGATAGCAACAATAATATCATTAGAATTAGTGGTGTTGGCAACATTGCTGATGATGGTTTAGCAAATGTACCGGATGGAACTAATCCTCCATCAAACCCCGAAGCAGGTAATCTTTGGTATAACTCAGATCAAGGTCGGTTATTTATTTACTACCAAGATACTGATACCTCACAATGGGTAGATGCAAGTCCAGATAGCTGGGATCCATCTAGTTATCCTGATGTCACTAATTCAAGTGCTCAGGCAAATACACTTGATGATCGTTATGTGATGGCTAATGCTGCAGGTAGCGGTGCTGTAGGCGGAGGAACCGACGAAATTGTCATGGAGTTTGATCAGACAGTAACTACTGACTACACAATCACCAGTGGTAAAAATGCCTTAACTGTAGGACCACTTGGTGTTAATTCAGGTGCCACATTGACGGTTCCTGCCGGTTCTAATCTGATCGTCTTGTAATCCTGCATAGAATTTATTATGGCTATTTCAATTAACGGTTCTACTGGTATATCAGGTGTTGACGGATCAACCTCATCTCCATCACTGCGAGGAAGCGACGCAGATACTGGTATTTCTTTTGGGTCAAATACCGCTGCCATCTCTACAGATGGAGTTCAACGAATACATGTAGACAACAACGGAAAAGTAATCTTAGCGTCTAATACTGATATCAACGGTAATATGGGATTCACAGGTGACATGGGTGTTACTGGTGATGTAGGTGTGACTGGGGCAACAACCTTCACAGGGGCTATGACAGTCACCGGTAATTCTGGCTTCACAGGTGCTATGACAGTCACCGGTAATTCTGGCTTTACGGGTGATTTAGATTTAAATGGCAAATATGTCACTAACATTGTTGCAATGTCAGCTTTAGACGTGGATTGTAGTGCGGGAAATTATTTTACTAAAACAATCAACGGAGCCAGCACATTTACCTTTAGTAATGTGCCTTCAAATAAATCATTCTCCTTTACTCTTGAGGTTACCCATAACTCTGGATCAATTACATGGCCTTCTTCTGTTAAGTTCCCTGCTGATACTGCACCAACATTAAATACAAGTAAAACTCATTTATTTGTCTTTGTCACTGATGATGGTGGATCTCGATGGAGAGGTAATGCTGTAGTTGACTTTACTAATTAAAAGAGGAAAATAATAATGGATCCACAGAGCCGCAACCAATTATTAACCGCAAATAGTGGTGGAGATAATTGGGAAATTATCATGGCAGCAGACAGAAAAAACAACAACACTGGTTCTGATTTAAAATGGGGATATACAGGAACTGGTGGCTGGAGAAATATCACTAGTAGCAACACGAATGCCTCCTACAGGGTTGGATTTGGTAATGGATCTGGACTTTATGATGCCTTCTTCAATAAACAAGACATAACAAAGATGGCTTTTGTAAGTGGTACTGGAGATTATAAAAATCCAACAACACACACTAAATACATTGTGTACGAGTTAGTAGGCAGCACAGGCTCGCAATCACTTTATACTCTTCTTTATAATCTAGATTCCTATAACAGAAACAACTCGTGGGCTGGAACTTCAGGCGACTATATGTTCCAATCCGACTCTGCTACTAACTTCGTTGGTGGCTATGCAAAAAGTGGAAGTAGTATTCTTGATAGTGGTCATTACAAAGCTAAGGGCGGGGCTTCCCCTGCTTCTTTTTGTATATGGGGCAATAACAATGCTTCAGATAATGACACTCAAGTCCTTTGTGGATATAGTGGTAATCTGAAGTCTGGAAAAGGTGATTCTTGGAGAGGTGTTGATCCACAAGAAACCTTCTGGAGTTATTGGGGAAATGATTTTCACTATAGTTCTAGTAGTCAAACAATTAGCGCTGGTGGGCAGACCGATCCAGGTTGGGGAGCCAGTGCTGGAAACAGCATGTCTCATGTTAATGAACTAGTTTATTTAATAGCCGCATAAAAATATCTCTATCATTTAATTAAGGACTGAATTGTTTATTTATTGAAAGCCATGTTAATTCAAATTGAATCAGGACAACCCGTAGGCAATCCTATTAACGAAAGGGAATTTAAATCACTGCACAGTAATGTTTCTTTTACTATCCCATTAGAAGTAGAAGATGTGATAAGTCGTGGATATGCTCTTTATCAAGAGTCAAACCCGCCTGAAACATCAAACCACGAGCTTGCCGAGAGATCCACACCTGTAAAAGTTTCAAATGAACTCTGGGAAACTGGGTGGTCCGTTCGTCAGATGACCCCTGAGGAGAGCGCAAAAGCAGATGCAGACCAATCCACTTTAGTACGAAAAGAAAGGGATTCCTTGCTCGCACAGAGTGACTGGACACAATTTACTGACAGTCCGTTATCCGAAAATGCAAAGACTGCTTGGGCTTCATATCGTGATTCACTAAGAAACATTCCATCTCAATCAGGATTTCCTTGGGATATTATCTGGCCTGAATTGCCAGTATAATTATATTTAGGGAT
>TARA_B100001093_G_scaffold361483_1_pt1 | contig 10497 bp, 13 predicted proteins | sample TARA_B100001093 | Tara Oceans TARA_B100001093 (sample SAMEA2623116) | marine metagenome | biome: marine biome (ENVO:00000447); feature: surface water layer (ENVO:00002042); material: "saline water (ENVO:00002010), including plankton (ENVO:xxxxxxxx)" | depth 5 m
ATGGGAATCGAACCCACACTATCAGCTTGGAAGGCTGAAGTTCTACCATTGAACTACACCCGCACAGTGTTTCCTCAACTTATTTTTGAAAAAATGGAGGGGGGAGGATTCGAACCTCCGAAGGCGGAGCCGTCAGATTTACAGTCTGATCCCTTTGGCCACTCGGGAACCCCTCCCAAAAATAAGCGGTCTATTGTGCTCATGCATCATGGGTTTGTCAACCTAATCCTCAAAAACACAAGCCTGACTTGGCGAAATGGATCATATACCAATTCAGCCTACAACTCCAGCAGAAGGGTAATCAAAATATTTAATAAAATCTGTGTCATGCGGAACAGCTAAACCGGCAATATACCCCACCTGAACTTGTAATAATCTCATCATCCATAGACTTGCATCCCCCCAGCGACCGTGACAAGAGACTAAAGTCGGCCGATCACCGTCTAATTGAATATGAGATTCATCCATTCCTCCCGATAAACCACACCCAACGGCCTTCATGTAGGCTTCTTTCAATACCCAAAGCTTCATAAACTCAGCCTGAGGATTAACCATGCCAGTGTCCCTCAATGCCTCGAATTCCTTTTTTGAAAAAAATCGCTTGGCTAAATTTAATGCATCCACTGATCGCCCCATGGGCTCAATATCAATTCCAACACGACTAACGTCACTACCACCCACAGCAATTAAGGCAACCCCATCAGAATGCGTTAAGTTAAATGCCAAATGATACCCCTCTAGCACAGGCTTCCCATGCTCTAACTTTTTAAATATTAAGCTTGAAGGACAGACAGACAGGTATGCAGCCAAAATCTCGCGCAAGGCAATGTGTGAAACCCCATAGGCCTGACGATCTTTACTAAACTTAAAGGATTGGAGGCAAGACTGCTCCTCAGCGGACAATACACTCCTCCTCTGAAGCGAGAGAGTGTCCAACAGATCAATTCTCCAAACGTGGAGATCGCACGAACTGAGAGAAAAATTTACATCGATCGGAAGCCAATGGATTGCTTTCATAAAACCACATCCCAGTTGAAAGAATAGCAGACAAATGGAGCGGACAATGACACTAAATGGATAGCTGGCGATCCGATTCGAACGGACGACCGGCTGATTACAAATCAGCTGCTCTACCAACTGAGCTACGCCAGCAAATTATTCATATCCACTTGGACGATAGAAAGGTAATTATAATCACCAAAATGGAAAAGTGATTCTATGCAATAGCTCTCAAAAAAGCAATCATCAATTGCATCCAATCTCACAGGAGCCTCAAAACAAAAAACTATAAAGACAACTGTGAAACGCTAGCATCACCCCAATGAACCCTTGCTTTCTGAAGGGAGCCATTCAGCTCCCTGATAATCATAGGCCCTGTGAAATCCTTAAAGGTCTCACTGAGTATGACAACGCAATCGTTAAAACCCACATCAGAAAGAATAATTTTGGCACACTTAGAATAGTTTGCCAGGTTATAACACGCGTCTGCTATAGCTTGTTGAGGGGTCTTTCGCAGCTCTTGCAAAACGGGCACAGCCTCAAGCAACAAACAGCGCTCCATTTGATGAGCAATATCGACTTCATCATGAAGCCAAGACCTTATCGTGCTCATTTTTTCATTCTGGTGTAAAGCAATCATTGATTGCAGGCGACTCAACTCTTCAACAACTTCCTCATTCCAAGCAAAAACGACTTGCGTTAATTTTGAAAACTGTTTTCTTTTAATACGACCATACGCACGGTGCGCGTACCAAATTAAAAAACACATAAGATTCGAATTTAGCCGAGATCGCTGAAGTCGATCAAAAGCTTTAACCACATTTTGAGAGCGCATTACTTCAACCGTATATTGAAAGAAATCCTGCCCTACCTCTAAACCTTTTGAGTTAATTAACCCCATGATAAACACCTCCCTGTACTTATCTCACATAATTAAACTACACTTTTCCAGAATCCCTATCTATTTGCTGCTGAACAACATAGCGAAAGTTCAATGGGTCCGAAACCCAACGGAAATAGTCTCGGCTTCCGCCTGTACCAATAACCACCAATGTCCCGTAACCCAAAAACCGCGCAAGAATAGACTGATCCACATGAATAGCCTCTATCTTCCCCAAAAAGACTTCCAAAGAGTTCCTTTGAATCATACCCACTTTCATTAAGACACGACGGTTAGTCACCCCATATTCTGAAAAATAAAAGGTAATTAATGCCGATACCACTGAATACAAGACATATAATGTAGCAATCATCGCCGCCCACGACACCAATGAAAAACCATAAACTGGAAAGTTGTAACGAAACCCACTCAAGAATAGAGAGAAGAAAAAAATAATAAATATTGTGGAAACAATTGGGGTCAAAAAGACTACCCAATGCGGTCGAACTAATAATACAACCTTTTCATTACCCAACAATGTGTTTTCAATATAAGACACAACACCCTCCCATAAACATCACGTTGTAAACCTTACCATATCACGTAACCCAGGCATGAATGAGCATTTAGTCACCCGCTCTATTTATGACTCGACCGCAATGATTGAATCGACCGCCCTAAAACCCCTAGGTAACAAAGCACCTCGACGCCCTCTCTCCCCAAGAAAATTATCTAAATCTTTGTTTTTTATGTTAAAGCTTCTCTTTCCAGAAACCAGCATCAAGGTCTGACTCTGGCTTAATACGACCATTCCTACGCAATACTCCTCACGAGACTTGACTCGCTGAGATGGAATCTGAATCATTTTATTACCCTTACCTTTTGGTAATTCGGGTAATTCTGATATAGAGAATACCAACAAACGCCCCTCATTAGTTACGATCGCAACGCGATCATTGCTCATATCGGAAACCAGACAAGGTGATAACATTTTCGCCCCTTCGGGCACCTTTAAACATGCCTTACCATTTCGTTGCTTACACACTAATTGCCCTAATGAAGTTACAAACCCGTAGCCCGCATCACTGGCCAACAATATACGATCTTCATCAGCCCCCATAAATACCGCAAGAAATGAGGTACCTGGATCGGGTTTCAATTTTGAAGTTAAAGGATCACCCTGACCTCTTGCAGAGGGCAATGTGCTTGCCAACAAAGCATAACTTTTTCCTATTGAATCAACAAAAACAGCCTGCTGTGAACTCTTACCTCTAGCTTGCATTAAAAAAGTATCGCCAGAACGATAATTCAAACCCTCACCATTAACTTCATGGCCCTTTGCTGATCGTACGAAACCCTTCTCAGACAAGACCACAGTGACGGATTCGGCAGGGACTAAATCCTCTTGCTTAATCATCTTCGCCTCAGAACGAACAACAATTGGAGAGCGTCTAGGTGAACCATAGGTCTCTTTATCTGCTATCAACTCCTTCTTAATCAGAGTTTTCAAACGAGCAGATGAACCGAGAAGCTTCTCAATATCATCTCTTTCTTTTATTAGTTCATTATGCTCAGCTTGTATTTTAACTTCTTCTAGCTTTGCTAATTGACGTAACTTAATCTCTAAAATAGCTTCTGCTTGACGGTCACTTAATTTAAACCGTTGCATCAACTCTACCTTGGGCTGATCTTCTTCCCGTATAATTTGAATGACCTCATCAATATTTAAATAGGCAATTAAAAAACCTTCCAACAGATGCAAACGATCCAATATTTTCTGAAGACGAAACTCCAATCGACGAGTCACTGTTTGAGTTCGATACTTGAGCCACTCGCTTAGAATCTGCACTAGACCTTTAACCTGCGGACGACCATCTAAACCAATCATATTCATGTTGACACGAAAGGTTCTCTCCAAGTCTGTAGTAGCAAATAGATGCCCCATCAATGCATCGATATCAACACGACTTGAACGCGGCAGGATGACCAAACGAATAGGATTCTCGTGGTCAGACTCATCACGTAAATCGCTCACAGTCGGTAATTTTTTAGAGCGCATTTGATCTGCAATTTGCTCCATCACTTTTGCTGGAGAAGTTTGATAAGGTAACGCCGTTATGACAATACCATCATCTTCCTTCTCAAATGTCGCCCTTAAACGGACGGAACCCCGCCCAGTCTCATAAAGCTCCACCAAGTCTTCTGGCTTAGAAATGATCTCAGCATCGGTTGGATAGTCGGGCCCTTTAACGATTTCCATCACATCTTGTAACGAAGCTTTTGGGTGATCTAGTAGGTGAACACAGGCCTGAGTAACTTCAACTAAATTATGAGGCGGGATATCTGTTGCCATCCCCACAGCTATTCCTGAGGCGCCATTGAATAAAACATTAGGCAATCGTGCAGGCAATAATACTGGTTCTTTCAACGTACCATCAAAATTCGCCTGCCAATCAACCGTACCCAACTGTAATTCAGATAGCAGCGTACTGGCATAAGCGGTCATTTTAGCTTCAGTGTAGCGCATAGCGGCAAATGACTTCGGATCATCTGGGCTTCCCCAGTTACCCTGACCATCTATCAAGGGATAGCGATAAGAAAAGGACTGCGCCATTAACACCATGGCTTCGTAACAGGCTGAGTCACCATGTGGATGAAATTTACCCAACACATCACCGACCGTTCTTGCTGACTTCTTGTATTTAGATTGAGCTTTTAAACCCAGCTCTGACATTGCATAGACAATACGTCGCTGCACAGGCTTTAAGCCATCTGCGATATTAGGCAATGCACGATCAAGTATTACGTACATCGAGTAATCTAGATATGCCTTTTCTGTAAAAACACTGAGAGGCTGTTGCTCTACATCGTTATACGGGTCAACAAGATCAGTCATAAACATCTTCCTCATGCAACAGCATTGACAATAATGTCTGTGATAATAACCACACTACTGAAGTGAGTCTAGCGTCAAACAAGACAACCACATGATTTATTAAAAGCGGTCAAGGCAAAAAAAGCCACTTCATCAAGAAAATTCTATCAAAGTGGCTTGAATGATCTAAAATAAAAAGTTACGAGATATCAGCTAACTCTAGCGCCTCTTCAGACATCTTACGACCACGCTGACGGTTCACAACTTGATCAACTTCCCAAGTATTGACATCAATACGACGACGTAATTTGAAAAGTTTTTCAATTTCATGCAGCACACCCAGTGCATCACTCAAGGCAATTAAACGCGGTAGTGAAATTTGTCCAGTGCGCTCAAAATGCTTTAGCGTATAAACATTAACACCAGAACGCTTAGCCAGCTCTTGTCGAGACCACGCTTTTTGTAACCGCAATGCTGACAAACGCTTAGCCATTTCAAATGACAGCCCCTCTGTAGTAATTGGATTAGACATGTAGCACTCCTTTGCAAAAGTAATTAATTGATATTAATAGCATTAGTATGAAACCACATATCATCCCATATTTCAAAACATACGACCTTAAAAATGGAAAAAGTCTCACAAAATCATACAATAACCAGCTAACTCACCGTCCTATCAGCGATCCCAATTGGTGATAAAAAACAAAAATCACCAATATCTCTTCTCTTACTCCCAGGTCACAGCATTATCTGAGCTGAGACCAGATTGCTGCCCCCTTACAAAGTAATGCCACTAACAACTTCTCATCAAGCACTAAAACAACTGAGCATTTAATTCCAAGGCTAGGCATCACGCCCCGAAAATACTATGACTTAATGGTTTATACTGAATCAACCCAACCCGATGAGATAGATAAGAAATTCTTCAGTATTGAAGAGCCGTGCTTGGATAAAATAGACTCAGGGTGAAACTGAACACCAAAACAAGGCCACTCTCGATGTGCAATTGCCATGACTTCGTCAATAGAACCTTGACGCTCGGTCCAGGCCAATATATCCCACTGGTTAGATAATGATCTCTTATCAACCACCCAAGAGTGATATCGCGCAGCGTCTATTGGCGACGGCAACTGCTTGAACAGCTGCTCTGAATAATGAAATAATGGAGACATCTTGCCATGCACAACCTGACGAGCAGGCACTAATGAACCACCCAATGCCTGCACTATAGCTTGATGCCCTAAGCAGACGCCCAAGATAGGAACGTGCTGATAGCAAGCACAGATCAGTTCAAGTAGACATCCTGCTTGATGAGGCAATCCAGGGCCTGGTGAAATGACCACATAGTCTGGACGCCATTTTTTAAGATCATCAACTGATAATGCATCATGGCGGACTACACGAACATCTTGACCTAACTCTCGAAAATAACGCACTAAGGTGTAGGTAAAGGAATCATAATTATCGATCATTAGTAACATCGTCAACCTACTGGCAATGCGCCAATAGCGCAGATACACGCTTTTGATAGTCTGAGGCTGAAAATAAGCCTGAGCCTACAACTAAAAAGTCCGCGCCCGCCTCAGAAACGCGTGCAATGTTATCTAACTTGATTCCACCATCAACAGCCAATAGAGCACCACTACCTTGTTCAACCAACCAACGACGAGTCTGAGCAATTTTCTCATATACAGATTCAATAAACGATTGCCCCCCAAATCCAGGAAACACTGACATCAATAATACCATATCCAATTTAGGCAATAGCATGTCACGAATCTCAACCGACTGATCTGGATTAAACGCTAATCCAGCCCGCATCCCGTGATCACGAATTCGATCCACAACAGACTCAACATCAGTGACAGTCTCAGGGTGAAACGTGATGACCTGAGCACCAGCTTTAGCAAAAGGCTCAATGTATGACTCGGGATCAGTGACCATCAAATGCACATCGATAGGCGCCTGAATACCCGCTTGTCGCATGGATGCACAGACATGAGCACCAAAACTAAGATTGGGCACATAATGGTGATCCATGACATCAAAATGGATCCATTCAATACCAGCAGAAGTAACGGCGCGAACCTCATCACCCAATCGTGTAAAGTCTGCATTTAAAATGGAAGCCGTAATTAGTCGAGAAGGCCTCATTTCGTATACCCCCTTTCGTTATGCACGTGCAGTTTTAATTGTCTCATAGGCCGCTTTCACTTGCTGTGTTTTTTGCGTGGCCACTTTAACCATTTCTTCTGGCACACCTTTAGCGATTAGACGATCAGGGTGGTGCTTGCTCATTAACTTGCGATAAGCTTTTTTTAGATCGGTGTCTGATACACTTTCCTGAACACCGAGTAAAGCATAGGCATCCTGTAGCTGCTTACCGGGATTACGGTCAGGCCCGTAGCTATGACGCTGATAATTTCGCCCGGCTGTGTACTGTCGCTCAAGTTGCTCAAACATAGCAGGGGAAATACCTAGACCTGCCAACACTTGCTGAAGTGCCTGACGCTTTTGAGGTAGAACAACACCATCAGCGAATGCTAATTGCATCTGAATTTCAACAAAAGTATGCAGCAATGAGGGATTGAACACACAGGCGCGCTTGAGCTCAGCAACAGCGTATTGAACATTGAAATCCGGTCTTTTGCCCAAATGAAATTGATTAATAGCTTGTCGACGCATCCCATCATTCAGACGAAAGCGTATCATGACGGACTCAGCCACTTGAATTTCTCTTTGTGAAACACGACCATCAGATTTTGCCAAATATCCCAATATGGCAAAGGTAGCATTAAAAAATACAGTTTTCGTATCTCGAGAGCCACCTTGCCCTGGTAATGACATCCATTGCTGTAAGAGCCCCACATCGTATAGGTGACCAAGAACAAGGCCAACAAAAATCCCTAAGGGCGGCAGCACCATTGAACCAATGATAAAGCCTAAAATTTTACCTGACCAACGCATTCTTTAGCCCACATCTTATTAGCGTATTACAACTTCAAAGCTCGAACTATAGCTGAGAACCCCATATCTGTCACCTGATGTAGAGACAACCATCAGCAATCTCACTATAATGCAAACTTCACATAAGCATAGACAACCATTGATGACCATTACTTATATCACGACACATAATACACAACTGATAAATCAGGCAAAAAACTTAGCTCAAGAACTCAATTTACTTTACAACCCTAATCCAGAGGGAGCCAACGTATTTACCCTCAATCTCACACATGCAGGACTGGAATTAACCTCATTAGATCACCCCAAACAAAAACCCCTACGCATCGACTTTTTATCCGGTAGTAATTACCATCGCTATCGCTTCGGAGGAGGGAAACGTCAACTGATTGGTCGTGCGATCGGTCTGAAATCTGGGTACAAACCCTCGATCCTTGACCTCACCGCAGGGTTAGGGAGAGACGGCTTTGTTCTGGCAAGCTTAGGATGCAGTGTGACCTTACTGGAACGCTCGCCTGTCTTATATGCCCTATTGCGTGATGGACTTCAAAGAGCTCACTCCGCAACATGGTTTCAAACCTTATCATTAACTCTACATCATCAAGAAGCCCATAAATACCTAGCCTCTCTACCAGCTGAACAGTATCCCGAAGTCATTTATTGCGACCCAATGTTTCCGGAAAGCAAACAAACCGCATTGGTCAAAAAAGACATGCGGCTACTTCGAGACTTGATTGGTGACGACTTAGATGCCGACCTACTTCTCCCAAAGAGTCTTAAAGTCGCCACCAAACGGGTGGTCGTCAAACGACACTTACACGCCCCATTCATAAACCAAAGTACACCCTCGATCCAATTCAAAGGTAAAAGCAGTCGATATGACGTTTACCTCTGCTGACTACTTGCGATATAAAAGCATGCACACATTTACTGTTCCAATGATACCGATATTGCACTTAGATGTGTTTGTTGCACATGCAGGTAACAGATACCCGACGAAAATACGCTGCAGCTAGATCACGCTGAGAAAGAAGAACCACAGCCGCATGTGGTTTTTGCATTAGGATTACGAATCACAAATTGCGCACCTTCGATATTTTCGCGATAGTCAATCTCAGCGCCCTTCAGGTATTGAAGACTCAATGCATCAATCACCAAACACATCGAGATATCTTCATCGTTACTCGTAACCTTTTTTTCGACAACCGTATCGTCATCGTTAACTATTTCATCAAAAGTGAAACCATATTGAAATCCAGAGCAACCACCCCCGGTAATAAATGCACGCAGGTTTAACTTGAGATTTTCTTCTTCAACAACCAGTTGATGGACCTTATGTGCAGCAGCATCCGTGACGTGAATAATGGGTTCAGATGAGTTGGACATAACATTTCTCTTGATGCTGGATCGTTTATGGTTTCAGATAAAAAAGGTAACAAATTATGCACGTCCACTACCAATAAATCAAACTAACATATCGCCTTAAGGAAGTATTAACTAGTACAGATTATTGAGCCTATCAGCCAAGAATTGTAAAATGTTCAAATAACAACAATATGGAAAAAATTGAATTACTTTTTATGAGAAAACCAGACTCTGATACACGACTAGCCATCGCCATTCTATGTATACTATCGATGGCAGCCTGGCTGTTTTACCACAGTAGCCAGTCATCTATTATGGGGAACGAAGGTAATTGCCTTACGAATGGGAGTATGAGTATTATTGACCAAAATAAGCAGCGTGCTCCTTGGTGCCATAACAACCATACCTCACCTTATCGATTCAACGTACGAATTCAAGCATCATCCATACGCTACTAACTAAAACATCGAGGTTAATTCTTGAAACTTATCCTAGCTCTTCACATCATCGCCGTTGTTTGCTGGTTCGCTGGTTTATTTTACCTACCCAGGCTATTCGTCTACCATGCCAGCAACAGCAATGAAGCAACATCCAATGTATTCAAAATCATGGAACACAAACTGTACTATTATATCACCACACCATCAGCTGTGCTCACGACTGTTTTTGGCTCGATATTATTGTTCCACAAGCATCACTATTACGCCGGTCTAAATTGGATGCACCTTAAACTATTCCTAGTAGGACTTCTGTGGGTGTATCATATTTCATGCGGTTATTATGTCAGCGCATTTAAATATGACCAGCAACAAAAATCCGAACGGTTTTTTCGCTTTTTCAACGAAATTCCAACTATTTTACTAATCAGCATTGTACTGCTTGTCGTTATCAAACCTTACTTGGGGCCAAATATTTTTTGGTTCCTAAATTAGTTCAAAATCTATTTTCATGGCACCGCACTCTGGACACATCCAATCTTCTGGCACATCTTCCCACAAAGTACCGGGAGCAATTCCATCTTCGGGGCAACCCAACTCCTCGTCGTAAATATACCCACACAAGATGCACATGTACTTTTTATATGACATACTGTTACCCCTTAATTTAGCTTTTAACGCTTTCAAATTCCACTAGATACCACAACTCATAGGTGACTGACAAGTGAACACTCAACGATCCCAGCAACTCTTTAATGAAGCACAGCAATCCTTACCTGGGGGTGTCAATTCGCCTGTCAGGTCATTTGCTGCTGTTGGTGGAACTCCACGTTTCATTCAGTCGGCCAATGGAGCGTACCTCACAGACTGCGACAATAATCGATACATTGACTATGTTGGCGCCTTTGGCCCGATGATATTAGGCCACAATAACCCACAAGTCACCCGAGCTATTATTGACCAAGCACAACAAG
>TARA_B100001093_G_scaffold201152_1_pt1 | contig 10486 bp, 8 predicted proteins | sample TARA_B100001093 | Tara Oceans TARA_B100001093 (sample SAMEA2623116) | marine metagenome | biome: marine biome (ENVO:00000447); feature: surface water layer (ENVO:00002042); material: "saline water (ENVO:00002010), including plankton (ENVO:xxxxxxxx)" | depth 5 m
AACACTGAGAGATCTTTATTAAAAATGGTTGGAAAGAGAAAAAGTCTCTTAAATTATTTAAAAAATAAGGATATTAACAATTATAGATCAATAATAAAAAAACTATCTCTTAGAAAATAGATATTAGTTTTCATTGGTTGCTACTCACACAACACTTAATTAATGAAAACAAATGAATACAAAAGTTTATAAAAAAGAAATTAATTTACCAGATGGTAGGGTTATTTCAATTGAAACAGGAAAATTGGCAAAACAAGCTGATGGTTCTGCTGTTATACAAATGGGTAATGCTATGCTTCTGGCAACAGTTGTTTCCTCAAGAAAAGCAAGTCCAGTTGATTTTTTACCATTAACGGTTGATTATAGAGAAAAATTTGCTGCAGCTGGAAAATTTCCAGGTGGATTCTTTAAAAGAGAAGCTAGACCTTCAAATGATGAAATATTAACAATGAGGTTAGTGGATAGAGTTTTAAGACCTTTATTCCCCAAAGATTATCATTATGAGACTCAATTAATGATTCAACTTATGTCCCATGACGAAGATGTTATGCCTGATTCATTAGCTGGCTTAGCCGCTTCTACTGTTATTCAACTGTCTGATATTCCATTTGAATATCCAATTTCAGAAGTTAGAGTTGCAAGAATTGATGGAAGTTTTATAATAAATCCTAGTAAAACTCAATTAGCTGAATCAGATATTGATATCATGGTCGGGGCAAGTTATGATTCAGTTTCAATGGTTGAAGGTGAATTTGATGAAATTTCTGAACAAGAAATGACAGATGCAATTAAATTTGGTCATGATGCAATTAAAGTTCAAATTGAAGTTCAACGTGAATTAGTTAATGAAATTGGAAAAAAAGAGACCAGAGATTATGATCATGGTGCAGAAAATGATGATTTATTAAGTAAAATCCATAGTGAATGTTATAAAAAATGTTATGAAATAGCTAAAAAAGGACTTGATAAAAAACAAAGATCCATGGAGTTTAATAATATCAAAGAGAAGTTATTAGAATCCTTTAGTGAAGAAGACTTAGAAGAAAATCAAAAATTAATTTTAAGTTATTTTTCAAAAGTTGAAAAGGAAGCTATCCGTGAGCTAGTGTTGAGCGAAGGTATAAGATTAGATGGAAGAAAAACAACTAATATTAGACCCATTTGGTGTGAAGTAGGTTATTTACCATCTACTCATGGTTCATCTGTTTTTACAAGAGGTGAAACGCAAGCTTTAGCAACTGTAACACTTGGCACATCAAGAGATGCTAATATTATTGATTCTCCAACAAACCAGGGGGAAGAAAACTTTTATTTACATTATAACTTTCCTCCTTTTTGTACTGGTGAGGCAAGACCGTTAAGAGGTACCTCAAGAAGAGAGATTGGTCACGGTAATTTAGCACAAAGAGCTTTGAGTAAAGTTTTCCCTGAAGATTGTCCATATACTGTAAGAGTTGTTTCTGAAGTCTTAGAATCAAATGGATCATCTTCTATGGCAACTGTATGTTCTGGAACAATGGCTTTAATGGATGCTGGTGTAAAAATTAAAAAACCAGTCTCTGGAATTGCTATGGGTTTAATTTCTGATGGAGACAGATATTCAGTTTTATCTGATATTCTTGGTGATGAGGATCATCTTGGTGACATGGACTTTAAGGTTACAGGTACAAAAGATGGAATTACAGCTTGTCAAATGGATATTAAAATAAAAGGTTTGTCATACGAAATTTTAGAAAAAGCTCTAGAACAAGCCAAAAATGGCAGATTAGAAATTCTGAAGGAGATGACTGATACAATCGAAAAACCTGCTGATTCTGTTAAAGCTCATGCTCCAAAAATGGTTAAAGTAATAATTGAAGGAGAGTATATTGGTGCAGTTATTGGGCCTGGTGGAAAAATAATTCAGGAAATGCAAAAAGAAACAGGTACAACTATTGTAATCGAAGAAGAGAATGAAAAAGGTGTAATTGAAATTTTAGGAACTAATCAAGAAATGATCGATATAGTTATCGAAAAAATTGATAACATTACTTTTAAACCTGAAGTTGGAAAAGAATATGATGTAAAAGTTGTTAAAGTACTAGAGTTTGGTGCAGTCGTTGAATTTAGACCTGGAAAAGAAGTATTACTTCATATTTCTGAAATTGCTTGGGAAAGAGTTGAAAAAGTTGAAAAATATTTAAATATTGGTGATATGACTAAGGTTAAATATATGGGTATTGATTCAAGAACAAGAAAGCAAAAGGTTTCAAGAAAAGTCTTACTTGAAAGACCAAAAAAGAAAGAATAAAATGAAACCTTTTAGATATTAAATCGTATAAGTAATAAAAGACTTAAATGAGACAACTCAAAATAACTAAACAGGTTACAAATAGAGAAACAGCATCTTTAGACAAATATTTACAGGAAATTGGTAAAGTTGATTTAATAACAGCTGAAGAAGAAGTAGAATTAGCTCAGAGAATAAAAAAAGGTGATGAGATAGCACTTGAAAAACTTACTAAAGCTAATTTACGATTTGTTGTTTCTGTTGCAAAGCAATATCAAAACCAAGGTCTTACTTTACCTGACTTGATAAATGAAGGAAATCTTGGCCTCATTAAAGCTGCGAAGAGATTTGACGAAACTCGTGGTTTTAAATTTATATCTTATGCAGTTTGGTGGATTAGACAATCAATCCTGCAAGCACTTGCTGAACAATCTAGAATCGTTAGGTTACCTTTAAATAAAATAGGATCTATCAATAAGATTAATAAAATGTATGCTTTTCTTGAACAAGCGAACGAAAGAGTTCCATCTGCTGAAGAAATTGCCAAAGAACTTGATATGACTGTTTCTGATGTTAAAGAATCCATGAAAAATTCTGGCAGGCATGTTTCGATGGATGCTCCTTTAGTCGAAGGTGAAGATTCAAATCTTTATGATGTTTTAAAGAGTGGTGAATCTCCTAACCCAGATAAAGGTTTGCTTCATGAATCATTAAAAACTGAAATTGAAAGAGCTTTAGAAACATTAACGCCTAGAGAAGCTGATGTTGTAAGACTATATTTTGGATTAGCTGAGGCACATGCGATGACATTAGAAGAAATTGGCGAAACTTTTGACTTAACAAGAGAACGTGTTAGACAAATAAAGGAAAAGGCTATTAGAAGATTAAAACACACATCCAGAAGTAAAATATTAAAGACATATCTTGGATAGTAAAACTAGAATAATTGCACCTTCAATGCTTGCCTGTAACTTTGGGAATCTTGAATCTGAAATTGATTTAGTTAATAATAGTGAAGCTGAATGGTTCCACCTTGACGTAATGGACGGTGTTTTTGTTCCAAATATATCATTTGGTACTCCAATAATGGAGGTTTTCAAGAAACATTCAAAAAAATTAATGGATGTACACTTAATGATAATTAATCCTGAAAATTATATTAGAAAATTTGCTGATTTAGGTAGTGATATTTTAACAATACATGCAGAAGCCTCAAATAATTTAAATAGAGATATAAAAAATATTAAAAATAATGGTATGAAAGCTGGTGTAGCTATCAATCCAAGTACACCAATCTCCTCTATTGAATTATCGATTAATGAAATTGATTTAGTTTGTTTAATGAGTGTTAACCCAGGATTTGGAGGACAATCTTTTATAAAAAATACCTTTAATAAATTAGAAGAATTAAAAAGCCTTTTGATTAAGACTAATTCGAAAGCATTAATTGAAGTTGATGGCGGTATTGACAAGAATAATGCAAAACAACTGTTTGATATTGGTGCAAATGTACTAGTCGCAGGCAGCTCTGTTTTTAAATCCAAAGATCCAAGTTCAACTATTTCTTATTTAAATTCTTTATAAATCTAATTTTATTTAATAATTTCTAAATAATAATGAATAAGGTTATTGTTATTGGTGTTATGAGTGGTACATCCTTGGATGGACTAGATTTATGCCAGTGTGTATTTAATAAAAAAGATCTTTCTGATTTTAAAATATTAAATTCAGTCACATATGAATATCCTAAAAAAATTTTAAATAAGCTTAAAGATATTTTTAAAAAAAATAGTTCAGAAATTGATGAAATTGATGATCAATATGGTGTTTTTATTGGTAAATCAGTAAATAGGTTTATTAGTGAATACAAAATAAATAAGGTTGATTTGATTTCATCTCATGGTCATACAGTATTCCATCAACCTAAAAATGGGAGAACTTTACAAATAGGAAGTGGTAAATTAATTCAAAAAATTACAAACTTAAAAACTGTAAATAATTTTAGGACTCAAGATTTAAGTATGAATGGTCAAGGTGCTCCATTAGTACCTATTGGAGATAAGATTTTATTTTCTAAATTCAAATATTGTCTAAATCTAGGTGGATTTGTTAATGTTTCGATAAAATCAAGAAATAAAATAATTGCATATGATATCTGCCCACTTAATACTGTTTTAAACTTTTATTCAAAAAAAATTGGTTATAACTACGATATTGATGGGAAATTATCTAAAAAAGGTAAAATTAATTATGATTTATTAAACAAATTAAATTCGATAAGATTCTATTTAAATAAATACCCTAAATCTTTGGGAATTGAATTTGTCAATAATAAAATTTTTCCTTTAATAGATGATTTTAAAATTTCCATTCAAGATATACTAGCTACTTTTGTAAAACATGTAGCTTTTCAAATAAATCAAAATATAAATGATTCAAAAGAGGTTTTAGTGAGTGGTGGTGGAGTATTTAATAAAAATTTAATTCACATACTTAAAAATGATCATAATATAAATATTCATATTCCCCAAAAAGAAATAATTGAATTTAAAGAAGCTTTAATCTTTGGTTTATTAGGTGTATTAAGAATAGAAAATAAAATAAATTGCTTAAAATCAGTTACTGGTGCAAAAAAAGATCACTGCTCAGGAGATATTTATTATTAACCATTTTATTTTCTTAAATTAAGAATTGTAAAATCAGAACTTATGAGATATCTAAAACTTCTATTATTACTTGTTTTTTTTAATCCAAGCCAATCACAAGGTGTTAAAACATTTTTTGAAAGCCCCGAAAATGCATATTATATTTCATCAGATTTACATATACATACAGTTTTTTCAGACGGAGTTGTCTGGCCAACCTTACGGGTTGATGAAGCAGTAAGAGATAGTATAGATTTAATTTCATTAACTGAGCATATTGAATATCAATCACACTTAAGCGACATACCACATAAAAATAGAAACAGATCATTTCAAATTGCAGGAGGTTATGTTAAAAATAAACCTTTAGCTGTTGTCCATGGTACAGAAATAACAAAACCAATGCCTCCAGGTCATTTTAATGCCATTTTTATAGAAAATGCCAATAAATTTTTTGATTTTGAAGATAAACCATTAAAATTTGAGGAAGCAATTATAGAAGCTAATAATCAAGGAGCTTTTGTTTTTTGGAATCACCCAAATTGGGAGGCTAACAGAAGTGATGGAATAGCCAAACTTGACCCAATTCACAAAAAAATAATAGAAAAAGGATTACTGCACGGGATAGAAGTTGTAAATTTTGATACTTTTTCAGAGGAAGCTTTAAGAATTGCATTAGAAAATAATCTAACAGTTATGGGCACAAGCGATGTGCATATATTAATTGAATGGGATTTTAATAATAAGAGAGAGAGCTTCCATAGGCCACTAACATTTATTATCTCTAAGAGTCGATCTATGGAATCAATTAAAGATGCTCTTTTCGATGGTAATACCTTTATATGGTTTAGAGATCTTATTATTGGAAAACATGAAAATCTTACTCAAGTAATTAACTATAATTTTGAAGCTATTTCAAAAGGATATAACTATAGAGACAGAAAAGTAGAGATATTAGAGGTTGAATTAATAAATAAATCAGTGGCGCCGATTATTCTCAATTATACTGGTGAATATACATTTCACAACGATTATAAATATATAGAACTAAAAGCAAAGTCAAGTAAAACAATTTATATAAAAACTAAAAAAATTAAGGATTTCATAAATCTAGAATTTGAAATTTTAAATTATGTAGTTAGTCCAAAAACAAATTTAAAAACCTCAAAATATATTAAAATAAAAACTAAAATATAGTTTGAATCTATCAACATATATTAAAGAGTTTAAATATAATTTAAAACTAGCCTATCCTATTATAATTGGAATGGTTGGACACACATTAGTAGCATTTATTGATAACGTGATGGTTGGTAAACTCGGAACATCTCAATTAGCTGCTATTTCTCTTGGAAATAGTTTTATTTTTTTAGCCATGTCATTTGGAATTGGATTTTCAACTGCTATTACTCCTTTAATCGCCGAGAGTAATGCAAAAAATAATATAAAAAAAATAAAAACAATTCTTTCCAACGGAATAATTATATGTTTTATATTGGGGTTTATATTAAGTTTAATCGTACTCCTTTCGAAACCTCTTATATATAGTTTGGGACAACCAGATAATGTTGTACAGCTTGCTTTTCCATATATAACTTGGGTTGCAATCTCATTATTTCCATTAGTGCTTTTTCAATCATTTAAGCAATTTTCTGATGGTTTGGCATTAACAAAAATTGCGATGATTTCAACAATAATAGCAAACATGATTAATATTATATTAAATTATATTTTAATTTATGGTAAGCTAGGATTTCCAAAAATGGAGTTAGTTGGAGCTGGAATTGGCACACTAATATCCAGAATTTCAATGGTAATTATCATAGTTGTTCTTATTAAATCAAATAAGAAAATAAGTAAATATATAAGTGGTTTTTTTTATTTAGATTATTCATCATTCAATATTAAAAAAATCATAAATCTTGGCTATCCTTCAGCACTTCAGATGATGTTTGAAGTTGGATTTTTTATTTCTGGTATCTGGGTCTGTGGAATAATTGGAACTAATTATCAAGCTGCTAATCAAATTGCATTAAATTTATCTACTATCACATTTATGGTAGCTCTTGGTTTAAGTATTGCAGCAACAATAAGAATTGGGAATCAAAAAGGACTAAATGATTTTGTAAATCTTAGAAGAATTGCAATTTCATTTTTTTTAATGATAATTTTAATTGAAATATTATTTGCTATAATATTTCTTTTAGCATCTAATTTGTTGCCTTGGCTTTATCTGGAAAAAATTAGTAGTTATGATATTATGGAAACAGCAAATATTGCTTCCAAATTACTTTTGATTGTGGCTCTTTTTCAAATTTTTGATGGAATTCAAATTGTAGCTCAAGGTTCTTTAAGAGGAATCCAAGATGTTAAGACACCTTCATTAATTTGTTTTTTTTCATATGTATGTTTTGGCATTCCTATTATGACTTATTTAGGGCTATATACCGAATTTAAGGCTTTAGGCGTTTGGATTGGTTTTTTAGTAGGTTTAGCAGTTGCTTCTATTTTATTATCAATCAGGTTTTTTAACAAATGTAATTTAGAAATCAAGAAAAAGTGACCAAGGAAGGATTCGAACCCTCAACCCTCAGAGCCGAAATCTGATATTCTATCCAGTTGAACTACTTGGCCAATTTACATCAATTTTTTTCGAACAATTTCAGAAATTGTTTTTCCATCAGATCTACCTGACAATTCTTTTGAAGCTAAACCCATAACTCTTCCCATATCTTTGATACTAGAAGCATTTAATTTATTAATGATTTTTTCTACAACTAAACTTACTTCATTTGGAGTTAGTTGTTTGGGTAAAAAAGATTCAATTATCTGTGCTTGATTTAGTTCTGTTTCACATAAATCTAATCTGTTTTGTTTATTATAAATTTCTGCACTCTCCTTTCTTTGTTTAACAAGTTTTTGTAAAATTTTTATTTCATCATCAATAGATATATTGATAGATGATCCAGATTTAGTCTTAAATAATAAAATTGAGGATTTAACTGCTCTTAAAGATTCTAATCTTAAAGAATCTTTAGATTTCATAGCTAAAATTATATCATTATTTATTTTTTCTAATAAACTCATAATTTAATCTACATTATCGTGCAAGAAGGAATTTTTTGATTTTAACTCTATGTTCCCATCTTCATCCTCTTCAATTTTTGTTAATGATATTTCATTACTAATATCATTCTCTAATTCAATACCAGCTCTTTTATAAGCAGGCTCTTTATCCATGTCTTGAACTCTTCTTGATTTTGTAAATTTATAATTAAATTCTTTTAATTTGATCTTTCTTTGTTCTGTTCTTTTAGCTAGAGCTTTAGCAATCGGATTATTAAATGGATTAAAATCATCATCAGATTTATTTTTTTTGGAGCTTGAATTAATGTCTTCTGCAACTTTCTGAGGCTCAGAATCAGCAACCATGGTATATGGTATAACATGTACTGGATCAATAACTTCCATATCTTTAATATCCTCTTCAAGAATATGAACTACTTTATCATTATTGTTGTTATTAATTGTATTTTCAGTAATTAATTCATTTATTTCTTTACTTACAAATTTAGATTCATTAATGTCAGCAGACATATTATCAATGTCAATTTGTTCATCAATAATATTTGAATTATTAAAAGTAACAGGCTCAAAATCAACATCAATATCATTTATATTATCTAACTCAAAGGTTTCAGTTTTTGTATTAAAATCATTGATATTTTCAGAATCAAAATATATATTTTTAAAATCTATAGAATCTGATGCGTAATCAAATTGTAAAGATGGTTCATTCTTTTTATTTTCAAATTTTTCCACTACCTCACCTTCATTTTCCAAGTAATGAATTTTCTTCTTTAGATCAACATGAATAATTTCATCTTGCAAATTAATATCAAATCCAGTTGCTATAATAGTAACTGAAATTTCATCAATCATATTTTGATCCTCACCAATACCCATAATAATATTAACATTGTTACCAGCCCTATCTTGAATAAAATCATTTATAATTCCTATTTCATCAATTGTAACTTCACAAGAACCAGAAAGTATTAGTAATAATACATTTTGGGCACCTTTGATTCTATTATCATTAAGTAATGGAGAATCAAGAGCATTTGTAACGGCTTTTATTGCTCTCTTATCACCAGAGGATCCTGCTGAGCCCATAATTGCACTACCACTTTTTGATAATACTGTCTTAGCATCTTTTAAATCAATATTTTGAGTATAATGGTGAGTAATTACTTCCGCAATACCTTTAGCGGCAGTTGCAAGAACTTCATCAGCTTTAGAAAAACCTTCTTTAACACCTAGATTTCCATATATATCTCTTAATTTATTATTATTGACAACTATTAACGAATCACAGTTTTTTTTCAGTTTTTCTAAACCTTTATTTGCTTGATTTTGTCTAACTTTTCCTTCAAAAATAAATGGCATTGTAACAATTCCTACTGTTAAAATATCCATTTCCATAGCTAATTTTGAAATTATTGGGGCAGCACCAGTTCCAGTACCACCTCCCATTCCAGCAGTTATAAAAACCATTCTTGTATTTTTTTCTAGCATTTGTCTTAGGTCAGTAAGATTTTCAATTGCTGCCTTCTCACCAACATTTGGATCAGCACCTGCTCCCATACCCTCAGTTAAGTTAATACCTAATTGGACTTTATTCGGCACTGGGCTATTCTCCAAGGCTTGAGCATCCGTATTGCATACTACATAATCCACCCCTTTAATTCCTTTTGAAAACATATGATTAATTGCATTGCTTCCTCCTCCTCCAATTCCTATCACTTTGATGACGTTACTTTGATTTTTTGGTAAATCAAATGATAAATTATTAAAATCTTGATTTATATTCATAGTTGTTATTTTATTCTGCGTTCTCTAAAAAATTTTTTATTTTGTCTGTGAATTTTTCAAAAACTGTTTTTGAAAAATCTGTACTTCTGTTCTCTTTTTTTGAATCATTAACTTGATCTTTTTCTGACCCTTCCTCTTTAACTTTCGTGTTATTTTTTTTTCTGTTCAAAGAATTCATAACTAAGCCAACAGCAGTTGCATAAGTAGGATTTGAAATTTCAACAGAATTATTTCCAGCTAAATGTTCATTTGGTTGACCTAATCTAGTGTCCATACCTGTAACTAATTCAACACATTGTTTTAAATGTTTTAACTGACTTCCTCCTCCAGTTAAAACTATACCAGCAATTAATTTTTTCTTTTGTTCGTCATGTCCATAATTCTTTATTTCAATAAATACTTGTTCAATTATCTCAATAATTCTAGCATTAATAATTTTTGATAAATTTTTAAGTGTTATTTCTTTAGGTTCACGACCCCTTAGTCCAGGAATTGAGACAATTTCATTTTCTTTATTTTCACCAGGCCAAGCAGAACCAAACTTGATCTTTAAAAGCTCAGCTTGTTTCTCGATAATAGAACACCCTTCTTTTATATCATCAGTTATAATATTTCCGCCAAAAGGTATAACTGCCGTGTGGCGAATTATACCGTCTTTAAATATTGCTAAGTCCGTTGTTCCTCCACCAATATCGAT
>TARA_B100001093_G_scaffold197301_1_pt1 | contig 10483 bp, 12 predicted proteins | sample TARA_B100001093 | Tara Oceans TARA_B100001093 (sample SAMEA2623116) | marine metagenome | biome: marine biome (ENVO:00000447); feature: surface water layer (ENVO:00002042); material: "saline water (ENVO:00002010), including plankton (ENVO:xxxxxxxx)" | depth 5 m
AAAACTAATTTTGATTCCTTTTTTCTGAAAGTAAATTAATAATTCACTTTTATAATCACGATTCTCTAAAATGATCTTATCAATATCTAAATGTGGGATTAAAATAAATTTCTCAAAACTTTTTTGAGCTTTTTCAAACCCTGAGTCTAATAAAATAGCACCATAAAGAGCTTCAAATGCATTTCCAACTAAAGACTTATAATTGTTAGCACTTTTTTGATATAAAATAAATTCTTCTAATCCAATTGAAGAGCCAAGTTTGTTAAGATGATCTCTACTGACAATTTTTGCTCTTAGTTGAGTTAAATAACCTTCTTGCTTCTTAGGGTAGCATTTAAAAAGATAATTGGCAACAGTTAAAGAAATAAATGCATCTCCAAGAAATTCTAATCTTTCATTATCAAAACCTCGACTTTGAATATTTTTATAAGAACTGTGAGTAATGGCTTCTAAATATAAATCTTCGTTGGAGGGTTTTATACCTAGTTTAGTACTTAAAAAAGTTGTAAAGTTGACTGATAATATAGATAATTTCTTTTTTTTGAAAAGAAATTTAATCATTATATTTCTTTAAAATAATAGAAGTGTTATGACCACCAAATCCAAAAGTGTTGCTAAGAGCAGCATTTACCGTTCTTTTCTCAGATTTATTAAGAGTTAAATTTAGGTTGTAATCAATGTTTTCATCTTTTGTTTCAAAGTTAATTGTGGGTGGAATGATGTTGTTTTCTATTGCTTTTACGCAGGCAATGGCCTCAATAGCCCCTGCAGCCCCTAAAAGATGACCTGTCATTGATTTAGTACTACTTATATTTAAATTGTAAGCATGGTCACCAAAAACTTCTTTAATACCTTTAGTTTCAGCAATATCTCCAAGTGGTGTAGAGGTTCCGTGTACATTAACATAATCAATCTCTTCAGGTTTCATTCCAGCATCTTCCAATGCTAATCTCATCGCATTTATTGCACCAAGTCCTTCAGGGTGAGGAGCAGTAATATGATGCGCATCAGCAGTAAGACCTCCTCCAACTACTTCAGCATAAATTTTTGCACCTCTTGATTTAGCGTGTTCTAATTCCTCTAATATCAAACAACCTGAGCCTTCTCCAAGAACAAATCCGTCCCGATTTGCATCAAATGGTCTTGAAGCAGATGCAGGGTCATCATTTCTTGTGGAAAGAGCTTTAAGAGCATTAAAACCACCTATTCCAGTAATATTTACTCCAGCTTCAGAACCTCCTGTGACTATAAAGTCTGATTTACCTAATTGGATAAGCATTAAGGAGTCAATAATTGCATTATTGGATGAAGCACAAGCAGAAACAGTAACATAATTAGGTCCACGTAATCCATATTTCATTGAGATATGACCTGCAGCTATGTCAACAATCATTTTAGGGACAAAAAATGGGTTGAATCTTGGAGATCCATCACCATCTTTGAAGTTAAAACATTCTTCTTGAAAAGTTTTCATTCCGCCAATTCCTGATCCCCATACAACCCCAGCTCTATTAAGATTTACTTTTTCTAAATCTATTCCTGAATCAATAATAGCTTCATTTGATGTAGCAAGGGCGTAAATGGAAAAAAGATCTAATTTTCTTGCTTCTTTTCGATTCATTATGTCAAGCGGATCGAAGTTTTTTACTTCGCAGGCAAATTGAGTTTTGAATAAACTAGCGTCGAACTTGGTAATAGGTTCAGCACCACTTTTACCAGCAATTAAGCTCTCCCAGTACTCATCAACTGAATTACCAACAGGAGTTAAAGCCCCCATACCAGTAATGACAACTCGTTTTATATCCATAAATACAATTTTGAAACCTGAATTAAAGAGTTATTTATTCTCTTCAATATATTTTATTGCTTCTCCAACAGTTTGAATGTTTTCAGCTTGTTCGTCTGGGATAGCAATGTTGAATTCTTTTTCAAATTCCATTATTAACTCCACTGTGTCTAAGGAATCTGCTCCTAAATCATTAGTAAAGCTTGACTCAGAGGCTACTTCCCCTTCATCAACTCCTAACTTATCAACTATAATAGATATAACTTTAGATTTTACGTCTGACATATCGTGTTTTTTAATTGTTTGCAGTGCAAATAAATAACTTTTCCTTTATCCAACAAAATACTTTACTTTAAACTTATTCAACAATTAAAGTTGAATAACAATTAATCTATGTCTATATTTCGAAAAAATAAAGGATGAATATAGCTTTATTTGCTTCGGGGAAAGGCACAAATGTTGAAAATATTTTAAGCTCTTTTTGTGATAATAAAAAAGTAAAAATTTTATTTATTGCCACTAATAATCTTAAATCTGGAGCAATTAATCATGCAAAAAGTTATAATATTCCTCTTTTAACCTTCAAAAAATTAGATTTAGTTAATACTAATAAATTAGTAAATAAGTTAAATAATAACAGAATTGACTTGATATTTTTAGCTGGATTTCTTCTTAAAATTCCTGAAGAATTTATTTTACAATTCAAAGGAAAAATCATTAATATTCATCCTTCACTATTACCTAAATATGGAGGTAAAGGAATGTATGGTGATCATGTACACAAAGAAGTTTTAAAAAATAAAGAGAAAGAAACTGGTATCACTTTTCATTTTGTGAATGAAAAGTATGATGAGGGAGAAATAATATCACAACATAAAATTCTTATTGAAAAATCAGAAACTATAAATTCATTAAAAACTAAAATAAGTCAGTTAGAATTGTTAAATTATCCAAGAATTATACACTCTTTTTTAGATGAATAAAGTCAAATCAAAGATACATGAGATAATATTTGAGGCTGATACTCCAATGGGGAAGTTGTTTGATATTCTTCTATTGGTAATGATTTTACTGAGCGTAACAGTAGTTATGCTTGAGAGTGTTGAGCCATACCGCCTTAAGTGGGCATGGTTGTTTGATATCTTGGAATGGGTTTTTACAATATTATTTTCAGTAGAATATTTACTAAGGATATATTCTGTTAAAAACCCCCTTAAATATATTTTTAGTTTTTATGGAATAATAGATTTATTGTCTTTAATTCCTTCCTTTATTGGCTTAGGACTTGGAGCAAATAATATTTCCTCAATAAAAAATATAAGAACAATACGATTGATAAGAATTTTTAGAATTTTAAAATTGATAAGATATGTTAAAGAGGCAGCAGCTCTTAAAAAGGCATTTATCGCTAGCAAGCAAAGAATAATCATATTTTTATTAATTGTCTTATCAATTGCCATCTTAATGGGAACTATTATTTACATGTTAGAAGATCCAAAAGATGGTTTTACGTCCATCCCAAGAAGTATTTATTGGGCAATTGTCACATTAACAACAGTTGGATATGGAGATATTGCTCCTCAGACTCCACTGGGACAATTTTTTGCCTCTATTATAATGATATTAGGCTATTCAATTATAGCTGTGCCAACAGGGTTAATTTCCGTTGAGCTATCTAAAATTTCACTTAATACTCAATCTTGTCGCTCTTGTTCTTTAGATGAGCATGAAGATGATGCTGTTTTTTGTAAATTATGTGGGGAAGAGCTAAACCCTATTTCCTAATGAAAATCAATATATATACTGACGGCTCTGCAAAAGGCAATCCTGGTAAAGGAGGATTTGGAGTAGTTTTAATTGCTGGTAAACATTATAAAGAAATTTCACAAGGATTTAGACACACAACTAACAACAGAATGGAGCTATTGGCTGTAATTGTAGGCTTAGAACATTTAAAAAATATTAACAGCGAAGTGCAAGTTTATTCAGATTCTAAATATGTGGTGGATTCGATAGAAAAAAAATGGGTATTCCAGTGGGAAAAAAAACATTTTAAGGGAAAGAAAAACACCGACTTATGGAAAAGATTTTTAGTTATTTATAAAAAACATAAGGTTTCGTTTAATTGGGTGAAAGGACACGCTGGACATCCTCAAAATGAAAGATGTGATTATTTAGCCGTTGAAGCATCTGAACAGCTACAATTATTAGTTGACGAAGGTTATGAAAATTCCAATGGTACAAATACTATTTTTTGATTATGAAAGCTATTCAGTTAATTAAATATGGAGATGCTCATACAGCATTTCAAACTAATGAAGTACCGATTCCTCAATTAAAAAGTAGCGATAGTGTTTTAATTAAAGTTCAAGCTTTTGGAATAAATTTTGCAGATGTAATGGCAAGAAAAGGACTTTACAGAGCTGCACCGAATTTACCTGCCATTTTAGGATATGAAGTTGTTGGAATAGTAGAGAGAGTAAATTCTAATTCCAATGAATATTTAATTGGAAAAAGAGTTTTGGCAATGACCAGATTTGGAGGATATGCAGAATACTCAGTGGCATCTTGTAAAGGGATTATTGAGATTCAAGATCAAGTTCCAATTGGGCATGCTTTAGCTTTAGCAACACAATATTGTACTGCACATATAGCCATAGAAAAAACAAGTTTAAATAATAATGATTTTGTATTAATTCATTCTGCTTCTGGTGGTGTAGGCACTGCTTTAACACAGCTTGCAAAACTAAAAAAATGCCAAATTATTGGGCTTACTGGAACAAGTTCTAAAAAATCCTATTTAAAAAATAATGGAGTAGATTTTCCAATATATCATGAAAATAATAATTACATTAAAAAAATTATGGATGTAATTAAAAGTCAAAAAATAAGCGCAATATTTAATTCAGTTGGTGGTCATACTTTTAAAAAAGATTTGGAATTATTAGACAGTGATGGACATTTAGTTTTTTTTGGGATTTCTAATAGAATAAAAAGTAGAAAAGGAATTTTAAATACTCTTTTTCAGTTGTTGAAGATTGGTAAAATACACCCTGCTAAATTGATTTTAAATTCTCAGTCTATAAATGGGTTAAATCTTCTAGAAATTGCAGATAAAAAACCTGAACAAATACAAAACTCTTTAAAGGAGTTAATTACTTTGTACATGAAAAATAAGATAAGTCCAATGGCTGAAAATGAATTTAATTGGGATCAAATTTCAAATGCCCATCATGGTTTAGAAAATTCAAAGTTTGTCGGAAAAGTCTATATCAATGTAACTAAGCAATGAAAAGAATACTTATTGTTTTTATAATTTTTCTTACTGGTGCAGGGATTATTATATACTTAAATCTCGATTGGCAAAACAATAGAAAGTTACCAGTTTTTCAACCCAATGATATTAATCCAGAGTTAGTAGATTCCTCACTACACGGAAGAGGTAGAGGAATAAATGGAGGAGACCATTGTATTTCAAATTTTCAATTATCAGATCAACTTAATCAAAAGGTCAGTAAAATTCTATTAAATAATAAAATTGTAGTTGCCAATTTTTTCTTTACCTCATGCCCTTCAATTTGTCCTAAAATGACTCAAAACTTACTGACTATTCACCGTCAATATATTGAGGATAGTTCATTTTTAATTTTATCTCACACAGTTTGGCCAGAAGTGGACAGTGTGAATGTTTTATTTAAATATGCTGAAAAGTATGATATAGATCATAAAAATTGGCGATTTTTAACTGGTGCTAAGATGGATTTATACAGATTAGCTAGACAAGATTATTTAGTGGTTCCAGATATAAATGACCCCAATTTCCAACATGGCAGCGAAGCTGATTTTATACATACTGAGAATATAGTTTTAATTGATCAAAAACAAAGAATTAGAGGATACTATGACGGAACGGATCCCTTAGAAATGGATAGGCTTTTGGAAGATATTGAAATACTTAAAGAATTAAATATCTAAAAATATTGCTTTAATTTTTTAGTTAAATAGTAAAATGGTAATGTATCTAACAAGGCTATTACTAATTTGAAAAGATATCCTGAAATTATAAAATAAAATAAGGAGTGGGTGAGTGTTCCGTCATTGGTCTTAGGCATCCCATCTACCAAATAATGAGTGATTAAAATTACCGCACTGCTATCTATCAGCTGACTTATTATAGTGGAAACATTATTCCTCAACCAAAGTTTTTTTTCACCAGTTTTTTCTTTTAAATAATGAAAAATATGAACATCTATAAACTGAGCAGTTAGGTAGGCAATCATGGAGGCGAGTGTCGCTCCCATACTTAATTTTCTTATGTGATAAAAGGCATATTGGGAATGAATTAAAACATTATCATTTTCTATTTTATATAATGGCAGTTCATTTATAATTTCGTTGGGAGGATCCAATGCTCCAGCTAACCATATAAAAAAAAGCACCCAAAAGTTAAGTCCCAATCCCATCCATACTACCCAATTGGCTCTTTTTCTTCCATATAATTCACTTATCAAATCAGTACATAAAAAAGTTATCGGATAGGGAAGGACTCCAATGGCAATTACAAAAGGTATTTGAAGGCTAAAAATCTCAAATGAGTAATCAATAAATTTTGAGGTTCCCAAAACATTCATCAGCGTAATAGATCCTAAAAAAAATCCAGATAATATTAGAAATATAATCGCTTTATTGTTTTCTTTTTTTATGGAAGATTTTTCTTTCAATTTTTATATTATGACTAAATATAAAACTAATATGTATTTTTAATATCACATACTGTAAATATATATGCTAAAGATTGCCTCTATCCAAACAGATATTATATGGGAAAATGCGGTAAGTAACAAGATTCACTATGATTACCTTTTAAAAGGCATTGAGCAAGTTGATCTTATTGTTTTCCCTGAAATGTTCACTACTGGATTTTCAATGAATCAAAAACAGATTGCTGAAAAGCCAGATGGAGAAACAGTGTCTTGGATGCAGAATCATGCAAAATCTTTAAATACTTGTATAATTGGTAGTATTGCTGTTAAAGAAAAAAATCAATTTTACAATAGACTTTATGTTATTAAATCCAATGAAATTAAATACTATGACAAAAGGTATCTTTTTTCTATGGCCTTAGAAGATAAAAATTACTCTAAAGGAAATAAGAATTTGATTTTTGAGATTAATGGTTGGAAAATTAACCCCCTAATATGTTATGATTTAAGATTTCCTCTTTGGAGCAGAAATAAATTTTCAAATAATTGTTACAAGTATGACATATTAATTTATGTAGCTAATTGGCCCGCTGTTAGAACGAATGCATGGACTAATTTACTTTCAGCTAGAGCTATTGAGAATTCAGCTTATGTTGTAGGGGTAAATAGAACGGGGATGGATGGTAACAAAATTCAATACAATGGATCTTCTCGAATATTTGATTTTAAAGGAGAAAGATTAGATAAGTTTGAAATTAATCAACCAAAAATTGCTATTAATTCCTTTCATAAAAAAGACTTAAATAAATACCGAGAAAAATTTCCAGTTTTAAAAGATGCAGATGATTTTACTTTTCAATTTTAAAATCCCACAATATGTTAGCTGTCCAATTTTTCTTTAATTCTACTTCCCCTTCATAATCAATAATAGGTTCTGGTAAAACTTTATTTTTAAAATTGCCAATAGTCCAATATCCATCTTTATTTAAATCTCCAATTAATTTTAAGTAGTATTTACCCGGTAAACAATTATTAAAAGTAGTATCTAAATTATATTCATTAATTGAAATTTCTTTAACCATAATTTCGGATTTAAAAATTTGAATAATAGCATTATTGAAAGGGATATTATTTACTTTAAGTTCTAATGAAGATAAATTTCTTTTATTGTTAATCTTAAAAGCTACAAAACTTGTATCCTTTTTAATATTCTTAACTCCAATTACACTTTTTGGAAATAGAGTCATTTTATAATTACTTAGTTCTTTTTTGGTTACAACAGAAAGTATATTTTTTTTGAAATAAAATTGAGTTGGTATTTTATTGGAATCCGATAAGATTTCTATGAGAGAGGTATCTATTCTATTAATATATTGATTAAACGCTAACTTATATTCTCTTGGGGATTCAAGTTGGTGATTAATATATTCTTTATAAATAATTTTATTTTCATATGGCTTCTTATAGTCATATGCTATTCTTACAGTATCATAAAATTCATTTTTAGACTTAATAATTATAGTGTGTTTTTCAATAGTATCTTTAAAATAAAAATGATGTTTATTATTAAGGCTGTTAGAAGAATATATATAATTACTCTCCAAGTCTTGCACACTACAGGAGTCAATAGGGCGATTAAAATTAAGTTCCAAATGCCCTAAGGTATTGAATTTTACTTCATCAAGAGCAACTTTTTCGTAAGGTTTATAAGCAATAATGTCTTTATTTACTATCGTATCATTTATGATGATAGTATCTAAATAAAAACCATGAACCTCAGTGACTGTATCAAGCAAATAATTATTGTTTTCATCGTCAAAGCAGTATAAAATATACTTTCCCTTTTTTAAATTATTTAATATATATTCTCCATTAGAATTAGAATAAGTTCTGTGAAAGTTAGAATTTCCATTTATTCCTTTTGCATATACTAAAGCGTTTTCTAAGGGCGACTTTTCAGGATATTTATTAATTGATCCATAAATACTCCCGCTATCAATTTTATTTCCTGTTGATATTATATATTTTAACTCATCAATTTTATTGGATTCTGTTATATCAGCGATTGCGTTTATAAAAATAAATGAATAGGTTGTATTTTTACTTAAACTGTCTATCCAAACTAAATCTATCTTATTTTTTTCTTCAATTAATTCTATATTGTTAATTTCTGGGTTTGTAATAAATGTTCTTTTATCTTTTATGAGCTGTATATTCTCATTAAATTCTAATAATAAATGATTTTCAGAAAAGTTGGTTACAATTCTATTAGAATCTAGAACTAGTTTGGGGGGCTTATTGTCTTTTGCCCCACCAGTTAAGATAGTTTGCTGAGCGCAACTAACCAATAATAGTGATATTAACAGCTGTAATATTTTCAAATTATTTCTAATATTAATTTATTTATTAATCTTAAGTTTATTTCATCTTCTTTATTAAATGCATTGATTTTATCATGGTCAATATCTAATACATAGACTACTTCCTTCCTTTTATTAAAAATAGGAATTACTATTTCAGATTTTGAATTGGGGTTACAGGCAATATGCCCTTTAAACAAGGAAACATCTTTTACGATAAAGGATTTATTTTCTTTCCATGATTTTCCACAAACCCCGTTACCTTTAGCAATTCTCACGCACGCAGGGGAGCCTTGAAATGCATCAAGTATCAATTCTTCTCCAGTAACTTTATAAAAACCTACCCAAAACCAGTTAAATCTTTCTTTTACTAAGGCTGTAATATTTCCTAAATTGGTAAAAGTAGGAACAGAACCATCTATAATATTCTCAATATCCTTAAGTAAATTTTTATATAGGGCAGATTTTGTACTCATCAATTTATAAAAACAAAAATAGTCTCATCTATTAGAAATACAATTTTTATTTATTTTTATAAATAATTTTCACAATATGGCTGGACATAGCAAATGGGCTAATATTAAACATCGAAAGGCTGCTCAAGATAAAAAAAGAGCTAAGGTTTTTACAAGAGCAATTAAAGAAATTACTATTGCAGCTAGAGACGCTGGCGGAGATGTTGAGACCAATCCATCTTTAAGATTAGCAGTTCAAAATGCTAAGGGGGCTAATATGCCAAAGGACACCATTGAAAGAGCTATTAAAAAGGGTATTGGAGGAGAAGGTGCTAACTTAGTAGAAATCACTTTTGAAGGCTATGCTTCAAAAGGAATTGCTGTATTTGTTGAGGCAACAACCGATAATAATAATAGAACAGTTGCCTCAGTAAGATCTATTTTCAATAAATACGGTGGAAGTCTAGGGACAAATGGATCTTTAGGATTTTTATTTGAAAGAAAAGGGATTTTTACTTTGAAAAAAGATAGTATTGATATTGCTGACTTAGAAGAAGTAGAAATGGAACTTATTGATTTTGGATTAGAGGAACTAACATTAATAGATGATGAGGTAATTATACAAACTACTTTTGATGAGTATGGTAAAATGCAAACAGAGTTAGATAAAAAAAACTGGACGATTAGTAATTCTGAATTACAGAGAATCCCTATTGAAACTACCACATTACCTTTAGAAGATGCTCAAAAAGTAATGAAATTGATTGATAAAATGGAGGAAGATGATGATGTAAATGCTGTTTATCATAATCTTGAAGTTACCGAAGAGCTTATGGACTCTATGTAATAGTACCTTTTATTTTTTTTTCATTTTAATCCAAAACTCATTTTCTTTTCTTGGATGTGCCGATTGCACAGAATTTTCTAATTTTTCAATTATGAATAGATCAGAAAATAATTCAATATATTCCTCATAAAAACCACCAAAAGGAGGGCCTTGATTGTCAAATTTTTTATTGAATAATAATCCAATAATGCATCCATTTTCTTTAAGAATTTCATGTATTTTTTTGACATAGTTTTTTCTCAAAACAGGACTAATTGCACAGAAAAAAGTTTGTTCAATAACAAAATCGAAAAACAAATCTTTCTTTAAATCAAAAAAGTCACTTATTAATA
>TARA_B100001093_G_scaffold38277_1_pt1 | contig 10468 bp, 8 predicted proteins | sample TARA_B100001093 | Tara Oceans TARA_B100001093 (sample SAMEA2623116) | marine metagenome | biome: marine biome (ENVO:00000447); feature: surface water layer (ENVO:00002042); material: "saline water (ENVO:00002010), including plankton (ENVO:xxxxxxxx)" | depth 5 m
GACCTGGTGCGTGACTTAGTCAAGGCGGCGGAGGGTGATGTTGAATTGGCCCAGTATGGAATTGTTTACATCGATGAGATCGACAAGATTGCTTCCGAAGCATCCCGTTCCGGTCGAGATGTTTCCGGGCGGGGCGTGCAAATCAATTTGCTCAAGTTGATGGAAGAGACTGAAGTCAACCTGCACTCACCACAGGACATGATGGGACAAATGAAAGCATTCATGGACATGCAGAAAGGCGAGAAGGCAAAGAAGGGGAGCATCTCGACTAAAAATATTTTATTTATTGTGAGTGGAGCATTTGATCAATTGGAGGAAGATGTAAGGAAACGGTTGGACTTGAACCGTATTGGATTTGGATCCTCGGAAGAAGGTGTGGAAAGTAATACCCAGGGTATAAATTTTTTGTCTCAGGCAGAAACCCGTGATTTTATCAAATATGGATTTGAGCCCGAATTTATAGGCCGACTGCCGGTGCGTGTGGCCTGTGATGAATTAAAAAAGGAAGACCTTGCGGAAATTCTGCTCTCCTCAGAAGGGAATGTACTGGAACAATACCGAAATGATTTCCGTGGGTATTCAATTAAATTTACGATATCGAATGACGCGATTGAAAAAATTGCGGAACAAGCTGCAGAAGAAAAGACGGGGGCCCGTGGCCTGGTGACTGTACTGGAAAGAACCTTCCGGGATTTTAAGTTTGAACTTCCCTCCACCCCGGTCCGAACTTTTTCCGTGGATGCTGAAACTATTGAAGACCCATCCAGTAGTCTGGCACATTTACTCGAAGAAAACCGTGACCAACTCGATGATTCAATGCTTCAGGATGTCGACCGCTACGAGGAGTATTTCAAACGTGAATTTGGGTATCACTTACGATTCCGAAAAACAGCGAAAGTGGCGATTGTAAAGGAGGCAATTGCAGAGAACAGATCGGTGCGGGCAATTTGCGAGCGTAAGTTTTCTGACTTTGAACATGGACTGAGCATCATTTCCCAACGCACCGGAAAAAAGGAGTTTACGATCGATAAAAAAGTTGTTGATAATCCGGACAAGGAACTTTCACGCTGGGTCGTGGAAAGCTTTGAAAAATCGGCGGATTCAACGAGTGAGTAGTCCCGATCCGGTTGCGGTACGAGCCACATTTACAAGTGTCGCTCCGCGCTACGACTTAGCAAATCATTTACTTTCCGGGGGCATTGATTTTTGGTGGCGCAGAAAACTGGTACAGTTGGCAAAAAGTGGGCCTAATGAAAAAATTTTGGATTTGGCAACCGGGAGCGGAGATGTCGCAATGGCCTTGCGCAAGGGATTGCCGGAAAAGACAGAAATTACCGGGGTCGATTTTTGCGAGCCAATTCTTGAATTTGCCAAACGAAAGCGGGCCCGAAATAATTTACCGGTTGAGACCAATCAATTTTTGGTTGGCGATTGCCTTGATCTCTCCTTTGAAGATAATTCCTTTGACTTGATTACGATTGCATTTGGTCTGCGTAATTTGGCCGACCGAAAAAAAGGGCTATCTGAAATGTGGAGGGTATTGAAGCCAGGCGGAAGGTTATTAATTCTTGAATTCAGCCAGCCATTCTTTTGGTTTAATCCATTTTATTATTTTTATCTTCAGGGAATTCTTCCATGGTTGGCCCGTTTTGTAACCGGAGACCGGGAAGCCTATTTATATTTGGGCTCAAGTATTTCCGCTTTTCCCAACCGGGCAGAATTGTGTGAGGAATTAAGATCTGCCGGATTTAGTGAAGTGTCTGCAAATCCGCTGACTTTTTCGGTGGTCGCCTTGCACCAAGGAAGAAAAAAGAACTAATCCGGTTTAGTTTCGAGGGCCAGTTGTTTGGCCAAGCCAGCGGGTTCGGTCTGTGGTTTTTGGCAAGTCTGATTTCGACAAACAAAAACCGTCGGAGTATCTTTAATTTGTTGATAGTTTTCGAGGTAGGGGGCTACACCAAGAATAGATTCACTGTTGGAATCGGTTGGTTTATTCAGAAGGACTTTGGCGGGAAGAAATCGTTGGTTGATTTCGTTGAGTAACTTTTTTGTCCGCCCATCTTCGAGTGATCCACAGACCACGATTTCAAGGGCAGAGGAAAGTTCAAAATCCAGGGCTTGCAGCAAGACTTCCGCCCCCTGTGGATTCTTTTTTAAAAAGCCGGAGAATGCTGAAAATAGATCATGAACGATTTCCTTGTATTTATTTTGCCCGGTGAATTTTGCCAAGCGCACCAAATTTAGAGCCATCACTGAATTCCCGGAGGGGATCGCACCGTCATAAATCTCCTTGCTTCGAACGAGCAGTTTTTCCCCATCGTCCGCAGTTAAGAAAAAGCCTCCTTTTTCACGGTCCTGAAAATGTTTGCAGGCAAAATCTATGATTTGTTTGGCTTCTTTGAGGTAACGAGCTTCCAAGCTTGCCTCGTAGAGATCGAGCAAGCCCTGGGCAAAAAATGCATAATCTTCAAGATGGGCGGGTAATCCGGATTTTCCCCGGCGCCATCTTTTCAAAAGGCGTCCTTCTTCGACTTTTAAAGTACGGAGGCAGAAATCGGCGGCTTTTTTTGCAACCAATAAAAGTTTGTTATCATGCAACACTCGAGCCGAGCGGGAAAAAGCGGAAATCATCAAGCCATTCCAATCAGTGAGTACTTTATCGTCCTTCTGGGGATGGATTCTAGTTTTGCGGAATTTGAATAAGCGGGTGCGGATTTTTTCCATTCGTTCAGTTAGGGAACCGGGAGACATTTGTTTCTGCCCGGAAATTTCTTGAATGGAGAACCTCAAGTGGGGAATATTGGAGCCAGTCTTTTTATGGGTCACTTCATCCAAATAATTCCCCGACTTTTCAAACTGAAAAATTTCAGCAAACAAGTCGGCGTCTCCTTGGCCCAGTGCGTCCCTTAACTCCGCCAGCGACCAAACATAGAATTTGCCTTCCTCTCCTTCACTGTCCGCGTCTTCAGCCGAATAAAAGCCGCCTTCTTCCGAGGTGAGGTCACGAGCGACATAGGCTAATGTATCCCGGCATGAATCGAGGTAGAATTGATTTCCGGTCACTTGAAAGCATTCGAGGTTGGCAATTACAAAAAGGGCTTGGTCGTACAACATTTTTTCAAAATGAGGGACCAGCCATTTGGAATCAGTGGAGTACCGGTGAATGCCAAATCCTACCTGGTCGTAGATTCCACCCAGTCTAATTTCTCGCAAGGTTTTCTCGACCATTTCAAGAGCCGCCTGATTATTTGACCGCTGGTAGTAGCGAAGTAGAAAGCTTAGACTGTGACAGGTTGGGAATTTTGGACTTTTTCCAAATCCACCGTATTTGGGCTCGAAATTTCTTTGCATTGCCTGGAAGCAGGCATCGAGATGAGTGGCGTTTAAATCACCTCCGGCAAGCCCTTGTTGCATTTCCTGCAAACTTTTCACAATTGCCTGTCCGACTTCCCGTGCTTTGCCGCGCTGTTCTTTCCAGACCCTTGCAAAATGCGGAAGTAAATCAATCATTGAGGACTTTGGGAAATAAGTGCCGGCAAAAAAAGGAACTTTTTCAGGGGACATGATAACAGTCATGGGCCATCCCCCCCGACCAGTCATCATCTGGGTGACGGACATATAAACATGATCGACATCCGGTCTCTCTTCCCGGTCGACTTTTACACAGATGTATTCTTCGTTTATCAGACCTGCAACTTCATGATCTTCAAAAGATTCATGCTCCATAACATGACACCAGTGGCAGGTGGTATATCCAATGGATAAAAAAATTGGTTTGTCCTCTTTTTTTGCCCGTGCAAATGCTTCCTCTCCCCAGGGGTACCAATTGATTGGATTTCGGGAATGCTGCAATAAATAGGGACTGCTTTCAAAGACCAGACGATTAAATTCTTTTCCCCCATCCTCGGGCAACTGGGCAATTATATCATCAGTAGGCGGAGGCAATCGGGTGCCGTGTTTGTTCTCTTTCTTAGTGTAAGAATTTGAATCTGAGATGGAGGAAATTTCGGAGGATTGAGGATATTCGTCAGTGGTGCAACTTGGTTGAGAAAATAACACAGCAAGAAGTACGGCTGAATAGACCGCTGGAATCCGAATATTCATAAAATTGAAAAATTCGGAATGAAAATGAAAGCAGGTTTAATTGGGAGAGATCAATCCAAGCAGACTTTTTGCCCGTTCCTTAATCGTGGCCGAGCCGGCGGATTCCAAGCGGTCACACCCAAAGGCTTCCACGGTCAGACTGGCGGTACAGGTAGCATAGATCATGGCTTCCTTGATGGCTGAAAAATCATAGCGGTTGCGCGAGGCAAGTCGGCCAATCAGGGCCCCGGCAAAAGAATCCCCCGCCCCGGTCGGATCCCGAAGATCAGTCACCGGGAAAGCAGGAATGGCGAACATTCCATCCTCGTGGAAAAGAATGGCTCCATGTTCTCCTTTTTTAACGATTACTGATTCCGGTCCCATTTCCCGTAGTTTTTTCCCCGCCAAAATGACGTTTGATTCTCCGGTTAATTCTTCCGCTTCCGTGTCGTTGATTACAAAGAGACTGACTTTTTTAATTAATGCGAGCAGAGCGTCCCGTTCGACCTCGATCCATAAATCAATGGTGTCGGCCAAAACGAAGGGATTTCCCGGAAGTTGATCAAGGACATGCATCTGCAGGGCGGGATGAATATTCCCAAGCAGGACAAATTCTGAATCCTTGTAGGATTCCGGAAGGTCGGGACGGAAATTTTCAAACACATTCAATTGAATGTCCAGGGTGTCACGGCGATTGAAATTTTCGTGGTATTTTCCTTTCCAAAAAAAAGTCGGTCCTGATTCATCACGCTGGACTCCTTCAAGATCAATGTCCCGGGACCGTAAACGATTGAGATGTTCCTCACCGAAATCATTTCCAATCACCCCAACCATTCTGACTTGAGTGTAATAACTCGCGGCAAAGGAGCAGTAAGAAGCAGCTCCTCCGAGAATGTGTTCTTTCTCTCCGAATGGAGTGATGACGTTGTCAAATGCGACCGAGCCCACCACTAAAAGAGGAGCGGAGTCGGATGTGTCGGATGCGATGCGATCTGCCATAAGAGTAAATGTCTAACGGGAAAAAAAGGCTGGTTCAAGATACATCGAGGTAAATTTAGGAAGAATATCTTTTATGAGATCATAATTTACCCCAGATCTTTTTCATTAGGGTAAATGTTTCGGGATCGTACTCCTTGAGCTCGGCCCGCACGAATGGGAAAAAATCATTCATCCCAACATAACTCTCGGTCATTTCAGCAAAGAATTCCTTATGGTTGGTTCTGGCGTAATGTCTCGTCATTCCACCCTGGAAGAGAAGAACACGTTCATACAGGCCCGCTTTCTCCGCCCTCTGAAAGGCCTGAATAACCTCTTGGTTTTCAAAGCCCAGGACCTGATCGTGGTAGGAATGCGCAAGTTCATGCAGGATGACATAGGGATGTTTGCGCCAGGTGGCCGGATCGATTAATTGTTCCGCCCGGGGGATATGGACTCTTTTTTCGAGCCTCGGATCGTGTCCATTTTGTGCAAGCCAGTCCCGACTGGGATGGTACTGCATATTGTTTAATTTATGCTGCTGGTCGATTCGGATGATCAAATTTTTCAACTCCTTTGATTTTACAGGAGGGAGGAGATAGACGATTCTTTGGAGGTGATTAGCGAGTGCTTTCTTGGTCTTTTGAAAAAGACTCCGATTCCTGGAATTCTTGAACTCGGGACCGAATTCAATGGACCATCCTTCCACTTTTTGGGTAAAAGGATCAGGGAATTTAACGGGTTGTGATTTTGAGGAAGCGGATTCAGGAACTTTAACTTGACCACAAGCACATCCACTGAGGATGGCCAGGAGGAGATAAAAATTCATTACTATCTATTCATACAAGTTGATCGGAAAAGTACTGGCGAGCAGGAGTTGGTTGTCGATCTCAATTAAAATCGAGTAGTTTCCGGGGGCTTCAAATTTCAAATTGTGTATGTCGTTAATTAAATTAATTCGATGCTGCGGACCGGGAGAGTCAAATTCCCGCTCAATAATCTTACGAGGATTTTCTTCGGACATTGGAATTCCAATTGAAATCTTTAATCGATGTTTTCCTTGGGTAAGGTCAGAAAAGGAAAGAAACCAAATCATTCGCGGATGAACCACGGGAAATTCTTTTGCCCGCAGGTTCGAAAAAATTCCCAGTAATGTGTGCTTGCCGGTGGCCGGATCGTGGTAAACGGAATCGCAGGTTATCCATGCGAGAACTTGTGGTTTGGTTGACATCTTAATTAAGCGAGTCCGCTTCGTGTAAGCAGTGCTTCAACCTCGGGTTCTCGGCCCATGAAATTTCGATAGAGCTCCTCAGGAGGGAGGGAGTGGCCTTTGCTAAGAATTTGTTCACGAAAATCTTTTCCGGTTTCCTGGTTCATCACACCTTCCTTTTGAAAACGAGTGAATGCATCGGCATCCAGAACTTCCGCCCATTTATAGGAATAATAGGCTGATGCATACCCGACCGGACTGCTGAATAAATGACTGAATCGCAGGACGATGGTACGGGCGGGGGATTTACGTTGGGGAAGGAAATTTTCCAATTCTTTTTGCAGGGAGGACTCCAATGCTCCGCTGTCTCCTTTGGCCCAGGTTCGGTGAAGAAAAAGATCGAGTTTGGAAAACGCCATTTGTCTCATCGTGGTATTTCCTTGAAAGAAATTTCTAGCCTTTAGCATTTTTTGAAAAAGGTCATCGGGAATAGTATCACCTGTTTCATGGTGCCTCGCAAATAGATCCAAGCTCTCTCTTTCCCAGCACCAGTTTTCCATGATTTGTGAGGGAAGTTCCACAAAATCCCATGAAACATTTACGCCATTGAGGCTACGGTGCTGAACTTCTCCACACAAGTGATGGAGCAGGTGACCGAATTCATGAAAAATTGTTTCCACCTCGTAGTGGGTAAGAAGGGCGGGTTTTTCCGGGGTGGGAGCGGTCAGGTTCCCGCAAATTAATCCCAAGTGTGGACCGCGTGGGTTTTCACCTTCCGGTTCCGCAGTCTTTAAAAAATTCATCCAGGCACCACCACGCTTGCTGGTTCGCGGGTGCCAGTCTGCATAAAATGAACCAAGTAAGTGGTTGCTGGAATCATCAAACAAGTCGTAAAACCGGACTTCGGGATGCCAGACTGAAACCGGTTCCGTTTCAATCCCCTCGATCCGATTGACGGCACCGTCAAATACAGTGGATCGCTCCTCAATCCGCAGGCCGAAGATTCGGGAAACAAGTTGAAACATTCCACTCAGAACCATTTGAATTGGAAAATAGGGACGCAAATCCTCCTCATCGAAATCATACCTTTCCTTCTTTAATTTTTCACTCCACAGACCCACCTCCCATGGCTCCAGTAAATCAAGGGGCTGGCCGGTTTTTTCGGCTTTGAAATTTTCAAGCTCCTGGTTTTCTTTTTTGAAGAATGGTTCCGCTTTACTCATGAGGTCGTCCACAAAACTCTCCGCTTTGTCTCCCGAGCCTGCCATTCTTCTTGCCAACAACACTTCTGCAAAATCGGATTTCCCAAGGATTTCAGCTTTTTCCTGACGAAGTTTAAGAATTTCATGAATCAAAGGCTCATTAGCATGGGGGTCATTGAGGCAAAGGTCATTACTCGCCGACCAAACTTCCCGACGTATTCCATCGTCTTCAAGGTACTGTAAGACGGGTAACATCGATGGAGCTTGAAGAGTAAACACCCATGCATTCTTTCCTTCCACTTCGCCTAATTTTTCGAGGGCGGTTTGCCGGGCGGCAGCTTTTGCGTTGTCCGGTAAACCCTTCAATTTTCCTTCTTCTCGAACCGTAAGATGCCAGGCATTGGTTCCGTCCAAAACATGCTCGGAAAAGGTTTGAGTGACCTTGGCTAATTCACTGGAGATTTTCTCCAATCTGTCTCTTTTTTCAACCGGTAAATCAGAACCGGCGTCCTGAAAGTCCTTGATCATCTCCTCCAATAATCTTCGGTCGATGGCGGAGAGTGATTGTGCTTCCTCGGACTCGGCATAGTTCTGAATTGTTTTCCAGAGTTTAGGATCCAAGGAAATTTTTGCTTCAAAGGCGCTCACCGCGGGTAACATATCATTGTGTGCGGTGCGCAACTCCTCTGAATTGCACACGCTGTCCAAATGAACCACCAGCCCCCATGCTTGGTTGAGCTTGTAATTTGCTCTTTCCAGTCCTTTCACGGTGTTTTCGAAGTTTGATTCGCCGGGAGATAAATTTCTTATCTTTTCGAGGTTTTTTTCCGCCTGCTCTAAGGCGAGGGTAAGATCGGTTCTTACTTTGTCGGGAGTTAACTCCGACCAGTTTGGGTTTTGCTCAGGGTTTAAGAATGGGTGTGGATTCATTGTTTAATTAATACAGAATTCAAGAATTCGAACTGCGGTGCCTCCCTGTTCGGATACTTTTGGTTGTAGTGATATCCGATGTGGACCGGGGGGCAAGTCGTAGGAAAAAATTACACTTCGCGGGTAGTGGAGATTTTTGCTGTAGTGATGGAAGAGATTTACTTCTCCCTTGGTTCCACCATCGATTTCAAATTCAATAATTCCGGCATCCGGACCCGCGAGTAAAAATGCACCCACCGCTTGTCCCTCAAAAGAAAAGCACAGCGGATCAGCAGGGGCATTTGCATGGAGAAGGGGAAGGTCGAGGTAGCGGGATCGTTTCTTGCCCTTAAGTTCCTCCCAGTTGGGCTCGGAAAATTCCCATCCTTTTTGAAGTTGAATATTTTCCGGGGAAAAAAAGCGTCCCCGGAAAAAACTTTGTGGATCGACCGGTTTTATGGGCATCGAATGAGGCTGAGGAGAAAGCGGCCGGGGGGAATTCCAGGCGGATTCAAATAATTCTTGATGCATTTGGGTGCAGAGTCGATTTCCCGCTGGCTTGGGATGGGTACCTCCGAAAGTTTCCCAACTCATGGAACCCGCTTGGATTTGAGTGGCCAATTCACGGGCGAGATGGATACGGGAAACTTGATATTTTTTTAGAATTGTTTCATGAGAATCCATGGAAACCGGAATTTCGCCGTTTTGTAATTGAGCCAGCATATCGGGGTTTACGAAATAAGTGACAACAAGATCACCCAGAGGAAACCGGGACCTGAAATTTCGAACAATACCTTCGAATCCACGGACACAGGCCTCAGGGGAGTGGCGGGCATCCTGGTCGTCATTGACTGCGAATTCTAAAAATAATAAATCAATTGGTCCGTGGGAGAGAATGTCCCGTTCCAAACGAAAAGCCCCGGTGGTGGAGCAGGTCGAAGATATTCCCGCGTTGATAAATTCGAATTCAGTTTGGGGAAACTTTTCCTTGAAGAATTCAATCATCATTGGGCGATATCCATTCATCTCTGTGATCGAACCTCCAATGAATGCAACCCGGCCCTTTCTCTTGTTTTCAAATACAAGCCTAGAATTTTGCAAGGACCCCCGAAGAGTCAAATTTCTCTTTTCAAATGCGTGAGCCAGAAGATTACACGAAAAGAAAGCTGTCATGATGAGAGCGGGCAAATACATTAAGCATAAAATTACTGAATTGCAGATGGCCAAAGAGCAAGCCAAGAACCCACGAGCGATTTATTTACGGACTTTGGGCTTTCACTGAATTAGGATTCTTTTTCGTGACCTTGCCGATGTGGGGGCGATGTCGCATTTGCAAAACCTGAATCGCCATGGCAAATCCCATAGGCACATAAATCTGTGTTTTTCGAACTTCTTTTCCGAGGCCTTCGATGAAGATTGTGATTCCAATGACAATGAGAAACGCGAGGGCGAGAATTTTATGAGCCGCGTGTTTAAGTATGAAATCAACAACTGGCTTCTCGAAGAACCTGATCACAGCGAAAAAGAGTAGAACCGCTAAAATAAGAACCCAGTTGATTTCAGTCACATATGGGTGATGACTGAATCCAAGGAGAATACAATATTTGTTTTTTACAGTCTTCTACTTACAGAAAGGGAATTAAGAAATTGTTCTGATTTGACGAATTCATCATTTTGCTCTGCTTACTTTATAATGAAGCGAAGCACCGATATTCGAATCAATCGATTTTCCGTTCACTATCTTCCTGTGCAAACAAGGATGCCCTTGAAGTTCGGAAATGAGGTCTTGTCTTCGGTGACTTGTGTCCGGATCCGTGTCGAAGTAATCAATCAACAGGGCACAGTTGCCCATGGATGGGGGGAAACTCCGCTCAGTGTTCAGTGGGTCTGGCCTTCAAGGATTTCGTATTCAATCCGCCATCAGGCCATGCTTGAATTTTGTGAACTTTTATCGAAGCGCTGGGAATTTTTAGAGGAATGGGGACATTGCCTAGAACTCGGCAATCGCATGATCATGGAAGACTTGCCCCAGGCTCTTACCGAAAGAAATCTAGCTGACAAGTGTGGGGAGGAACCGATGCCCTGGCTG
>TARA_B100001093_G_scaffold99452_2_pt1 | contig 10467 bp, 5 predicted proteins | sample TARA_B100001093 | Tara Oceans TARA_B100001093 (sample SAMEA2623116) | marine metagenome | biome: marine biome (ENVO:00000447); feature: surface water layer (ENVO:00002042); material: "saline water (ENVO:00002010), including plankton (ENVO:xxxxxxxx)" | depth 5 m
AGTTATAAAAAAAGTCAATTTAATTATAATAAATGATGAAGAAGCTCAACAATTGACAGGTGAAGCTAATATTTTTAATGCTGGTGAAAAAATACTTAAAATGGGTCCTAAAAAAGTTATAATCAAAAAAGGCGAACATGGCTCAGTTTATTTAGACAGCTCTCAAAAATATATTCTTCCTGCATTCCCAGTTAAAGCTTTAGTTGACCCCACTGGAGCTGGAGACTCATTTGCTGGAGGAATTGCGGGGATATTGTCAACCAAACAAGAAATTGGGTATAAGGAAATTAAAGAAGCCATGCAGTATGGAACCCTAACAGCTTCTTTTTGCGTTGAAAATTTTGGAGTTGATGGATTAAGAAACCTAGATTATGAAAAACTTGTAAGTAGATTAAAAATTTTCAAATCTTATATAACATAATTTACGCAACTATTTCGTTATTTTGTTATTGAAACAATGAGTGACCACATAAATCATGAATGCGGACTAGCGCTGATAAGGTTGCTCAAACCTCTTGAGTTTTATAAAAAAAAATACGGCACATCAAGCTACGGTTTAAATAAACTATACTTAATGCTTGAAAAACAACACAACAGAGGACAAGATGGTGCTGGTTTTGCTAGTGTTAAATTAGACACAAGCCCTGGAGAAAGGTTTATGCACAGAGAAAGATCAGCCAATCAGAATCCCATACAAGAAATTTTTAAAGTGTCTAATGAAAGAATTTTAAATGAATTAAAGAACAACACAGATTTAAAAGATAACTTACTGTTACAAAAAAAACAAATTCCTCATATTTCTGAGGTTTTTTTAGGACACGTCAGGTATGGTACGTTCGGAAAGAACAGTAAAGGTGCAGTTCATCCTTTTTTAAGACAAAATAATTGGATGCATAGAAACCTGATAGTAGCTGGTAATTTTAATATGACTAACAACAAGGAGCTTTTTGATAATTTGGTTCTACTGGGACAGCACCCAAAAGAAATGTCAGACACTGTTACTGTAATGGAAAAAATTGGCCATTTTTTAGACGATGAGGTTGCGAAAATTTATTCGGACTTAAAAAAAGAAAATGTTTCAAAAATGGAAGCATCTCCTTTAATTGAGGAATCTCTTGATATACCAAAAATTTTAAAAAAAGCCTCTGAAGATTGGGATGGAGGATTCGTGATCGGTGGAATGCTAGGTCATGGAGACGCATTTGTTATTAGAGATCCAGCAGGCATTAGACCAGCTTTTTATTATTTGGATGACGAAATTGTAGTAGTAGCATCAGAAAGACCCGTAATTCAAACAGTTTTTAATACAAATTTTGAAGACATTAATGAGATTGAGCCAGGAGACTGTATTGTTGTCAAAAAAAGCGGACAAGTACAAATAAAAAATGTAATTAAGCCTGTTGAAAAGAAGGCATGTTCATTCGAACGGATTTATTTTTCAAGAGGATCTGATAAAGAGATTTATAATGAAAGAAAACATTTAGGAAGCTTGTTGTTCCCTCAAATTCTAAACGCCATTGAAAATGATCTTGAAAATTCAGTTTTTTCATATATCCCTAATACGGCTGAAGTTTCTTTTTACGGCATGGTACAAAAAGCTCAAGATTACATGAACAGAGATGCTGAGAAAAAAATCTTAAAAGAAGGTGAAAAGATCTCAAAAGAAAAGCTTAGAGAGCTTTTATCTCAAAGACCAAGAATAGAGAAAGTAGCAATCAAAGATGCTAAATTAAGAACCTTTATTACAGATGATTCAAGTAGAGACGAGCTTGTAAGACACGTCTATGATGTTACATATGGTTCAATAAAAAATTCGGATAATTTGGTGATAATTGACGATAGTATTGTAAGAGGAACGACATTACAGAAAAGTATTATTAAAATGCTTGACAGATTGTCTCCAAAAAAGATAATTATAGTTTCAAGCGCACCTCAAATTAGGTATCCTGACTGTTATGGAATTGATATGGCAAAAATGACTGATCTAATTGCTTTCAGGGCAGCAATTAAATTGTTAAAGGGTTCAAATAAAGAAAATATAATAAAGAGAGTTTATGATAGTTGTTTATTGGAAAATAAAAAAGAAGCAAGTGAAATTAAAAATATTGTTAAACAAATATATGAACCATATTCAGACAAACAGATTAGCAGTAAAATATCTTTGATTTTGAAGGAGAAAGACATTAATGCTGATGTAGAGGTAATTTACCAATCAATTGAAAACTTGCATAGGGCTTGCCCTGGTAATTTAGGTGATTGGTATTTTTCAGGAAACTACCCAACACCTGGTGGAAACAGGGTTGTAAACCAAGCTTATATTAATTATTATGAAGGGTCTAGTAAAAGAGCCTACTAACCAACAACTTCATTAAAATTTTCTTCAACCTTAGACCAGTCAACAACATTAAAAAATGCATTAATATAGTCAGGCCTTCTATTTTGATAATTTAGATAATAAGCATGTTCCCAAACATCAATACCCATGACAGGGTGTCCATCACAGCCGATTCCACTCATTAACGGGTTATCTTGGTTAGCAGTAGAACATATTTCCAATGAACCATCTTTTTTTGCACAAAGCCAAGCCCATCCAGATCCGAACCTTGTCCCAGCAGCTGATGAAAATTTAGATTTAAAATTATCAAAAGATCCAAATGAGCTTAAAATAGCATCATTTAGTTTTCCGGAGGGAGAACCTCCTCCATTAGGACTCATAATTTCCCAAAACAGACAATGATTAAAGTATCCTCCACCATTATTTCTAACAGCAGTATTTGTAAGGTCTAGGCCTTTTAACAAATTCTCAATGTCTAAGCCTTCTAAATCAGTACCTTCAATTGCCGCATTGAGTTTACTGGTATATCCAGCATGGTGTTTGCCATGGTGAATTTTCATTGTATTTGTATCAATATTTGGCTCAAGGGCATCAAAGCCATAATTTAGGTCTGGTAGTTGGAAACTCATAGTATTTATTATAAATTAATATATAAAATTACGGAATACTTTTTATATTAAATTAATCTATTGAACTCAAATTTTCAAATAATTAATGCTAGTGCAGGTTCAGGCAAAACCTTTTCTTTAGTTCAAAATATTTTAAAAGAACTTTTTATTAGGGATGATGAGTCTTACAAAAAAATATTAGCCTTAACATTTACAAATAATGCTGCTAATGAAATGAAAAAAAGAGTTCTGGACGAATTAATGCTAATTTCTGAGGATATAGACTCATCTAAGATGTTTTCATTATTAAAAAAAGATTTAAATATCGATAATTTTTCAGCATCTCAAAAAGCGAAGAGAGTTACAAATAAAATTTTACACAACTTCTCTTTTTTTCAAATAAGCACTATTGACAAGTTTAACCACAGAATAATTCGTGCTTTTTCACAAGACATGTCATTATCTAGCGATTTCGATTTAATTATTGATCAAGATGAATTTAAAGATCAGTTAATTAATGAATTCTTAGATAATTTAGATGAAACTACATTTCTTTCATCCGTTCTTACTGATTTCTCTATTGAGAAAATTGAAGATAATAACTCTTGGGACATAAATTATGATTTATTAGAGCTTATGAAGCTTCTTTTAAGTGAAGCCAATATTGACATAATATCCAATGCTGAGCCACTTGGAAAAAAGAGTTTTTTAAGATTTAGGGATTTTATAAATAAAAAATTAATTGAACTACAAAAAAACTATGTTGATCTATCAAAGTTACTTCTCAGTTTGTGCGATAAAAACTTTGATAATTATGATGCTTTTCCATACGAAGTTCTGCCAAAATTTCTTAAAAACTTAATTGATGGAGATTTTGATAAGAAGAAAATCGATACAATTTTAAAAAGAGTAGAAAATAATACCATTTTAAAAAAAGAGTTTATACAAGAAAATTTCGATTTCTTAGAAAAAACCAAATCAATTATAAACAAGATAGTCTTGGATTTGAATAAGTTCGTGGTTTATGAAAGTATTAGAAAAAATAACACTCAGAATCATATTATTCAAGAAATAATAAAATTTTCATTTAACTTTCAAAAGGAAAATAACATTCTACTAATTTCTGAATTCAACAGTTTAATTTCTAAAAATATTGCTGGTCAACCAGCACCATATATATATGAAAAAATTGGAAATAGATTTAAAAACTATTTTATTGATGAGTTTCAAGACACATCAAAGCTTCAATGGAAAAACATAATTCCTTTAACCTCCCACGCTTTAGAGAGTATGGAAGAAAATGATTTAACTGGAAGTCTTTTTCTTGTTGGCGACCCAAAACAATCATTATATCGTTGGAGAGGTGCTGACCCAGAAATTTTTAAATCAATTTTAAATAACAACACCCCTTTTTTTATCAAACCATTTATAAGAAATCTTGAAGATAATTTTAGAAGCTCTCAAGAAATAATCAAATTTAACAATAGTTTCTTCTCTTATATCAGAGATAAAATTCAAATAAAAGAAGCCCAAGACACCTTCTCTTCTTTTATTCAAAATCATACAAAAAAAAATACAGGCCTGGTTTCAATGACTTTTTTAGACTTCAGTTCAAAAGGCAATGTATATAAAATGTCAACCTTTAATAAAGTGCTTGAAATAATTCAAGAAAAGAGGAAGCAAAATATAAATCTTAATGAGATCGCAATTTTACTGAGATCAAATGATGAATGCTCTTTAATATCTAATTTTTTATTGGAAAAAAACATTAATGTTACCTGCGAGGAAATGCTTTCGCTTGAAAATTCAATTGAAATTGTTTTTTTAATTAACCTTCTTAAAATCAAGAAAGATTTAAAAAGTAAAAAACTCAAATTTGAAATATTAAAGTTTTTATCCTCAAATGAGAATAACGATAAAAAACATGATTATATAAGCTCAAAAATCGGAATTAATATTGATCTAATTTTTAAAAACCTATTAAGGTTGAGTTTTTCAACATTCAAAAAACTAGATTTATATGATAGTGTAGAATATATTGTAAATAACACAAACTTATTTAATAATAAGCTTATATATATTCAGGCTCTTTTAGATCTAATTTTAGATTATAATATTTCAAATAAAAGAAATAAAGAGTCTTTTTTCGAATATTGGGATAGAAAAAAACATAAATCTAAATTATCACCTCCACAGGATTTAATGGCAGTTAAAGTTTTAACTATACATAAGTCCAAGGGGCTTCAATTCCCCATTGTAATATTGCCTTTTTTTGACTCTAAATTAAGTAAGTCAAGTTTTAGAACATGGATTCAATTAAAAGAAAATGAATTTTCTAAAAAAGTCTTAATACAGTTTAGTAAAAGCATGACATATTTTAACAAAAATGCAAAAGAAAAACATGAACTAGTCAGCAGTAATATGATTACGGACAGCTTGAATTTAATGTATGTTGCCCTAACTAGAGCTCAGAACGAAAACCATATAATTTCTAAAGTTTCAGCTGATGAAAAACAAAACTCTTTCTCTAAATTGATCTATAATTTCGTTCAAACAAATTACTCAGACAAGCTCAAAAACAACAAAATCAAATTTGGTAAAGAAAAACAAGCTAAAAACAACAATCAGTCTCATAAAAGTGTTTTTGAGTTAGAAAGTTTAGTAAGAAAAGAAAATATTGATTTAGATAAATATATTTTTAGTAATAAAACAGATCGTTCTTTTAAGGGTGAAGTTTTTCACGAGATAATGGAAAGAATAGTATATAATTTTCAATCTAACAAAGTTCTTGAAGAATACTTTTCAAATGGATCTATAAATAAAGAAGAATTAACATCATTGAACAAACTAGTAGAACAGATCACAACTCATAAAGAGATTAGACAATTTTTTATGCCAGAAAATAAAATTTTTAATGAAAGAGAAATTTACTTACCTGAAGGTGAGGTTATTAGACCTGACAAAATTCTTTTTCACAAAGACAGGGTTGTTTCTATTTTGGACTACAAAACAGGCTTTAAGAAATCTAATGATTTAGATCAATTAAAAAAATATAGATCTGCAATGTCAATCGGAGGATTTAATGTAAAAAAGGCTTTGTTAGTTTACACAAAAGATAAGCTTGAAATAATTCAGACAGTGTAAACGAAGTTCATAATCACACTTCTTTACTCCTATAAATTAGCATAAAAAAGCATCTATTTTAACTAAAATCATTATGTTTGTGGTCTGATCAAATAGTAAATAACACTAAAATGAAAAATTTTTTAAAAATATTTATTGTCTTTGCCCTTGTTTTTTTCACATCTAATTCATGGTCTCAAGACAAAAACAATCCATGGCAATTTAGCTTTGGAACAAGTGCCTTAAACTTTAACGGTACTAATATTGCAGGCCCTAACGGAAAATATTCAAATATCATTTTGGATGAGTATTTTCACTTTGAAGAACACTGGAATTTTAGCGGTGATGTTCTAAGTACAATTAGCTTATCTAGGTATTTAGACAATGGATTTTCAATTGGCGTTAGAGCTACTGTAAATGATTACAACAAACTTCATGATGGTTATGGAGATTATCCGATGAATGTTCAGTCTGAAAAGCAGAAAATGATTTCAGCTGATGTAATGATAATAAAAGATTTTAGCAAGCTTACTTTTTTCAACTTTGAACCATTTGTAGAATTTGGAGCTGGTCAATCATTTGTTGAATCTGAAAAAGATTATTTTGTTAACGTAGGTGTTGGTGTACATTATCCTCTTTCTGAAAAAGTTGCAATAAAATTAAACAGCTCATTTAGAAAGAATTTTATGAATGATGCAGCAGTAAATTATGCTCCTAATTTATTACCACATTTTCAACACAATCTTGGAATTTCAATAAATTTTGGAGGGAAAGATACTGATCAAGATGGTATTTATGATCAGCATGATGACTGTCCACAACAACCAGGTCTTCCAGAATTTAATGGTTGTCCTGATAATGATGGAGACGGTATAGAAAACAGTAAAGATGCTTGTCCTGATACACCTGGTCTACTTGAGTTCAATGGATGTGCTGATTCAGATGGTGATGGAATTGCAGACCCAATGGATAAGTGTCCTAATGTAGCAGGTCTATCTAAGTTTGGTGGTTGTCCTGATACAGATGGTGATGGAATTGAAGATGCAAAAGATGCATGTCCTGAAACAGCTGGATTAAGAAGATTTAGAGGCTGCCCTGATTCAGATGGTGATGGTATTGCAGATCCACAAGATAAATGCCCTAATGATTTTGGACCGTCGGATAATGAGGGATGTCCTAATCCTACAGCTGAAGCTATTGATAAATTAAATAATCTAGGTGCGGTTGTACAATTTGAGCTTAACAAATCAAATATTAAGCCTTCTGCTTATGATATTTTAATGGCGGTTTATGATTTAATGTCTACATATGGTAATACAAACTTCTTAATTGAAGGACATACTGATACTTCTGGTCCTAAGGCTTTCAATAACAAATTATCTTTAGATAGAGCTAATAAAGTTAAATCTCATTTAATTGATAAAGGAGTTGATTCCGAGAGGCTTTCAACAGTTGGGTACGGAGAAGATAAGCCAAAAGAATCTAATAATACGAGAAAAGGAAGAATTGCTAACAGAAGAGTTGAGTTCAAAGTAGTTGAATAAAACTTTTTTAATAGTAAATAGATAAACAAAAGCGCCTATTAATTAGGCGCTTTTTTTATTTTTAAAAAAATGAAATCATTTTTCGAATTAGTAGTTAAAGACTTAATATCGCAGGTTATATTTGAAAAGACTTTCTTTATTATTCCTAATAGAAGATCAAAAGCATTTTTAAAAAAAGAAATAGTTAGATCTATTAAAGACACAACATTATCCCCACAAATCATAAGTATTGATGATTTTATAGAGCTTATTTCAGAAAAGAAGGAGTCGCCAAAAACTATACAGATATTTAACTTATACGAGGCTTACATGAAGGTTTCTAAAAAAAAGGACTTTCAATCTTACAGCCTTTTTAGAAACTGGTCAAATATGTTATTAAATGATATTAATGATGTAGACATGTCTTTAGCAATAAGCGATGATGTTTTTAAGTATTTACTTGAAATACAAAAACTACAAACCTTATCTGACGATGAAGCTAAAACTAAACTCGAGTTTTGGAAAATGATCCCAGAAATTGTTAATGAGTACAAACAAATTCTTTTAGAAAAAGACAATGCTAATAAAGGTCTATGTCATTTGACAGCCAAAGAAAATATAGATATGTTTTCTAATTCTTATTCTGATCATACATTTATTTTTATTGGACTAAATTCCTTATCTAAATCAGAGGAGTATATAATTAATTATATACTTGAAAACAATAATTCAAAAATATATTGGGACTGTGAATCAATATATCTAAAAAATAAAAATCATCAATCAGGACATTTTTTCAGAAAATATTTAAATAATTGGCCGTATTACTCTTCCCATCCCTTTAATTGGAAAACTAATAATTTAGATCAAAAAAAGAGTATTAAAATTTACGAAACCTCCAAAAAAGTATCACAAGTAAAAACCATTTCTAAAATACTAAATGAAATTTACTCAAAAGATAAGGACACCAGAACAGCAATAATTTTACCTCAAAGTCAAATGCTGAGACCCCTTTTAAATTCAATTCCAAAAAATATATCAGAACTAAATGTATCAATGTCAGTTCCTTTAATAGACTTAGAGCTTCCAGAACTTACACTATCTTTCTTTAATTTATATGTAAACTTTAAATCTAATAGATTTTATCACAAAGATGTTTTGAATATTATTTCAAATAATTTATTCACATTAATTTTTAAAGAAGAAAAAAAAGCATTTAACAATCTTAAAGCAACTGTGAATCAGAAGAATATGATATATATATCAAAAGAATATCTTAAAAAGACTTTTGAATCAAATAGAATAATAAAAAAATTATTTCATCTAGATGAAGAATCAATACTAAATTCTCTTGAAGAATTAGTTGAATTATACACTAAAACCGAAAACAGGAAGCTGTCACTTGAACAAGCAAATAAAATCAAACAAATCATTTTGATAATTAAAAACTTTAATAATAAACATTCATTTAAATTATCATTTGATTCATTAAGAGATTTCTATTTTGACATTTTAAAAAATCAAAGCTTAAGCCTTGTAGGTAATCTTGACTCAAAGGTTCAAATTATGGGTTTACTTGAATCCAGAGCTATTGATTTTGATAATATAATCATATGTTCAGCAAACGAGGGTATTTTACCAAAAAACAGTTACTTATCTACATTTCTTCCATATGATTTAAGGAAGAAATTTGATTTACCTACAATTGACGAATCAGATTCAAGAGTAAGTTATGATTTTTACAGGCTATTACATAGAGCAGAAGACATTTACATTACATATAATTCGAGCCCAGATGGAATTGATTCTGGTGAAAAAAGTAGATTTATATATCAGCTAGAATTGTTGGGAAATAAAAAATATAATATCCAGAAATATGTGTCATCATTTCCCCTATCTAATTCGTTGACTCAGCTTGAAGAATATAAAAAAACAGACTCACTTATTTTAAGATTAGATGAAATCTCAAGTTCAGGATTTTCTCCATCTGCTTTAAAAGATTTTCTAGAGGATCAAATTAGATTTTACGAAAGATATGTTATGCGAATAAATGATTCAGAATCAGTTATAGAAAGAGCAGAGCATAAAGGGATCGGAACAGTTTTTCACAACACAATGGAAGAAATATATAAACCATTTGTTGGTCAAAAATTGAAAAAAGAAAGTTTAAAAAAGTCTTTAAAAGTTGTAGAAAAGATTTTGAATGAAAATTTTGAAGATGAATATGGGAAAAGCTACAAGTATGGCAAAAACATCATTGCTTTTAAAGCTCTTGAGAAAAATATTTCAAAATTAATTGAAATGGACATTAAGAAGTTAAATAAAGGAATTGAAATTGAAATATTAGTGATAGAAGAACTATTAAAGATTGAGCTAAAAACAAATAATGGAAAGAAGTTTTATTTAAATGGGAAAATGGATAGGATTCAAAAAGAAGATGGAGTTATTTCTGTTCTAGATTATAAGACAGGAAATGTTGATGAAAACAAGCTTTCGTTTTACAATAATGAAGATATAATTGATAGCCCTAAAACCAACGCACTTCAGCTAATATGTTATGCTTTAATATATTCAATATGTTATAATCATAAAGGCCCAATTAAAGCAGGGATAGTTTCTTTCAAGCATATAAATAAAGGAGTTTTATGGCTTAACGAAAAGATTTCTAGAAAAGAATCTAGAAATCTATTTGAAAAAAATGATTTAAAAACATTTCAAGAATTAATATCAAAAGTTGTCGAAAAGATTTATGACACCAATAATTCTTTTAAAAATGAATAATTCAGTGAATAATATTAAATTTGCCAAGATTTGTTTTTTAAAAAGAAATCAGGTCCTATAGCTCAGTTGGTTAGAGTAGATGACTCATAATCATTTG
>TARA_B100001093_G_scaffold97073_1_pt1 | contig 10457 bp, 8 predicted proteins | sample TARA_B100001093 | Tara Oceans TARA_B100001093 (sample SAMEA2623116) | marine metagenome | biome: marine biome (ENVO:00000447); feature: surface water layer (ENVO:00002042); material: "saline water (ENVO:00002010), including plankton (ENVO:xxxxxxxx)" | depth 5 m
CCGAAAACCATCATTCCCGCCGGATGAATGACTCTCTTGATAAGATCTCTCCACTCATCAATAACTCTATTGACTCTTACTACATATGAATAATCTTGCCACAAATATCCATCGTGAATTCTATTATCAGACGATGCAAAACTTTGATCATCTACAAACGCCCCTTCTCGGACACATAGAGGCCCAGTAAGTACATTTACTTGCGCTGTGCCGTCTCCTATGGGAGTTAAATCTAATGTGGGGGGAGTTGTATACCCAACACCAAAACCGTCCTGAGAAGGATTTGATGAGTTCTGACGAATTGTTATTCCTTCAATACCTCCAATATTTGAACCAGTCACCGATACTGATGCCCCAGCGCCTCCGGACACATAACCGTTGGAAGTATCTGAAATATATGCATATGGGTTTCTTGCGTATCCAGATCCACCAGTAACCAAATCAATTTTTTCTACTGGGCCTTTCCCGATATTCTTGAATTTAAGTTGTAAAGATTGCCAATCTGGTATTGCCGTGGGAACTAGATCACCTCCTGTGTTATAGTCCATAAATGATATTGTATTGTTGACAGAACTAATTGAAAACTGGTAGTCAGACAATCTTCTCGCAACTTGAATAGGGTCTAAATCCCAACCAAATATTTGGATTGCTCCAGTTGTTTGATTTTGATATTCAGTAAATCTTCTTCCTTTGGTTATTCTAAAAGAACCAAAAAATGCAGTTGACATATCGCTACCACTATCTGCGTCATCGTTATCTGCGCCAATAGTGAGAACTGCATCGGCAGGCATACTGACAATTAAATCCGGAAAGTCTGCTGCCTCTGTTCCATCTAGATATACTGTAGTCCCATCAACAGCAGAAGAATATATTGTAACGTGTCTCCAAGTATCTAGTTGTGTCAATTGAACATTAGTTGCTGAAGTGTAATCTCTTCTTACATTGGCAGAGTCAGAACCAATTAATTCGAATTGACCAGACGCAAGATGGCGCATAACAAAGATATCTGCGTTGTCATTCTGTCCTATTCCATTAAATGCGAATACGACAGAATCTGATCCACCTGTCCCATAATACCAAAAATCTATGGTAAAATGATCTTGTTCATTGAAGTAACCAGCTGCATCTGGTATTCTAACATATCCATCTCCCCTGAGAGATAAACTAAAATTGCCTATCGCGGATCCGAAAGAAGGATTTTCTCTATATGCATTATGACGAACACTGTTAGTATCATTCTTAAACTCATAAAATATTGATGACGATTTTACCGTATCGAAATCATATAATAAAACAACATCATCATAGATAGTATCCCTGTTTACCAAATAAACTTCTACTTCTCTAGAAGTTTGAGAATCAAATACTGCATCTGGATAATCCGATATATCCCATATCACTTGTGGATAACTTGGATTTCTTGTGTTTTGAGTCCATGTGATATCAAAATCTCTTTCAACTCCACCAACTTGTGATATCCTTCCTATGGCCCCAGATCCAAATGTTCCATCATTTACAAACTCGACAAACTCTCCGGTAATATAGTTGTCTCCGGCAGTATTGACACTTATGTTTGTAACTTCACCAGTTGTTGTATTATTAATTTTTGCACTGAATCCGACGCCGGATCCAGTAGTTCCCAAATTAAAGTCTAAAACGAAATTTCTAGGATAATTACTGCCAGGATTTACTACTTCAAACCCAGTAATGCAAGAATATAGTTGTTCTCTGACTAATCTCCCATCGTCCATCTCGACAAAAACATTTTCTTGGTCTTGAAATTCGCCCGAAACATCTCCTAAAAAATATTCATTGACGTTGAAATTAGAACGAGCGTAATTAATTTCAGATTCTACTATCCCTATTGCAGAACTCGTTTCCCCTATAATTCTAACAGGAGTCCCAGCCGCAGAAGTAGTATTCGGATTCGTTCTTATACTTTTACTCTGAACCCATCTATTATTGCTTACTTTAAAAATATTTTCTTTCGGATAATAAACATCAATGTCTTCATTGAGGAATGCTCTGAATAAGAATTGCAAAGATTTCTGAGAACCTTTTGATTGATAAAAATCTCGGAGTAGTTTAAGAAAGTGATTTTGATCCGTAAATTTTTTCTTCTTTTCTTCTTCTATATTTTTATCTGGAGTTGTTGTAGGATTAGTCCTTAACTGAAATACTACAACAATAGAAACTCCATTCAATGGAGCCAGAATATTATCTTCTTCTCCAAAAACCAGTCTATCGTCATTTAAATAATAATCTGTCCCTTCTGTTAACTCTGTGTAATCATCAGGGAAAGATAACAAACTAGAATCAGTTGCAGGAGAACCAGAAAATGGATTAGACGGATTTGTGTAGACTTTTAGGTCGGCAACATATGGAGAAACATCTCTTCCGAAATAATAAGAAGGATCTCTATAAGACAATAAAAATTCAGATACTATTCCATTCCCCATAAAAGTGTCTTGAATGAATGTTTCATTTTCTGAATTAGACTGGACGGTAGAATTAAATAGGGCACCTAGAATTTTAGAATTTGTATTTTTATCTCGTATTCTTGTAACAGAGGGAAATACTGCACCGATTTCAGACTTGAACTGATTTACAAATATATCTAATGTTTTGTCGAGATCGCCGTACTCGGTAATTTCGGACATAACATCAAGAGGATTTCCATCTTGGCTTAACCACTCATAGTATAGTTCTATAAATTTTACAAAATTGTCGTATTCCCCTTCCCTAATATGGAAGGGCAAAGATTCTTTAACAATAGAAGAAATATTTTTTAAGTTAGGACTTGACATTTAATTATCTTCTGATGATACTTACGCTTTGAGTAGTGATGTCGTAATTATTATTATAATCATCAGTATCCGCCATCATATTTATCGATACTTCTTGTGTATCGATAACTAATATTTGATTTCTTCTAGGGAATACATCTTGATCTTTTGGAGTCATTTTTATTTTTAAAAGACTTGAATTATTTTCTAATTCTATTATAGTGAGATCGTTTAGGATTACATTTCCTTTTTTGTGGTCTATTGTTCCCGACACCGTATTAACATATACCTTCTTTCCATTAGAATCTGTATAGTAAAACTTGAGGGCAGTATCAGAAGTATCTTCAATATATAAAAGATTATTTGAGTTCATAGATTTGAATCCAGTGGAAGATATCGATCCGACAGTAATCTCATTATTAAAATTATAAACATATTGAGATCTGGCATTTAATGTTATCTTCTTTTCAATCTGAAGGTTAACTGTAGTAGTATTATTAGTTATTGCGTCATTAGAATTATCAATTGCACTGATGAAATTAGAATATCTGAAGTAATTGTCGAATTCGTTCATAAAAGTATCACTAAAAGTTTTGATAGTGTTTAAAACTATTGTTTTTAATTCGTCTTCTCCAAGAATAGTAGCCTCATTATCATATTTCACATTAGTGGATACTAGAAGTTTTGTATAATTTGGATCAATGATTTCTGGAAGAATAGTTAATATAGAATAGTCTGTTTTAAGTCTATTTTGTATTGTGTTTTTTTCGAAATCTGTAAGATAACTTCCGTCATTTGGTTTGATTGAAATATAAACTCTTCCAAATTGGGGAGGGTCATTGTCTTCTCCACCCCAAACATTTACAGAGGATGACTGCGTGTATATCTTGGGAATAATCGTTTTATAATCTCTTACTGTTACTGCTCTATTTTGGCCCTCAAAGGTTCTTGGGGCATAAAACTTGATGGAATCTGTAGTTTCTTTATTTGACCCCCCATAAACTTTATTTACGGTAGTTAATTCGGTTATGTTAAAATCTGAATCTGTAGTGCTGGTATTTATTTTTGCAATACCATTAGCGGCCGCGCCGGATGTAGTTAAATAATCAACTGTAATTAAATTTCCACTTTCTAACGAAGTTCCTAACACTCCGTCTCCAAAAAATATTTCATATAAACCACTTTCAACTTCTTGGACAAAAAAAGAAGTGGACACATCACTTAAATCCATAGTGTCTGTTGGTCTTTTAAATTCTGTAAATTCGTCGGTGGTCAAATCTTCTCGTACAGTAACTTTTATTGAAGAAGTATCCGCATCTGCATTAGACAAAATAAATCTTTGATTTGGATTAGTCGTATCTACTATAAAAAATTCTGTGACTGGATTTCCCTGCACTAAAACCAAGTCTCCTAAAAAATATCGAGTAGTTACAGTAATTCCGTCATTTGCAACAGTGGACGATAATACTGGGGCAGACCTCGGAACTTCTGGAAAAAAATTATAAGAAACACCATCCAAGTTTGCAGAAAACTTAAATTCATTGTTAATCAGAACAGTAGATGTTTCGCTTTCTAGTGGGCCCACCTTTTCTATAACAATTGAGACTACTGCTTTCGGGGCGATATTAGATCTTGATTCGTAACCCAACATTTTTGCTCTAGAAACCACATTCTCTCGGATTCTCGCAGTATCCAAGAACATCTCATTTGCAACCATATTTAAGTAATATGAAGTGTAATGTGTATTATATGATAATATATCCATTAAGGTATTCAAACCAGAAGCCTCAAAATCGTAATCCGTAAAAGTCGGATCGGCCTTCATGTATGAAATTATGTTTCTTTTAATATCTTTAAAATCAAGATCTGATATTTGAATAGTTCTTGCCATTATCTTACTCTCTCTATAGTAAATGTAGTTGTTACTTCCTCATCAGTTGCAATCAAGACATAAACTACTTGTATTTTTGCCGAATTTTGGTAGAGTTCTGGATATTCTACAGAAACCCCTACAATTTGAACCCTCTTTTCAAAGTTAGTAATAGTTTTAGAAATTCTATCTTCTAAATCTCTTGCCGTAAATTCGTCTTGAGGCTCGAATAAAGAATTGTATATATTTCCTCCAAATGATGGAGAGAATTGTCTTTCGAATCTATTTGTTAGAAGAAGATTTCTTAATGACTGATTTACCGCATTAACATTTTTTTTCATCATTACATCGTTAGTAATAGGGTTTCTTTTAAAGGACAAGTCAATATCTAGATACTGATCGCCCCCAAGTAAACCAATTCTATTTTCTGTTGATGTGTTTGAATATGCCATGATGTTTTACGGATTTAAGTCTAGTTTGGGAGCCTCAATCGTGTGCGTTCCTCCCGAATTAACTCTGTGTGTTCCACCATATTTATACTCCGCAGACGAACCCACATCAACAGAAATTTTTCCATCCACTATCATCTTATAATTTCCTGTAATATGGACTGTTTTATCACCTTCTACAATCTCATAATCGTCGCTTTTTGACTTTTTGACTGTAGTACCGTCTGGATGAATTTCTATGAATGTTCCGGATTTATGGTAAATATGTATTCTTTCAGCGCCTGGCGTATCATCAAACTCCACATGATGACCCGATTTGGTGCTGATTACATTGTTGTGCGGATATTCTGCTGCATATGGAGTAGATGGTTCATTTGCGGTTGAGTCTAGAGAATCTTTCTTCGACTGTACAATAGTTTCAGAAGTGTTGTCTCCTGTTGCAAGTCTATTGACATCAGATTCCTTAAGAACACTACCATTGGGCAACAGAGAATCTTTATTCTCTGTAGGATAAAGTCCAGATGGATCAGAAAATTTATTTTCTTTGTTTATCTCATTCTGTGGTTTGCCCGGAACTGTACCAAATATAATCGGATCTTCTGCAGAAGGCCCATCGCGAAAAAAACCAATTACCCATGCACCAGTAACTACACCAGTCGGAGATGTTCCAAGACCACCAATACTTGCAGAAGTAATTGGTAGTATCGGTGAAGCCCAAGGCAATAAATCAATATCTACTTCTTCTGTATGATATCCAAATATCCTAACCTTGACTCGACCAATCTTCTCTGGATCATCGACATCTTGAACAGTACCTTGCCACCAAATAAGGTTGGAGTTAATTAGACTATCCATAACTGACTCCGGAACCATCCTTAACCAATTCCATAGTCATGGTATAGTTTCTTTTCCCAAAGGTATGTTTTATTGCAACTATCAACCAATTTCCACTATAATGTTTATCTTCTTCTCTGCCCCTCTCATCTTCTGGAGGAGATATTTCTGGAAATACTAATTTAATTACGTCACCAGAAGAAATTCGATTATCACCAAAAACATCTATTTTTATTTTAAAGTTTTTGAATATTTGTTCGTTTGCTTTTGACTGTAGGTAAAATTTATCCTGTTGATATGGATTGAGAAAGTTTTCTGGAAGTAAATATTCATTTGTGGGAGAGTAATTATATGCAGAATTTGATTGTAATTTATTCTCTGCTAGTTTCGGGGAATAATTATTTTTCCAATAGTTATGATCAAACTGTTCATATGTTCTTCCTATTAAATCTACAGTTCTTGCTTTCGTTGCATACATTCCAGATGTTATATTATCTAATACAGAAAATTTGGATATTACTGAGTAATCTAATAATTTTGTTTCCTCTGCAGCCGGATTTTCTGTGTTTGGAACTGCTTTAATATACTCCCTTTTAGATTCTGATTCTGCCATCTGTAAAAGAGGTTTAAATCTATATTCATTAACAGTTTCGAAAAAATAATAGGGGGCAGAATAGGTATCAGAAAATGATTTATCTTTCAGCCAATTTATTGCCCTGAAGGGAGTCATGTTTGGTACTACTAAAGATTGGCTGTCGCTACTTGAAGTAATATTTAATTCTTTTTTTGAACTCAGTTCTCCAAACACTCTCTTAACTATTGAAGACGAGCTCTCATCTCTGTGTCCAGTGCAAATTCTTTTTTCAAAATTTGTAATGAAATCTTTAGTTGTCATATCTAGTACATAAGTAATATTTTCTCCTTCTTGTTCTATGTTAGTTATGTTATAGATAACCAAATCTAGTTTTATTGGATCTATTGGCTCTTCGTCTGGTTCAGATGTCATTTCTATTTCTAATTCTACCGACTCTTGGCCAATAATGGGTATTAATTTTATGAAATCATAAGTATCCACTATAGTTGCCCGGACAGACAGACTCTGAGAGAATATATTCTCGTAAATTGATAATTCTAAAAATACACCACCAAGATCAATTCCCATGTCTTCAGTTTGATATACTTTAAAACTTTTTACATCATACTGTCCGGCAAATTTCATAACCTAATAACTCTTTCATATTCTTTCACAAAATCATCTACAACATCATCTCTTATGACTCGGATAATTCTATTTTTTTCATTTAGTTCATTCTCATATTCAAACTTAGAATATAACTCATATTGTGCTTTCTCAAAATCTTCGGTAAAAAAATTATAAGTTTCCGGACTTATTTTTGTAGAATTCGTTTTATGTACATAACAGTGCGGGGTAGTTTCTGCAGTAAGGACATCTCCATATTTTTCTGCTATCATGGTTGCAAATGCAGAAGAATTTAATGGCCATTCATCATAAAAACTTATTACATTATTAAATACTAATATTGTCCAGTGATATAAAGGAGAACCATAATACAACTGAGAAATAATTTCTGGAGTATCTCCGTCCTTTACGATATATTCATATGAAGATGATGGTTCTACTTGGTATTTTTCTACAACTTGAGCAACTTTAAATATATTCTTTACAACTCTATTTTTATTGTTGAGAAATATGTCATAGTTTGTATAGGGAACCTTATTAAATAAACTTTTACCTGCCATTATTAAAATCCTTCGTCTACATCTTTTCTCGTAACCTGCTCATTTTCAGAAAAGGTCAGAGATAACTGAATATTAGCAGGATAACCATCCTTTGTCAATGTGAATCTTCCATTCGCTCCATACGATACATTACATTCTTCAAGATTGCATGGCTTAAATTGATGTATCAGGGGTGCAGGATTTCCATCCTCTTTTTTGATGACATATTGGATTTGAAAGGATTGCGGTATATCGTAAAATCCCACAGAAACAATATCTGGCAACATTGCTTGCCTAAATATCTTAATTATTTCTTCAAGATTTTTAGACTCTTGTAAATTTTGTGGTACAAAATTGTATTGAAATTGAAATTTTCTAAAATCTATTCCTTTGAAGAGTAGATATTTTGCGGCATTTGCGGCCCGGTTAAAAACTGCCTGATTGATAACATCTCCCGCGCCACCGCCGAGAAGATTTCCCGCAGTTTGCACTACTTCGTTTAACGCAGTGGCCCCCATATTTCCTCCGGCACCGACATCTTTGAGGTCTGCAAAACTTCCCCCAACTAGGTTAGTCAACGAGCCACCAATTGAGCCCATCGTCTGCGAATCATACTGTGCAGTAGTAGGGGTTGCGAGATTTTCCGGAATGAATAGACTTATTACTGAATTAGATTCGACGCGAGTGTTTATCTTAGTGGTTGTCGGATCGGGGGTTTTAGGTTCATCCCCGACTCCAAGAGTTTCCATGATTTTCTTTTGTGTCTGTTCCCTAGTGTTAGATTCTTTTAGAATTCTAAATTCTATGAAACTCTGGAGTTCTGTATCCTTTTCTCCCAACCTACTAGGAAATTTTAGACTTGTGGTCGGCGATCTGGCCTTATCGACCGCCCGTTCTACGGTATCGCGATTCTTGACTTGTGTAGTTTCTTCTGCCATAACTAGTCCGTTTTATTTGTTATAAATAATTATTTACACCTATTATTTATATGAGGTTTTTGAATGTTTCGGAAATTTACCTACAAAGGTAGATATACTCCTGAGAATCCCCAAAAATATATAGGTGATCCACAGAAAATCATATACCGATCCAGTTGGGAGAGAAGATTCATGATCTATTGCGATAGGAATCCCTCCATTCTTTCATGGGCAAGTGAAGAACTTGCAGTCCCCTATTTGTCACCAATCGATCACAAGATGCATCGGTATTATCCAGATTTCATAGTCAAAACTCAAGATAAAATAAGTATGATTGAAATCAAACCAAATCGAGAAACAAAACCACCCAGAAAAAAGAAAAATCAGAAAAGATATATCAATGAGATGAAGACTTGGGGTGTCAATGAAGCAAAATGGAAGGCCGCAGAGAAATACTGCGAAATCAAGGGATGGGATTTTAAAATCATCACAGAAAAACATATTTTACCCAAACTAAATAATTAACCGGAGAAAATTATGAGTGAAGTAACGTACACCGAAGAATATATTGCAAAAGAAATGAGAGAGAAACACCACAATACCCCTCTCAAAAGATTTCTCTGGGCTTTAGTCCAACCACTTATTGTATTTGGAGGAATGATTGCAGTTGCTCTTGCGATACAACACAGTGTCATGCAACCAGACGCATTGAGAGCCGGTGCAGATACTCTTACTGGTCTTTTATTGTTTATGCCATTGATTGTAATATGGATTGCAGAACGGATATGGACAAGACGCAAAGATTGGTTATTGAATTATAAAGAATATGTAGAAGATTGTTTTTGGATGTTCACTGGTGCGTTTATTTGGGTTCCTCTCTTCTCCGATTACTATCACACTCCTATCAAAGATGCCTTCGAATGGGTCAGAGATAATTCATTCATACCTGTAACTCTAGAATCAACTTCCATATTTGGTTTAATTCTCTGTGCGGTCTTTGCGAGAACTATGGGAGAGTTTATTTACTACTGGCTGCACAGACTCCAACACGTTTCTTTGACTTTTTGGAGAATTCATGCAACTCATCACCACATCGTAAAGATGAGTGCCGCTAGATCCGATAGAACACATCCCCTAGAATATCTTGCATTGGGATTTAGTACTGGAATTATTCTTGCACTCTTTGGCGCAAGTCAAGAAGTTATTGCGGTAACTGCGGCATTCTCATTTGCAGGAGGATGGATGAATCACGCAAATCTACCCCTACGGCCGGGAATTTATGGATGGTTCTTTACCGCTGCAGAACACCACCACACGCACCATTCCAAAAAACTTTCACAAAGTAATTGCAATTACGGGTGCAATGTGATCATATGGGACAGAATATTTGGAACTTTTTGTGATTCGTCAACAATTCAAGGAGTTGGTGCTGGAAAGGGAGTTGCACTGCCTCTTTGGAAACAATACTCACTATCATTTATGTCGAATAAACAATTAAAGGAATTATAAAATGAGCGAAGAACCAATGTGGACAGACGAAGATGAGAAAAGAATGGATGTCATCGGAAGTAATGGTAATGACGGCGAACACTATGCGGAACTAGAAGAAAAGGAAAGACAAGAATCTGCACTTGCAGTAGGATTCGCTCGTGCTGGAACAGAACTTGATGCGCTGGAAGGTGATATTCCTTCTTCATATGATGTTCCTCTAGAAACACTCAATCCAGTATGGAATAGATTATTCGCAGAGAATAAAAGTCTAGAAATGTTTCAAAGACTCAGGGCAGAAGATCCAGTACACTTCAATGAGACAGAAGTCGCGGGCAGATTCTGGTCATTATCAAAATATGATGACATCAAA